>LWDU01038974.1_pt1 | contig 20307 bp, 16 predicted proteins | sample 727161 | NCBI WGS metagenome assembly LWDU01 (sample SAMN04566230, study PRJNA314399) | hydrothermal vent metagenome | isolation source: deep sea hydrothermal plume seawater | place: Mexico: Gulf of California, Guaymas Basin | collected 2004-07-11
CTCCGCGCACGATGGTCAATCCCAGGCGCAAGCGGCGAGACAAATTGGCCCTACCGGCTGCCCGGCCAGCCGCGGACCAGAAGCGGGTCATCAAAATCGCGGGCGAAATCAGCGTGGGAGAACTCGCGAAGTTGTTGGGAGCGAAGTCGCCCGCTGTCCAGGGGAAGCTGATGGCTCTGGGCATCATGGTATCGATCAATCAAACCGTCGATATTGAGACGAGCCGAAATCTCGCTGGGGAGTACGGATTTGAGGTCCAGGACGTAGGCTTCAAGGAAGAGGAATTTCTGAATACCGGGTTGGTCCCGAAAGTCGAAGAGGAGACCGAAGCCGAAGGTACGCTTGTCAGTCGGCCGCCGATCATCACGGTGATGGGGCACGTGGACCACGGGAAGACTTCGTTGCTGGATGCGATTCGCGATAGCCGTCTCAAAGTGGTGGATGGTGAGGCGGGAGGTATCACTCAGCATATCGGGGCCTACCAGGTGACCGTGGGCGATAAGAAGTTGACTTTCATTGATACTCCCGGGCATGCCGTGTTTACCGCGATGCGTGCTCGGGGCGCGGCTGTCACGGATATCGTGGTTCTCGTGGTGGCGGCCAACGATGGTGTAATGCCGCAGACTGTAGAGGCAATCGAACACGCCCAGGCGGCTGGCTGCCCAATCGTCGTCGCGATCAACAAGGTCGACCTTGCGGATGCGGATCCTCAGAAGGCCCAGCAACGGCTGACCGAGCACAATCTCGTGCCCGAAGCATTCGGCGGCGATGTGATCTGTGTCAACGTTTCGGCCAAGACAGGCGAAGGGATCGACAATCTGCTGGAAATGATCGGCCTGCAGACCGAGGTCATGGAACTGCAGGCGGGGACCGACCGGCGAGCCAAGGGCGTGGTGCTCGATGCGCGTCTCGACAAGGGGCGAGGCCCGGTAGCCACCGTCTTGATCCAGGACGGGACCCTCAAGCGAGGCGATGTCATCGTCGTGGAAACCGAGTCCGGTCGAGTTCGGGTCATGGAAGACGATTCGGGAACCAAGCTCACCGAAGCCGGCCCATCCACGCCGGTTCAGGTTCAGGGGCTCTCGGGCGTCCCGTCGGCTGGATCGAGCTTTCATTCGGTCGAAAGTGATCGAGTTGCCAAGCAGATTACATCGCATCGTGAAGATCAAGCTCGAGGCAAGGTGACGGTCCCCCCGGCGAAGTACACCCTCGAAGAGTTCTTCGCCCATGCCGATGGCGAGGGGCCGAAGGAGCTTGCGGTCGTTCTGAAGACCGATGTTCATGGCACTTGCGAGGCAGTTCGAGATGCCCTTGAAGGGCTTTCGACGGACGAGGTCGGCCTAAAAATCCTTTCGGCGGGTGTGGGCGGAATCAACGAGAACGACGTGATGCTCGCTTCAGCCAGCGACGCGGTAGTGGTCGGCTTCCACGTGCGCCCGGATCCGGCAGCGCGCAGGGCTGCGGAAGGCCACGGTGTAGACTTGCGGACGTATACGATCATCATGCAATTGCTAGACGAAGTGCGCGGGGCGATGGCGGGCTTGCTGCCTCCGGTCCGCAATGAGAGCATGTTGGGCCGCGCCGAAGTGCGGCAACTCTTTGTTGTTCCGCGGGTGGGCACCATCGCCGGTTCGATGATCGTCGAGGGGAAAGCGTCCCGCGAGGCGCACTGCCGCCTGGTGCGCGATGGAGTTCAGGTTTACGAGGGCCGAATGGGTTCGTTGCGTCGCTTCAAGGAAGACGTTCGCGAAGTGGCGAATGGGACCGAGTGCGGGATCAGTATCGCCAACTTCAACGATCTGAAGGTGGGCGACCAGATCGAAATTTTCGAAGTCGAGGAGGTACCGGCCACGCTCTGAGGCTGGGAGGCAGGGGCTTGTGAGGGTGGGTGCCGGTTTGATCGAATTGCATGTCCACGGATCCCGCTCGTTGAAGCAGAAGCGGGGCGTTGTAAAGGCCATCGTCCAGCGTCTCCGGAATCGTTTTAATATTTCGGTGGCCGAAGTGGATGGCCAGGAAACCTGGCAACGCGCCGTTTTGGGTTTGGCGGTGGTGGGCTGCGACGCCCAGGGGGTTCGGAGGCGGTTGAGAACCGCAGTGGAGTTCGTCGAGTCTCTTCACTTGGCCGAAATCCGCGGCGCAGACGTAGAAATCCTGGATGTGGCTAGGACTGATTTCAACGAAGGGACCGCGGAGGATGATCCGCTGCCCTGGGAGAATGAGTGATTGGCATCGCTTCGCAACGAACGCATTGCCGAACAAGTCCGCGGTGAGCTCGCTCGCCTCATCCGGGTTGAGACGAGCGATCCGCGTATCGGATTGTTGACCCTCACTCGAGTCAAGGTGAGCCCCGACCTGTCTACGGCAACAATTTTCTGGAGTCCGCTCGAGCTTGAGGATGAGGTCGATCCGGAAGAAGTCGGCCGCGGACTTGACTCAGCTGCCGGATTCTTACGAACTCGGTTGGCGGCGGAACTGTCTTTGCGAAGGACGCCCTCGCTTTCCTTTCGCCACGATCGGTCCATCGAAGAGGGCTCCCGGACACTCGCCCTGATTCGCTCGCTACCGGAGTTGGCCGAGACCCGGACCGAAGACGTGACCTCTACTCAGGCAAGCTCTACCCAGGCAAGCTCTACTCAGACAAGCTCTACTCAGACAAGCTCTACGCGTGAAGAAAAAGGAAAAGGTGAGGGCTATGGGCAGGAGGAGTAAGGGGAGCGTCCGAGAGCAGCCCGGGCCGGCGGGATACTTGATCGTCGACAAGCCGAGGGGGCAGACCTCGCACGACGTTGTGGATGCGGCGCGTGGTTGGCTGGGGATTCGGCGTGTCGGTCATTTGGGAACCCTGGATCCCCAGGCAACGGGTGTGCTCCCCCTAGTGGTCCGCGGAGCGACGAAACTGGCCCCTTTTTTCGGCCACGGAAACAAGACGTATGTAGGGACCGTCCGGTTGGGGGCCGTGACCGATACCCTGGACGGTGAGGGTGAAGTTCTCAAACGCTACGAGGGGGTGCTGCCCGACGAAGCGACAATTCGCGCGGCCTTGGCCGCCTTTGTCGGAGAAATCGAACAAATTCCCCCGATGTTCAGCGCGGTAAAACGGGGTGGGGTGGCGCTCTACAAGTTGGCCCGTAAGGGCGAGGAGGTCGAGCGGGAGTCCAAAAAGGTCGTGGTGCATCGTCTGGAAGTCCTGCGCTTCGATTCGCCCGATGTCGAGATATCCGTGGAATGCGGCAGCGGAACCTACGTGCGGACCCTGGCTCACGATCTCGGGCAGGCCCTGGGATGCGGGGGGTACCTTGCGAGTTTGCGCCGGCTTCAGAGCCAGCCTTTCGGGATCGAATTGGCGCATTCCTTCGAGGTCTGCGAGGAGGCCGCTCGGGCGGGGAAGATGGATGATTTGCTGATTCCGCCCGAAAAGGGTCTGGACTTTCCGATTGTTCGCCTCGCCGCGCAGGGCGCACGGCGGGTCGAAAACGGGGGCGACATTTCCCCCGGGACGCTTGAGCGGTCCCGGCCGGGAACCCGGGTTACCGCATTGGGAGCCGACGGCCGAATGATTGCGATTCTCGAGCTTCGGGCCGACCGTCGGCTTTGGCCCCTCCGCGTTCTCCCGGCATGAAGTCCGCGGGGCGTTACCGCCCCACTGTGCCGGCATAAGGCCCCCCATTGCGGTGCCCCGGGGTGTCTGCCAAACTCACGCCGATTCGGACTGCAGAAATCGGGGCCTCTCATCCGAGAACCGGGTTTCCGTGGTGAGAAGTTTTTCCGATTCTCCCGGCAGCAAGTACTTCTGGGCGTGTTCTTGAGCGGTTGCGTTTCTTCGGCGGAGCCGAAAAGTCGCGAAGCCGCTCGGGCGAGGTCGGTCCGTGAGATGCCCCGTAACAAGCGCGGGCTTATTGTTTTGCCAATCGATGTGCGAGAAGATCCGAACCCAACGCAATTGCAAACCGGGTGGATACCCGGAATAGCCAAAGGAAGAGAAGTTGATCTCGGCCGAAACAAAGCGAAGTACCATTGACGGATTCAAGCACCACGACACGGATACCGGATCCACCGAGGTCCAGGTCGCGCTGCTCACGGCTCGGCTGACCGAACTCGCCGAGCATTTCAAGGACCACAAGAAGGACCACCATTCTCGGCGCGGTCTGCTGAAGATCGTTAGCCAGCGACGGCGCTTGATCGATTACCTCAAGCGAAAGGATTACGTCCGTTACCGGAAGCTCATCGAGAGCCTCGGTCTTCGGCGATAGGATGGTCGGTGGGTTTTCCGGTGAGGACCGGGTGACCTCCATCGGCCCACGAGTTTGTCCGCCCGGGGGGTGGGACAAGCAAAACCCAAGCAACCGGCAGCGTGGATTGGACATGCTGCGCTGGGATGCGGGAGTTGGTCATACGCGAATCGGCCCATGAGGCGATTTCGCGCATGAGTGATCCTGCATTCCAACGCAATCTCCGCTCCACGAGGCCACATAGAAACTCCGGATCCCCATGCGGGGATTGTCCGGAGAGGAGAGCGCAAGATGCCTTATTGGTTTGAACCGACGACCATCACAATGGATGTGGGCGGTCGAGAAATGAAAATTGAGACGGGTCGAATGGCCAAGCAGGCCGCCGGCTCCGTCGTTGTGAGTTACGGCGCCACCTCGGTGCTCGTGACCGCAGTTCACTCAAAGCCGCGACCGGGAATCGATTTCTTTCCCCTAACCGTGGATTTCGTGGAGAAATTCGCCGCCGCGGGCAAGATTCCTGGCGGCTTCTTCAAGCGCGAAGGCCGGCTTTCGGATCGCGAGGTGCTGACATCGCGATTCATTGATCGGTCGATCCGTCCGCTCTTTGCCGAGGGCTACAACGACGATACCCAGGTGACGGCAACGGTCCTTTCGGCCGCGGCCGATGCGCCCGCCGACATGTGCGCCTTCGTGGGCGCATCCGCGGCCCTGGCGATTTCGGACCTCCCGTTCCTGGGACCCATTGGTGCGGTTCGCATCGCCCGGGTGGATGGAGAGTTCCTCATCAATCCCCGGCCCGAGGATCTCGAAGGTGCAGATCTCGAACTCGTGGTTGCGGGTACTCGGGGTTCGGTGGTGATGGTAGAGGGTGGTGCCCAGCAGGTTCCCGAGGCCGAAATGCTCGGTGCCCTGAAGCACGCCCACGAGAAAATTCTTGAGATCATCGGAACCATCGAAGAACTCCAGAAGAAGGTGGGCAAAGAGAAAATTGTTCCCAAGCCTGCCGAGGACATTTCGGCTCTGGAAGCCGAGATCAAGGGCAAGGCCGAGCAGCGCCTGTCCGAAGCCTTTCAGATTCAGGGTAAATTCGAGCGCAGTTCCGCTGTGAAAGCGGTCGAGAAGGAAATTCTCAACGGGTACCTCGAAGACTACGCGAACGAGAAGGTCGCCATCGAGACCTTGGCGGGTTGGGAAGATCGTCGCACCGGGCTCGGAAATCTTCGCTCCAATGTCGGCGGTATCCTGCACGATCTCGGGGGTGAGCTCATGCGTGAGCGAGTGCTCGGGACCGGTGAGCGAATCGACGGTCGGAAGAATACAGAGATCCGCCAAATTGCGTGCGAGGTTCGAGCGGTTCCGCGTCCCCATGGTGTGGCCCTCTTTACCCGAGGCGAAACCCAGGCCATGGTGAACTGCACTCTGGGTAGCGGATTCGACGAGCAGACCATCGACGGCATGGGGGGGCGCTTCAAGAAGACCTTCATGCTGCACTACAACTTCCCGCCTTTTTCGGTGGGGGAGGCGCGTCCTTTGCGCGGCCCCGGTCGTCGCGAAGTGGGCCACGGCACCTTGGCCGAGCGAGCGGTGACCCCGGTTCTTCCGGACCACGACGATTTTCCGTACACGATTCGGATCGTCAGTGAGACGCTCGAATCCAATGGATCGTCTTCCATGGCTGCGGTTTGCGGCTCGACTCTGGCCATGCTGGATGCGGGCGTGCCCCTGAAGGCACCCGTGGCGGGTATCGCCATGGGGCTGATCACCGACGGTGCGCGAACCGTGATCCTGTCGGACATCCTTGGCGACGAGGACCATCTGGGCGACATGGACTTCAAGGTCGCCGGAACCGAGCAGGGCATCACGGCCCTGCAGATGGACATCAAGGTGACCCAGATCGACTGGGATATTCTTGAAAACGCCCTGGCCCAGGCCCGGGACGGACGTCTGCATATTCTGGACTGCATGAACAAGGAGACCGAGGCCGATCTCGGAGGTCTGCTTCCCCGATCGGAGATGCACGAGTTTGCGCCCCGGCTGGAGGTGCTGACCATCAAGCCCGACCGGATTCGGGACATCATTGGCCCCGGAGGCAAGGTGATCCGGGCGATCCAAGAAACCACGGGCGCCAAGATCGATGTCGAAGATTCGGGTCGTGTGGCGGTTTTTGGCCCGGATGCGGCTTCGGTGGAGCAGGCTCTCGCCATGGTCCAGGAACTTACCCAGGAAGCGGAGATCGGAAGAGTGTATCTCGCGAAGGTCAAACGGGTGGTCGACTTCGGTGCCTTTGCGGAGATCTTCCCGGGGACCGACGGTTTGATTCACATCAGCCACCTCGCCGAAGAGGGCGACGAGGTCCTCGCAAAATGCATCGACATCGATCCGGCGGGACGAATTCGACTCTCCCGCAAGGAAGCATTGGCGGACGCCGCGGCCGAGGCCGAGTAACGGCGTCGGCATGAGCGAAGGCGTTCAAGTCCGACTTCTTCGGCAGCCCGGAGGAGAAGGTCTCGCGCCGCCGGAGCCCGCTACGGCGGGCTCCGCCGGCGTGGATTTGAGCGCCGCCGTCCCTGGGGACCTGGTCATTCGACCGGGGGAGCGCGTTCTGGTTCCTACGGGATTTGCCATCGAACTTCCCGAGGGCTACGAAGCTCAAGTGCGGCCGCGGAGCGGGTTGGCCTTACGCCACGGAATCACGCTCCCCAACGCGCCAGGAACCATCGATGCCGATTACCGAGGCGAGATCAAGGTAATTCTGATGAATCTGGGTGAGGCTGCCTTTACGGTCGAGCGGGGCGAGCGAATCGCTCAACTGGTGGTGGCCCCGGTGAGCCGGATTATCTGGGCTGAGGTCGGCGAGTTGGGGGAGACCCCACGCGGCGACGGCGGATTCGGCCACACCGGGCGCTAGGTCTCTCCACTTCTAGGCAAGGCCGGGCCGAGTTTGGTTTCGGGTTGTTGTATGTTCCTGGGGTGACGGACGACGCGGGCGACGAATCGGAAGCAGTGGCCGACCCCGGTGAGGCGATCCATCCGAGGCCAGCCACACCCCTCGTCGCGAAGGTGCCCAAGAGGCCCTTGGGCGACCTCGCTTCGCGTCTCCTGACCGCCTCGGTACTCATCCCGCTGGTGCTCTACATCATCGTCATTGGGGGCTACGCCTATCTGGCGACGGTTCTGATTTTCGGCCTGCTCGCCCAACGCGAGTTCTACCAGTTGATCGAGGGCAAGGGGGCCCGGCCGCTGACAGCCGCCGGGCTCGGTTTCGGAGCCGCCGTGATCGCTGTGGCGTGGTTCAGCAGTGAATACCACGCGATGCTGTTGATGACCGCCTCCCTACTCGTCCTCATGGTGGCCCAACTCGGCAAAGCGAGAATCGAAGAATCCCTGGCGAGTATTTCGGGCACTTTTTTCGGAGTCTTTTATGTCGCATGGCTGCTATCGCACTCGGTTCTCCTGCGTTTCTTCTATCGCTCAGCAGAAGCGCACTCGTCGGGTGAGTCTCTGTCGGCCATCGGCCTGGTGCCCGAGTCCGGAATTTTCTTGACGATCTATTGCCTCGCCGCGGTTGTGCTCTGCGATGCCGGCGCGTATTTCGCGGGCCGTTCCTGGGGGCGTCGCAAGCTCGCCCCGGAAATCAGTCCCAATAAGAGTGTCGAAGGTGCCTTGGGGGGCATCGTCCTCGGGACTTCGGGCGGACTTGCCATCAAGGCATTCTTTGATTTTTTCTACCCCGAGCTTTCGGCTGTGCTTTCCTGGTCAGCGGCGCTGGTTTTTGCACTGGTTCTTTGCGTTGTGGGCATTGTCGGAGATCTGGTGGAGTCGTTGCTCAAGCGTGACGCTGCGGTGAAGGACACAGGCGCCCTCTTGCCCGGCATGGGAGGGGTGTTGGACCGGATCGATGCGCCGCTCCTGGCCTTTCCCGCCATGTACTACATGATGCTCGGCTACGTGTGGGTCCGTATGCACTAAGCCACGGAGCCCCTTCCACGGAGCCCCTTCCACGGAGCCCCTTCTGCGGAGCCTAGCGTGCACAGGTTTCGCCGACGCTCGACCGCACTGGGGCTGTTTGGTTCTGGGGCTGTTTGGTTTTCCGCTGGCGCGATTGGGATCAGATTCCCAGATTGGCTCGAATTCGGCTCACCGGTTCGGAAAGGTCGGGAGTGAAGCTGAGCCCACTCACCTGCTCAAAGGCCCTCACGTAGCGTCGAGTGGCCTCGCAGCGAACTTCATCGCTAAGCGCAGGGGGCGGTCCCTCTCCCTTGTATCCACGCTCACCCAGCCACAGGCGGATATATTCTTTGTCAATGGCTTCGGGATCTCTGCCTTCGGACATGGCCTTCTCATAGCCATCGTCATACCAATAGCGCGACGAATCGGGTGTGTGAATTTCATCAATGACCACGAGATCGCCGTTCGCGTCGAGCCCGAGTTCGTATTTCGTATCGACGAGGATCAGCCCGCGCTCTTTGGCGAAGTGCGTGCCCGCTTCGAAGAGCGATGCGGTGAGCTTCTCGGCTTTCGCATACAGGGCCTCGCTCACGGCACCGCTCGCAATGATTTCATCTCTAGAGGTCACCTCGTCGTGGGCTCCCATTTCGGCTTTGGTCGTGGGGGTAAGGAGGGGATTGGGAAGCCGCTCGTGGCGCCGCAGCCCTTCGGGCAGAGTATGCCCACAGTAGGTGCGATCCCCCCGTGCATATGCGGTCCAGATCGATGTGCTGGTGGAGCCCGTCAAGTAGCCGCGACAAACGAATTCTACGGGGAGCAGTTCGCACTCGCGGACAATCGAAACACTGGGGTCAGGGACATCCACCAAGTGGTTGGGAGCGAGGTCCCCGAGCTTTCGGAACCAGAAGGCCGCCATCTGGTTCAAGATTTGGCCCTTCAACGGGATCGTCCCCAAAACTACGTCGAAGGCACTGACCCGATCCGAGACCACAATGGTCCGGCGGTCGGCGTTGACGTAGCTGTCGCGAACCTTTCCGACGAATTTTTTTCCGAGCTCAGGGAAATCGGTTCGGTCCAGGGTTTTGCTGCAGAGTTCAAGGAGTTGTGCGTCGTCGAGAGCCAGGGGTCTGTCCTCCGAGGTGGCGAATGGTTGGGAGACGGTGAGAAAGGGGGCAGAGTTGCCTACGGATTTAAGCCTTCAGGGGGCTGCTGGGCAAGGCCTGTCGGCCGCTCAGTCCCGGTTTTCGACCCGAGGAGCGGTGATCCCCCGGGTGTCGCCCATGGGCGCCACAGGGCCAAAGTGGCGAGAAGGCGCGCCGCTTGGATACACTCGTTTTTCGGCATTTTGTGTTCCACCCCTGCCGACTCCCCACTCTATTCACCCGAGGCCCATTTGCTGGCAGTATTTCCACCCTACGCCTGGGCGCATCTCCCTTCGCTCCGATTTATCGCCCCCGCCATTGTCGGGTGGGGAAGGGCGCCCTCGTGAGCGACTCGACAGGAGAAGTGCGATTCAGATTGCCCATTTCGCCTGAGGAGGAGAGCGCGCTTGCTCGGGAGCGGGAGGAAGACCACTTTCATGACGCGTGTGGGGTCTTTGGAATTCATGGTCACGACGAGGCAGCGCATATTACCTATCTCGGGCTTTACGCGCTTCAGCACCGGGGGCAGGAGAGCTGCGGGATTGTGGCCTCCAACGGCCATGATCACACCGCGCACCGGGCCATGGGGCTGGTGGCAGACACCTTTGGCTCCAAGACCCTCGGCCGTCTGAAGGGCCGTCATGCCGTCGGGCATGTCCGCTATTCGACCGCAGGCGAGAGCCTGCTCCGGAATGCCCAGCCAATCTGCGCGAATACCGATGGCGGGCCGGTTGCCATCGCGCATAACGGAAACCTCGTCAACGCTGTTGCTATCCGGCGAGAATTGGAGGGGCGGGGTGCGATCTTCGGATCAACGTCGGACAGCGAGGCAATTCTCCACCTGCTCGCCCGATCTCGCGAGCAGTCCATCGAAGACCGTTTTATTGATGCCGTTTCTCGGGTCAAGGGTGCGTTTAGCCTGCTCCTTCTCACGGATGACGCGCTAATTGGAGCTCGAGATCCCAGCGGCTTCCGTCCCCTCAGCCTGGGGCGACTGGATGGAGCTTGGGTCCTCGCGAGTGAAACGTGTGCTCTCGACCTCATCGGGGCAAAATTTGAGCGGGACATTGAACCCGGAGAGGTGGTGGTGATTCGTCGGGGTAGGCTGCGGAGCCTGCGCCCCATGGCTAGATCGACCGGGGAACGATTTTGTATTTTTGAGTACATCTATTTCGCTCGCCCTGACTCCAATCTCATGAACCACAACGTTTACGCTTTTCGCAAAGAACTCGGCCGGAGTCTTGCTCGAGAGTATCCGGTGGCCGCAGATATGGTCGTTCCGGTCCTCGATTCGGGAACGGCGGCAGCTTTGGGCTATGCGGAGGAAGAGGGTATTCCCTATGAGACAGCCCTGATTCGCAATCACTACGTTCGCCGGACATTTATTGAGCCAGCCCAGTCGATCCGAAATTTCGGAGTCAAGGTCAAACACAATGCGATACGGACATTCCTCGAAGGGAAACGGATTGTGCTGGTGGACGACTCCATCGTACGGGGGACAACTCTGGTCAAAATCGTAGCCATGCTGCGATTGGCCGGAGCGCGTGAAGTCCATGTCAGAATTTCATCGCCGCCATCGATCGGGCCGTGCCACTACGGCATCGACACACCCACGCAAGACGAATTGATCGCTGCGCAGCATACGAGCGAGGAAATTCGAGAGATCATCGGGGCCGACTCGCTCGGCTACCTTTCCCTTAGCGGACTTCGCAACGCCGCCAAGCACGAACTCAAGCGCGGCATTTGTGATGGCTGCTTTTCGGGTGAATACCCGATTCCTGTCGAAGTCGATCGAGACGCTCCTCAGCTCTCTCTCTTCCGCGCCATCGAGGACGAACCCGAAACCACCTGACGGGTCACGTCCCCGTGCGGGGGCAGGTGGCGCCGTCGATCGCGGAAGGCTTTTAATGAAGGATACCGGCAGGCTCGACTTGGACGCGCTGCGGCGCAAGATCGAGGACGGCAGCATCGAGACGGTTCTCACGGTCTTTCCAGACATGTACGGCTGCCTGATGGGCAAGCGTATCGTGGGACGTTTCTTCCTGGATGAAGTTGCCAGCGGCGGTATGCACGCCTGCGACTATCTGCTCGCCAGCGACATCGAGATGGACCCTACACCCGGCTATGCGTTCACCAGCTGGGAAACGGGCTATGGCGATCTCCGTGCGCTTCCCGATTTTACGACGCTGCGCGAAGCGGCCTGGCTCGATCGGACGGCCATCGTGATCTGCGACGCTTTCGAGGAGGAACGCGATGTGCCCATTGCGGTCGCACCTCGAAGTATTCTCAAGCGTCAACTCGAAAAGGCGACTGCGCGCGGAATCGTGCCGCATTTCGCCAGCGAACTCGAGTTCTTCCTTTTTAAGGAGACCTACGCTGGGGCGCGAGAGAAGAACTATCACAATCTTGAGCTGAGCCAGTCGTACAACGAGGATTACCACGTTCTTTCCGGCGGATTTGCGGAGCCCGTGATTGGCGCGATTCGCAGGTTAGTGGATGCCTCGGGTGTGCCCGTAGAGTTCAGCAAGGGAGAGGCGAGTGCTGGCCAGCACGAAATTAATCTCCACTATGCGCAGGCGGTGGAGATGGCCGATCGCCATGTAGTCTACAAATTGGCCGCGAAAGAGATTGCTGCCCAGCAGGGAGCATCCCTCAGCTTTATGGCCAAATGGCATACTGACAGTGCTGGCAATAGTCTTCACGTGCATATGAGCTTCACCGACGCCGAGGGAGCATCGCTATTTTCGGGGGACGGGGAAGCGCTGGCGGGCAGCGAGGCACGCCCGACCGAAGTCTTTCGCCACGCCGTGGGTGGCTTGCTCGAGCATTCCCGCGCGCTCTCGATGCTCTTTGCGCCCAATGTGAACTCCTACAAGCGGTATGTCGAGGATACTTTTGCCCCGACCCGGATCGCCTGGAGCTATGACAATCGCACGGTTGGATTCCGCGTAGTCGGTCATGGCCCGAGCTTGCGGGTGGAATGTCGGATCCCTGGCGGTGACGCCAATCCGTATCTCGTTTACGCGGGTATGCTTGCCGCAGCCCTCGACGGTATTCAGCGGGAAATTGACCCCGGTCCGCTCTTTGAAGGCAACGGCTACGTGGCAACGGAACTGCCCCGGGTTCCCCATACCCTGGCGGAGGCGGTGGAAGTGTTCGAGTCCAGCGATTTTGTGCGAGAAGCTTTTGGGGCAGAAGTTGTCGAGCACCTCGTGCTTTTCGCTCGGGCCGAGTTGTCCGAGTATCAGCGCGCGGTGACCGATTTCGAGCGCGCTCGTTTCTTCGAGCGCATCTAGGGGCTCGGCTTCGGGTCTGCTTCCTCGGTGGGTCCTTGAATCACGGTTTCCGAAAAACGCGGGTCGACCTGGGAGGGAAATGGATGCACTCGCTCGATGGCAAGACGGCATTCATTACGGGATCTGGCAGCGGTATTGGGCGCGAGAGCGCATTCCTCATGGCGAAATCGGGGGCCCAAGTTGTCGTGTGTGAGCGCGACGAGGAGGCCGGTCGAGGGACTGTCGACACCATCGTGGACGAGGGGGGCACGGCTTCCCTGGTGGTCGCGGATGTTTCCGATGATGCCCAAATGGCGGAGGCCGTCGAGGCCACGTGTCGCCGGCATGGCGGGCTTCATATCCTGTTCAACAACGCGGGTATTTTTCCCGATGGAGATGGTTCTCCGGTGGAGACGCCACTCGATATCTGGCAATGGGTGATCGACGTCAATCTCAAAGGCGTATTTCTCGGCTGCAAATACGGCATACCCGCGATGCTGGAGAGCGGTGGAGGTTCCATCATCAATACCGCTTCATTTGTGGCCGTGATGGGCGCTGCGACTTCCCAAATCGCCTATACGGCGAGCAAGGGCGGGGTCCTCGCCATGACACGAGAGATCGCGGTGGAATACGCGCGTCAGGGCATTCGCGCGAATGCCCTATGTCCGGGTCCGGTCCGAACACCATTGCTGGAAGAATTTCTTTCGGATCCCGCAGTGAAGGCGAGGCGTTTGGTTCATATCCCGATGGGTCGGCTCGCAGAGGCCGAGGAAATCGCGAATGCGGTTCTCTTCCTGGCGTCCGACACGTCTTCCTACGTGACAGGCACGACATTTCTCGTCGACGGCGGGATCACAGCGTCCTACGTGACGCCCGAATAGGCGAAGGGGATGGACCTGACCGCGGTCGAGATGCTTGTCGCTGCCGTTGTTGTCGCTGCCGGAGCCGTTCTTCAGGGAACCATCGGATTCGGCCTTGCACTGGTGGCTGCACCGGTGCTCGTTCTGCTGGAGCCGCGTTTCGTGCCCGGTCCGTTGATTCTTGCCGGATTCCCATTCATGTTGCTTCTGGGCTGGCGCGAACGCGGGGAGATCGAGTACCGATCGATCGGAGTTCCGCTAGCGGGCCAGTTGGCGGGTATTTTGGCGGCGCTTGTCGTGTTGGACCACAGCGACGTTCGCACTGTTTCTCGATTGATCGCTTGGGTGGTGCTGCTGGGGGTGGTTCTGTCCGTCTGGGGACCCAATCTGGGATCGAGCAGGTGGAGCTTTCTCTTCGGCGGGGTTCTCGCGGGATTTATGGGCACGACATCTTCCATGCCGGGACCGGCGCTCGCTTTGATTCATCAGCACGTTTCGCCCGCGCGTATGCGAGGTGCGCTGGCTCCTTTCTTCGTAGTTGGGAGTCTTGCGGGGCTAATTGGTTTGGCTTTGACGGGCCGGCTCGGGCCGGACGAATTTCTCATGGGGATCGCGTTGGTTCCCGCAGGTTTGGCGGGGTTTGCGATTTCATTCTGGACCGCGCCAAGGGTGAACGAGTCAATCACTCGTCCGGCGGCTCTGGTCTTTGCATCCGCCGCTGCCGGGGTCCTGCTCTACCGGTCTATGTGAATCGGGTGCCTGCGCTTGACTCGGACTCTCCACGCGACAATGGCGATCGACAAAAGAAGGATCATGGCTGCGAGGATTTCAATGGAGATGGTTTCTGCGGCAAATGGCTCCTGGGGGACGGCTTGTTGGGCGCGCTCGGAGTTCGGGATTGCCGGCCCCACAACCTCGACTATTTTATCTCTGTAATAGCTGAGGTCTGCGGCCCAGGTGACATCGCCATAGAAGCTGCTCTCCCCGGGGAATCCGGAACGCGTGCCCACGCTGAACAGGATGCCCGAGAGGACCCAGTCCGAATCGGGATCCATGGCATCGGCGTGGGCGAAGAGTGCTCCGCCCGAGTCGCCTCGGGCCGCTGAGGCTTCGTGCGGGGTGCCTCTCGGCGTTTCGATCCGGTCGAAGACCATCGCGACCGCTTCGGTTTTGGTGCCGGTTTGCTCGATAAATTTCGGAGCACTTTCGATTATGTTGGATCCCCACCGCTTCGTTCGGTCTTCTTTCCAGGAGAAGCCATCGATCAGTGTTTCGCCTTCGAGATGTGCGGACAGACGTTCGTTTCGAGAAGACCCTGCGGCGACAAGAATTACCTGCTCACCGACCGCCGCTGGAGACTCTGCGATGGCCAGCATCGGAAGCCCGGGGTCCTTAGCGATCTTAAAGAGCAAGAGGTCGGCTTGAGTTCCATCCGAATTCTTCAAGCGGATTAGAGAGCCGGAGACCGGGTCGTACCGTTTCCCCTCGAGGATTACGATACTGGCGCCGACGTGATCGGCCGTAAGAATCCAGCGATTGCCGAGATAGACCACAGAAGGGCTTCCGAGATGCTGTCCAACGTTTCTCCAGCCCGGGTCGTTTTCGGGAGCTGTGGTATTTCCCTGCCCTTTGCCGTCATCGAGGACCAGGGCCGAAGCTCCGAGAGGGAATCCCAGCGCAAAAATCAAGGCGAATAGAACCCGGATTCCGCGGGACGAAGTCAACGGAGGGAAATAGGAAGGAGGGCCGATCATTGCCGGGCTGAAGCGTTCCTACCGCGATTCGGGGCGTCTTCAATTTCAGTATCGCGGACCGACATGCGAGTGCGGATCATTCGGGGCTGTCTTTCCGAGTGGGCACGCCTTGCCGGAGCAAGGTGTTGGCGCGAAAATTGACATCATCGCGGGCGGGATAGTCGAGATTGTAGTGGAGCCCGCGGCTCTCGAGTCGATACTCGGCCGCGCGGATGATCAATTCGGCAACAGTGGCTAGATTGCGCAGTTCGAGCAGGGGCGAGGTGATTCGGAAATTCCAGTAGTACTGGTTGATCTCCTCTTGAAGCATATCAATCCGGTGATGGGCACGCGCCAAGCGGCCGTTGCTTCGGACGATCCCTACGTAGTTCCACATGAACCGTCGAATTTCATCCCAGTTCTGGGTAATGACAACGGCCTCAGGGCTTTCTCGAACCTCTCCGTGGTGCCATTCGGGAACACTTCCTACCGGCTCCTGATCGCTCATTCTGCCGATCGCTTCCTCGGCAGCGGCATCGGCAAAGACCAGCGCTTCGAGTAGGGAGTTTGAAGCGAGCCGATTGGCGCCGTGGAGCCCGGTAGAAGCCACTTCGCCCGCGGCAAACAGGTTGGGGAGATCGGTTTCGCCTTTGAGGTTGGTGCGAACGCCTCCGCAGCAATAGTGGGCGGCGGGAACCACAGGGATCGGTTCGCGGGTCATATCTATCCCGAACTGGAGACAGTGGGAGTCGATATTGGGGAATCGACGTCGGACGAAATCGCTATCTTGGTGAGTGATGTCCAGGGTCACGTAGTCTTCGCCGGATCGCTTCAACTCGTCGTCGATAGCGCGGGCGACGATATCGCGTGGAGCCAAATCGCCCATTTCGTGCGACTGGCTCATGAAGGGCTCTCCCTGCCGGTTGCGAAGGATTCCGCCTTCTCCGCGCACCGCCTCACTGATAAGAAAAGACTTGGAGTTGGGGTGAAAGAGGCAGGTGGGATGAAACTGCATGAACTCCATGTTTGCGATGGTCGCTCCAGCGCGATAGGCCATCGCGATTCCGTCGCCCGATGCAATGTCCGGGTTGCTGGTGTAAAGGTAGACCTTGCCCGCTCCCCCGCTCGCCAGCAGGGTGACGGACGCGAGAAAAAGATCGACTTCACCGGTGGCGGAGTCGAGGGCATAGGTCCCGAGACACCGATTTTCCCCGGATCGACCCGAGCGATGTGTTGTCAGCAGGTCGATGGCGGAATGGTCTTCATAGAGCGCGATGCGGGGATGGTTGGCGATTCGCTGGAGCAGGGATTGCTCGATTTCGCGTCCCGTCGAGTCGCGATGGTGAAGGATTCGTCGCTTTGAGTGTCCGCCCTCGCGTCCGAGGTCGTAGTCAAAAGCTTCGGCTCCCGCCTTCTCGCTGCGATCGAAGTTCACCCCCCACTTCAGAAGATTCTGGATGGCTCGGGGGCCGCTTTCGACAACGTGCTTGACCACCGCCTCGTCGCAGAGCCCGGCACCCGCGTAGAGAGTGTCCTTCACGTGGGCATCGAAGCTGTCAGCTGTATCCATGACCGCCGCGATGCCGCCCTGAGCGTAATTGGTCGCCGATTCTGCCGCGCGTTTTTTGGTCACGATGGCGACGCTGCCGTGTTCCGCGACGCGAAGAGCAAAATGGAGCCCAGCGACTCCGCTACCGATTACGACGAAGTCGAAATTAAGAGGTGTCGCCATGGCAATTTCTGTCCTTCGGCTGATGGGGGCTTTCAGGGGGGATAACGATTCGTCGCGGCTCTTGCCGCGGGCGCCGGCGGGTTCCTCTCAAGATACAGCCTCCACCCGGGGCGGAGTTTATCGGCCACTCCAGTCGGCGTGCAATTGCTTTACCCGCGGGGCTTCGGCGACAAACACTTCGAGTGCGCTCGGGAATAGAGTTCCGTCGGGTAGCGTGGTCGCGTTCCCGCGAGCGCGATCTCTACTATCATGCCGCGAATCCACCGATTTTGTGGTTTCCGTGTGGGGCGAAGGCGAGTTCGGGGCTTTTGGTGCTGGATTTTGCTTTCGCCGCGAGATTCTTGAGGATTGCAGTGCTGAGCCGACGAGACGAGGACAGAGATTGAATGGCGCCCGAGCACCCTTCTGAAACTCAAACTGCACCGGACAGCGCCTCCAAGGCGCCAGCACCCCGCACCGGCCTCGACCCTCGCCGAGGCGAATGGCGAGAGAATTTCTGGAATCTGCCCAATTCCGTCACGATGCTCCGGATCGCTGTTATCCCCGTGCTCCTTTTGATTCCCACTGCCTGGGGGCAGACGGTTTCCGGCAGTCGAGTGATGGCTTGGGCGTTCATATTGGCGGCGCTTTCGGACATTCTGGACGGCTGGTTGGCCCGTCGCCATGGCGGCCAGCGCGTGACTCGCGTGGGCAAGCTACTCGACCCTTTGGCCGACAAACTATTGGTCTCCACGGCTCTGATCATGCTGGTCGCTTGCGGTCGGATCCCCTTCTGGGCGGTGGGCATGGTGGTGGTGATCGTTGGCCGGGAATTGGCCGTGACGGGCCTTCGGAGCATCGCCTCCTCGGACGGTCATGTCGTTGGGGCATCTTGGCGGGGGAAACTGAAATCCCTGGTCCAGAATTTCTCGGTAGGTGCTCTCCTCTTCCACTATCCCACCATTGGCCTTCCGGCCCACGAAATTGGGATGACGCTGCTTGGAGCGGCAACGGCCCTGACTTTATGGTCGGGATACATTTATTTTGCTGATTACTTCGGTTGGCGAAGGCCGATAGGTTCATAGCTCGGCGGTTTTCCCCGACTCGTCAGGCGCCGTGGGTGAGGCGGGGGGGAACTGCGGGGCGTTCAATATGAGGATTCTCGACGATGACCAGTAACGCGCTTGAGGAATTGAGGGAAAAGATCGATGATCGGTCTGCCCGGGTTGGCGTCATCGGACTCGGCTATGTCGGGCTACCCCTCGCTGTGGAGCTCGTAGCTGCGGGGTTCGAGGTGATCGGGTTCGACATCGACCGGGAGAAGGTCCGGTCCATCGAGGCCGGGAATTCCTATATCGGCGATGTGTCAACGGAGGACCTTCGCTCCGCTCGAGAGGGCGACCGGTTTCGGGCCACCACAGAGTTCGATGAACTCCATGAAGTCCACATTGTCAATGTATGCGTTCCCACTCCGCTGACGAAAACCAAGGACCCCGATGTCTCGTTCATGGCCAGCGCAGTTGAAGCGATCCGAGACCGCTTGCATCCGGGAAGGTTGATTATTTTGGGCAGTACCACCTACCCGGGAACGACTCGCGAACTTTTCGTGCCGGTGCTCGAGGAGACGGGTCTGAAGGTGGGTAAGGATTTTTCCCTGGCATTTGCGCCCGAGCGTATCGACCCCGGGAATACTCAGTACAAGGTCAAAAATGTGCCGAAGGTCGTTGGCGGTGAGAGCAGGATCTGCACCGAATTGGCCTGCAGGCTCTTCGATACCGTTTTTGACACTACAGTACCGGTGAGTTCGACCCAGGCTGCCGAGATGGTGAAATTGCTCGAAAATACGTTTCGGGCCATTAATATCGGTCTTGCCAATGAGGTAGCGCTGATGTGTGAGCGTCTCGATCTCGATGTCTGGGAGGTCATCGAAGCTGCGGCCACCAAGCCCTACGGGTTTATGAAGTTCCTTCCTGGGCCGGGCCTGGGTGGTCACTGCATACCGGTGGATCCGAGCTATCTCTCATGGAGGATGAAATCTCTCAATTTCTCCGCGCGCTTCATCGAACTCGCCACGGAAATCAACAGCGGGATGCCGGCACACGTGGTGGACAGGGTGACCGATGTACTGAACGATGCGGGGCTGGCGGTCAACGGCGCGCGGTTGTTGATCCTAGGGGTCGCGTACAAGAGCGACGTGGGTGACATGCGCGAATCCCCGGCGATCGATGTGATCAGTCTGCTGGCCCGCAAGGGCGCAAAGATCAGCTACCACGATCCGTTCGTTCCCGAGTGTGAAATCGACCAGGCTCGCTACAAGTGTTCGGAACTCAGCGACGAACTGCTGGCCAACAGCGATCTGGTTTTGATTCTTACGGAGCACCGGGGGGTGGACTACGCGCGCGTCGTGGAGAATGCGCCGCGGGTCTTTGATACCCGCAACGCCACGAAAAACATTCGCTCCACCGGGGAGGGCGGTTCCCCGGGCAATGTCATCAAACTCTAAGCCCCGAATCCCCGCGGGTAATGCACTGGAGATTCAGGGTGCGCTTGACTCGGGGTCTTGGGTTGCTTAAACCCTTCGTCCCAATACAGATTTCAGGCACGAGTAGCTCAGCTGGTAGAGCATAACGTTGCCAACGTTAGGGTCGCCGGTTCGAATCCGGTCTCGTGCTCCAGAAAAGCGAAGCGCCCTCAGCCACTGGGCTGGGGGCGCTTTCGTTTGTGCGATTGTCCGATGGCGACTACTCGTGCACGTCGCGTCGCGCACGCGCCGCTCTTCCGGCCGAGTGCCGCTCGGTTCTTCCCGGACACAGGCTCCCGGGGAGTTGGGTCGCGGTGGAGCCCCGAGACGCAATTGTACGCAAGACATCACAGAAGTTGGCGGGAAAGCAGATACCTGGGAAGGGCTGTGAACTCTACTCTCCACGCCAACTGCAGTGATTTATCGTCTTGAGTCTTTCCTTCCGTTGTGCTCCGAGTTGGGTCGTATAGGGATTTGCCGAGCGCTGAATTGTTCTGCATGGTCGTCCGGCATGGTCGTCCGGCATGGTCGTCTTGGGTGAACTCCGGTTGCTTCCAGATGCCCGGGAGAAGAACCGGGTATCCTTCCACTGTTGTGCCTCTTGCCTCTTGCCTCTTGGGGGAGGCGAAATGAGGGAGGCGAAGTGTGCCCGCCGAGAGGAGACGCGTCGCATTCGGCTTTGTGCCTAGACCGCATCCCGGAAGCATCTATTGTGCATTTCCATACCCTTTATGACACATCTCGATTAAGGAAAAGTGAATTCGCTGCAGGTCGCGCCCTCTCGGCCTCCGCGTCCCCTCAGGCGCGGTACGGGCGCGTTGCATCCGTAAATCGAGTCGGGCGGCGGGCATTGGCCGAGCCTGAAAAAAAGGAGAAGTCTCCGGA
>LWDU01032044.1_pt2 | contig 20298 bp, 18 predicted proteins | sample 727161 | NCBI WGS metagenome assembly LWDU01 (sample SAMN04566230, study PRJNA314399) | hydrothermal vent metagenome | isolation source: deep sea hydrothermal plume seawater | place: Mexico: Gulf of California, Guaymas Basin | collected 2004-07-11
TCCTTTTTCAATATGTAATACAGTGTCAAGAACTTGTGGAACTAATCCAAGTTCTACCTTCCCGATTAACCTCTGAATGGCTTCTAAAGCGGAATTGGCGTGAGTTACTCCTAGCAATCCTACTCCAGCAAGTCGAACATCGGCAAATATCTCGAAATCTCTTGTCCTTCTTACTTCATCGAAAATAACGAAGTCGGGCCTCACAAGAAATATTATTTCTGCTGTTTTTTCGAGGTCTCCTTCCAATGGGGCATATTGGGTGATTCGTGGCCGTAACTGCAAATCCCTAGGGGCCTCCATGGTCTTGACCATCGCTCCAATTTCCTCATCCAAATGCTCAGCAATTGCTTGAGCCAAAGTGGTTTTTCCTGAACCGGGCCTTCCAGAAATGAATACTCCCCTATGATGGTCAGCCAAACGCTTCAGAAGGGCTTCTGGTAACTCATATTCATCGAGAGAAAGTTTTGCCACTGGCCGTACAATAGTGACTTCCCATGCATCTGAAAAAGGTGGCCAAGCACACGTTATTCGCAAATCTCCAATTTGCAAAACTTTGCAACCTTTGCGATCTATCTCCAAAAAACAATCTGAACGGTGGGTATTGTTTTCTACGATAACGTCCAGTGCTTCACCCAAAGCCTGTAAGGCCAAGGTGTCCCATTGCTCCCCTTCTATTTCATCTAAGGTAATAGCAGAAATATGGCCTTGTTTTACCCTAACTGGGCAATCGGCTTTGATGAAAACAGTACTAACACCTTCAGTCAATAGAATCTCTAAGCCATCTGGTAGTTCAGGGTGGTCGTTGTGGATTGCCATATTATTCACGCTTTAGCCGGTTCAAGGGTGTAATAACTCCACCAGCCGAAACCGGCTGTGATGGTTGCAAGTATTAGAGAGCCTGCAGAAGGAAATTGGAATGTTACGGTAAAGATTACGTAAAATAGAATTGTCAATAAAACAAACATTAGCCAAGAAGTGATTTTCTGGGGGCTAGCTCCGAGAGAATCTTTCACTGTCTCTAAATTCATTGCTGCCCAAACGAAAGTTAAAGCAAGAGATAATCCCAAGCCAGTCCAGAATCCGTTCATCATTCCATGAAAAATCCCGACAACGATAGCAATAACGAGACTACTGCCAAGTAACCAGCCGCAAGAGGTACAACGCATGTTCTCGGCGAGGGAGGCGGACATTTCAATGCTGTTGTATATCTTCGTGTTTGATTTCGTGGATTTCAAGGCGGCTCTTCCACCCAACGCTGCGTAAAGCTGGTCGGCCAGATGTGTTTGGTGCTGAATTATGGTTGATAATTCTCACCATAAACGCAGTTAATTCTGCTTCAAGAGGAGATGTTTGTTCTTCTAATTGGAAAATGGCGTTATTCAGGGTTAGGAATTGGTGGTTTGAAAAATCCAATTTTATTTCCCCCTCGGTACCACTGATTTTCATTTCCCTTACTTCTTCTTCTGCGCCCCATGATACTTCACAAAGGCCTTCAATACCTGGTTCAAATTCTAATGAAATCCGACATAAAAGACTGGACTTTGTGGTGTCGATTTGGCCTCTTGTTCTAACTGGTTCGGCTTCATGCAATAAATGACAACACAAGTCAAGATAATGAATTGCCAGCACATCAATTATTGATTCATCCCCTCTAACAGAACGGGTTGAATGGCGGATGCAATGGATTCTTTCTACTTTACCAATTAATCCTTTAGCGATTATTTTTCTACTTTGTTTGACAGCAGAATGATGACGAAGGAGGAGGCCCGTTTCGATAACTGTTCCTCCTGTCAAAGATTTGTCCATCAATATTCGTGCCTCTTCCTCTGTTTCTGTCATAGGTTTCTCAATCAAAACGTGCATACCTGAATCGATTAGTTTACTGGCGATTTCAAAATGTGTAGAGGTTGGTGTGGCAATAATTGCGGCCATCCCTACCTTCTTTTTGAATTGCCATATTGCTCCAAGGTGTTCGGCATAATCCTTATTTTTTTGTGAAATATCCCAAGCAAATAATTGTCCAATTACGCCATTTTTTTGAAGTTTGGATAGGTTTTGTAAATGGTTACTTCCCCATCTTCCAATGCCTACAACTAAGACATCTATCGGCATTAATATTGCCTCACTCGTACATTGTAGGTCTAATCCAATTTCCATCTTCATCTTTTACATGAAGAGTGAATTCTTCAAGGGCGTTATCCTCATCCACGAATTCAAAGGTCTGTTGAGTATCAAAACCTTGTTTTCGATAAACCTTCGGTGTGAATGATAGGCCTTGTATTCCAATATATCTAGCACGTGGAACTAGAGTTGTGAGGCGTGCATAGCCACCATTCCACAATCCAAGTGCCGTCATTGCATCCTGACTTGTGGGGGTATTCTTTCCTTGTTTTTGGTCTGCAAAAGGAGGGACTATTGCCTCTTCAGGAATATCCAATAAATCTCCTTCATACTTCCTTTTCGGTTGGTTCATCCAAAATGGCATGAACTTCTTGCGTATCTTCTTGTGATTCCTTTTCTTGTATGGGACGCCATCAAGATATTCCTCTTCGTAAGCATAAACAACATGTTTGATATTATCCCAAACTTTTCTGGTGAGACAATATCCCCAAAAATGACGGTTTGTTGCAATTACTTTGTCGAGGTCTTCTTTCTGAGTATCCTCATCATGTTTGTTCAGGTTGTACCCCATCACTGTACCAACGTTATCGTATTGGTGTGCCCAGTCACTTAATTTCAAAACTGTTGTAATGTAAGTTGGGGAGAGTATCATGTCATCTTCAAAAAGGATTAGGCGGTCATAACCAAGGCCATCAAAAATTTCTCTGCGTGCCCCAATTAAGTGACGTCCTATGCCGTAATTTGAATCCCTACAAACAATGTGCTTAGATTTTATTGATGAGTTTTCAATCATTTCTATTAGTGCCTCTTGATTGGCTTCCCTTCCGCCATCTAAGTAAAAATGAAAGTCTAAAGTTTGGCTTTCAGGACACCTTTCAAGGCTCTCTAAAGTCTGTTGAAAATAGTGAACCCGCTTGAATCCGATTAACAGAATTGCAGTACGCATTTTCTTCCCTCATGTCATCTCAAAGGAGTCTTGCACATAACCGCGACGGAATCATGGCTTGCTATGAATCAGACCTCATCTTCAAATTGAATCTTGCGTGCCGCCTCAACTGTACCCTCTTCAAGGAACCAAAAATCAGGTGTTGAACGTGGCATAAATTCATCCCATTTCTGAACTGTGCGAGCGAATATTTCCTCTCCTGCTTGAGTTTGACACCATTCATGTATCCATTCAGCATCTGCTACTATTTTTTCGTCATCTGATGCAACCCGCTTCAAAATCTCAGCTTGCATTGCTACCGTCATCATCCAATTTGGAGAAAGAGCATATGTCATGAATGGATTACGTTCAGTATCTACACTTCGCCATTCAATCCACAAGCCAAGCACTCTATCGTATACCCAACCAACAAAGAGTACGGTAAACATTACACCTGCAAAAATGCTGAATAATCCCCAATAGGTGTTTGGAATTCCCAAAGTAGACTCATTTGCAGCGAAAACGGGTCGCCATCTTACATATGGCCAAATTAAAAGGGTTAGAGTAGTTGCCCAAAAGCCTACAGAAATAAAGGCTTGAGATTGTTGGACTCGCCAATATTGACGCATTACCCACTTCTTAATGAGGTTCTCATTGCTGCCGGCCAAAGGTCTTCTAGACATGTCGCTCAACCCCCTCTGCTCGCTTTCTATTCAAGCACCTTTCGCCCTTAGGGGGTAGGAGGTAGGGGTTCTCTAATGTGCTCGCTGAAGTCACCGTCTCCATTCCAAGAACGCGCATATTCATCTATTCTACTTATTTTGAGGGTTTTTTCATAGCCTCCCCAGTCTTCAATTAAACCATATTTGAATGCTGCACGGGCTGCATGACCTGGTAAAAGGGCCCGCCATGTTTTTGGGATTCTTCCTGGAGTAATTGTGTTGACTTGAGAGATGATTGTAGTACTACAAGATGCTGAAAGGGTATGATACCATTCTGGCCTCTCTAACAACTGATTAATCCTGTTGCATAATTGTTCAAACAAAGCTTTGGGTTTGCCTTCTGGTGCGTTGACTCGGTACATGTGCACTTTGTGAGAACGAACATTTGTCCTAAGGTGTAGGGCATCTCTTTCTGTTGCAACTAATAGATACAATTCAAAGGCTCGCCACATTCCATCCCATGGGTGATATTTGTCGCCAATCTCTCTTCGGGTTTCGAAAGAAAAGGTTAGAACTTGGCCATCGTTGAATTCAAAACTCAACATCGTATGGGCTAGGCCTCTTATTTTGTGGAAGTGATCAATAATGAACCAAACGTCTTTGATTTCATTTGTGTTGACTTTCTTTTCAATCCAAGAAATATCATGGTCCCTACTGCTTCTCCAAGTAAAATCTCTAACGTTTTGAATAGTAAAATTATCTCCATCCATATTGACCGATGCATGTTCGGCGCAATCGCTCCACCACTTTCTATCAAGGGTGGGTTTTCGCGGCCTGACTCTGGTCCACCAAAGCCATGCATAGCGCAGTAGGATAACTAATATCTCCGCGGCTATAACGCATCCAATGACAAGCAATAGGCGAGTCAACATCAAGAGTGGAGACTAGGCTCTCACTGTTCTAAGTTGTTATTCAGAGTTCGGTTAGTCTTCTTTTTCCGCATCGCTTGAAGATGTTGAACTTTCTTCAGCATACCCATAGTAGTCATCTTCAACCTCTTCATTAAGCACGAGAGAATCTGTCATATTCATAGTCGATAGGTTGGTCACAGTTATTCCTGCATGCGAAATTGCATAGATATAATCACCCATGAATATTGAACGGCTAATCCCAGTGCTGCTCCACCAATAATGGCCGCTTGTGTAGAAATCTGAATGGTCAACCTCTCCATGAATTGTTAGATTGTTTCCAGCTGAAACGTTGACGATAACCAACTTAGAAACCCAATGATATTTCCATTGATAGTCACCGTTGCTATCATACCAATACTTGTAGCGGTAAGTGGTCATTGGTACAGCCAGTAATTCCTTTGGCCCCCAATATTGGAAGGCTTTGTGTTCATAAGTTGCTTCTGAATATCCCCATGACCAACCATCTGTTGAATCTGAAACAGGACTTAATCCAAGAACATCAACAAGAGTTGGGTCAGTAGCATTTGAAGCATTGAATAGGGATAGTTGGGTATTTGACCAATCTAATCCAGTCCCATCTTCATTAGCAGCACCAATGCCAATTGTCAATAATTGGCCATCTCCAAGTGGATGGATATAGGTTGATACCCCTGGCACCTCTAATTCACCAAGGATAGTTGGGTTGCTTGCATTTGATAGATCGATGACCCACAATGGGTCCATTTGACGGAAAGTGACAATGTATGCCATGTCTCCAACGAAACGGGCACTCCAAATTCTCTCGTCTTCTGCGATTCCACCAACATGGCCAACCTCTACAATTGCTTCACGGCCTGCATCATCTAGTCCATGTTCAAGAATGTAAACATGGTTTACCATAGGTTCTGGGTTTTCCATCCACCAACGGTTCCATTGTCCTGTTGTGCTAGCAATTCTAAGCCGGCCTTCATATTCAGAAATACAAAATTGGTCGAGAACTGTGCCATTTATTCTACCACTGCCAGTGTAAGTAGTGCTGCCACCACTACCAATATCAAAGGTGTGAATATTAGTAGATTCATCAAGTTCATTATCTCCCCAGTACCACCACCATTCTTGTGATTGTTCTGTGATGACCAAAACTTCGCTGCTAGAGTATATGGTGGGCCAGTTGCTAATAATGTGGTCAGCACTGAAAGTAAATTCTTGGCTGTGTAAATCAAGAGTCATTATCGAGGTTACCCCTCTACTCATACTATCCTCTCCTGTTATGAAATCATTACATTCATCGTTAGTCATGGTATGGGCTTGAATCCCATCACTTGTTTTCTCATAAATTTGTGGTACAATGTCAGCAAGGTTTAGATTCTTCATAACTTCATCATTGTGAAGCATTGCTTTCCATGCTACTTCTTCTCTCATTGCAAGGCGTAGTGGGTCTTCCCAATCTAGGCTCCAATAATCATTAGGATATTCCAGCCATGTTTTGATTCCTGGAACATGCATATATCCGTGATTAATCATACGGACTGTGCCATCAACTTCTCTCGCTGTCATGTAATAACCTTCAATGAATAATTCACGGGAGATTTCTGGGTTGCTTCGGTTGCTGATATCCACTACTGTCATCTTTGTTAGGGTTCCAGTTCTCCACCACTGGCCCCATTCATCATCATCACCTTCAACCATTTTTAGAAGTGGGTCATCATCTTCTAATTGGTAAGTAGATATTGTCGATATTAGGACTAGATGGTTATCACCCATCATCATTTCTCGCACATTTCCATCAACTTCAATTTCTGAAATAAAAGTAATTTCACCGTATTCTGGAACTCCAAGAATAGTTAATTTACCAGCGTTGAGAATGTAAATATGATAACCATCGGTCTTGATGAAATCTGCTTCATCTACTCCTTGTTCTTGATTATTAGTGCCCGAGTAGTCTTCTCCTTCTTCTCGCTTTGCTTGGCTAGAGCTTGAATCAGAACTACCTGCTGCTGGGGCCCCTTCATCGACTGCTCCATCTTCCTGAGCCATTGCTATGTCGTCTCCCCCCCAACCTCGATTCATGTAATATGTTTCTTCAGCCGCTTGGATGAGTTGTATTCTCGCTTCTTCAATAATTGTTTGTTTTAGCTGTGATTCCAGCGCTAAACAGGAATTAAATGGCACTAAATAAGGTGCGGAAATTGTGCGCTCTGTGATTTTATTCCAATCAGTTGGTAATTCGATATCCTCGAAAGGAATCTCCGCGATGTCGTCAATAGCGGTATCCTCAATGATACCATCCAATGTTCCAAGACATCCGGAAAGTGACATTATCAGAACGATTGAGGTCAAAAAACCAAGCCGAGACAGTTGTGAAATACTCTGCATCATGAATTGGGGGTGGGCACGGCCCTATTAATGCGACATGGTTAGGTCATTGGACGTATTTCAGATTCAGCCAAAGGATATTTTGTCTTCAATTACTTGTTCGAGGTCCTTTAAGCGCCCGTTTAGAGTTTCCATTTGGTACTGGTCAGCATAGCCGCCATCAGCCTTTTTCATGCGCATTGTGACTTCCCTAACGTCCTTTCTACTATTGACATTGTTTATACTTTCAATCAATGAAAGAAGACGGCGTTGTTGAATTATCTTCCAAAATAAGAAGCCCGATACTCCGAAAATAACCAAGAACAGCAAAGTCACCATTATTATTGCTCCAATATCTCCTGAAGTAAAAATGCCTAAAATGCTAACCTCTGAATCCTTGATTGGCGCCTGCTCTGCCGACATCATCTCAAGTCCCTTAAATTGCCACCAAGGCCGCCTACATTCAAGACTTGCGTAGAAATCAACATGGTTGAAGTCCATCTGGGCTCATTTATGGGTATCGAGATAGAGAGGCGGTTTATCCTCGCTGAGCCTCCTTCTTTCTTGATTCGTCTTGACTCCCTTGAAATCGAACAGTGGTATCCACCCAACCTTGCGGGTTTAATTCCACCAAAAGAAGCATTAGAGGTTGTATCTGAAGGTGTGAGAATTAGGTGTATTGATAATTCTTGGATTGCCACTGTTAAAGGCCCCTGGAAGGGAGCTGCAAGGGTGGAGTTTGAATGGGATATATCTCCAATGCAATGCCCTAAAGAATGGCCTAAAATTAGCAAAACCCGCTACCTATGGCCTTCACCAGATGGATTGATTTGGGAAATTGATGTTTTCAAAGATGAATTAGCGGGTTTGGTTATCGCAGAAGTAGAATTAACAAATGAAGATGATGAAGTGGAAATACCATCTTGGGCATTAGGTGAGTTGACAGGACTAAATGATTGGTCAAATGCCGCATTGGCTCATTCAAGTTGGGCAGAAGTCTACCAATGCCTGATGGATGCGAGACAATTCCTCATCCCTGAGGAAGGGATGAACGGGAATTGAAATCAACTGTCCACACAATTTCTCTGTAATAGGTAGGTTGCCTATTCCATATTGTTTGTGTGTTTTCATCACTTTTTGCATATGGCAAGGAGTCTGATAGTAAATTCGGGAGTCGATTCCCCTGTTGTTTAAATGAATGAATAACTGTTCAGCATCCTCACATTGGATAGTATATTGGTGCCAACCATGAATTGCACCTGTTCTTACTTTAGGTGAGATGAGATGTGTATTTTCATCAACAACTATCGTATGTGAATGTGCTATTTGGTTGCGCCTGATCTGCCACTCATCAAGGTGTCTCAGTTGAATTCGGCCTATTGCGGCTTGAATTTCTGAAATTCTTAGATTGGTACTTAACTCGTTTATTCCCTTGCCAACAATTCTACCATGGTCAACCCACGATTGAAGTCTTTCTGCTAATTCTGGTCTCGTAGTCGTCAGCATTCCTCCTTCTCCACCTACTGCCATATTCTTACTCGGGAAAAAGGAGAAGCAGCCAATGTCTGCTAATGAGCCAGCCGTTTTTCCATCTAATGATGCCCCGTGTGCTTGAGCAGCATCTTCGATTACTGGAATTCCTTCAAATGAATCAATTGAATAGGGTTGTCCAAAAAGATGAACTCCAATTATCGCCTTGGTGTTCGGACTGATTACCTTCGTAACTTCATTTGAATCAAGACACCAATAATCTTCTTCAACATCCACAAATACCGGTGTGGCTCCTACAATTTTAATACAAGATACACTTGCAAAAAAAGTTAGAGATGGTACAATTACTTCATCACCTGGGCCGATATCTAACAATCTCATCGCGGCTATTAGTGAGGCTGAACCGCTTGCACAAGGTACCGCAGAAAGAGCCCCGCAATGATGTGCAAATTCGCTTCCAAATGCTAGTGAGTTGGGTCCTTTCACCCATCTCTTTGACTCGATGACTTCTATTGCTACCTGCTTCATTTTTTCATTTACAAATGGTCGAGACATTGGGATTCGCTCAACCATGAACTCGGCAGGACGTGTTTGGGTTTCAGCCCTCCGCATCAGACCCTGTGAAGGCAAAAGGCATGAATGGTGGAACTCCACTCGGAGTTTCATGCCCGACGAGGAGGATGCCGTTGAGAGCCCTGCTGAAGACCAGTGGGGGTTGGGTAAAATGCTCGACGATGAGCCTGTTGAAGAAACAATCGAGGTTGGTGAAACTAAAGATGGTGGTGATTCTGAAGATGAATCGTCAAGTTTTGAATCATGGACCGATGAACCCATCGAAAAAGAAGAAGAACAAGCCTCGTGGATGGATGGACCTGTAGGTGATGATTCTGAAAATGAAGAGGTTTCTTTAGAAGAAGAACCTGAACAGGAAAAAGAATCTGAAAGTGAAGGTATGTTACTTGGCACTCGCCGTGATGATGGAAGCGCCGTCATAATTCCACCTGCTGTACTTGCAAGACATGCGGCAATGCTGGGCTCTACTGGTTCAGGAAAAACAGTAATGGCAAAAACCCTAATCGAAGAAGCTACTCTAGCGGGGATTCCCAGCCTCATCCTCGACCCTCAGGGAGACCTTGCAAGATTGGCGTTAGGTGTGGATGCGAAAGACCTCAAAGGCCAAGGTGGAGATGCAAAGAGGGCTAAGGCTTTGATGGAAAAAGCAGAGGTTAGGATTTGGACTCCTCTACGGAGTAAAGGCCTGCCAATTTGTATAGATCCTTTCGTATCCCCCCCTGCAGAATTAGATGTTGAAGAGGCGATTACTGCATGGGATATGGTTGCTGCGGGTTTTACAGGGCTCGCTGATTACGATGTGGAAAAGGCACAGGGAAAACAAGTTAAACCCTATATTTACGAAATTTTGGTTCATGGCGCAAGACTTGGGTTACCATTGGATGATTTCGCAAAATTAGCGAAAGTAATCCGTAATCCTCACGCTTCCTTTTTGAAATTATTACACCCTGAAGCATTTGAAGCAGCAGAAGAGGATGAAGATGAAGCCATTGAAATGCCAACTTGGGAGGAGGTTATGGAAGAACACAACCTTCCTCATTACGAAGATATGCTGCAAAAAAGCACTAGGGGAGAATTATCTCGTCGCATTGCTGCCTATAATTCAGGGGTTAGTCAACTACTCTTCGCAAATGGAACACCTCTCGATATCGATACATTCTGCACTCCTTGTACAGAAGGAAAGGTGCCAGTCAATATTCTCTACTTGAATACCATTCAAGATGATGCTCAAAAGCAATACTTAGTCCAAGAAATTGCCAGAGAATTATATGATTGGATGTTAACTCAACAGCCTGCGGAAGGGGAATTAAAACTATTATTCTTCATGGATGAAGTTGCCCCATATCTACCCCCTGTGCGGAATCCTCCGGCAAAGGAATTGATAAAATTAATTTTTAAACAGGCAAGAAAATACGGAGTAGCTTGTGTTTTAGCAACTCAAAATGTCAGTGATGTTGATTACAAAATTCTCGCTCAAGCAAATACAACATTTATTGGAAGATTCACCTTACCACAGGATATTGATAAAGTCAAACACTTACTAAAAGAAAGTGGCGGTGACCTTGAACTTATCAAAGAATTACCAAACCTTGGCCCAGGTCAATTCCAATTAGTTAGTCCAGACGTAGATACTAAGCCAATTCCAATTCAATGTCGTTGGCTCTACACCGACCATGGTGCACCACTTTCTGAAGACCAAGTTGAAAATATCACGAGTGATGAAATCAGAGAGTGGGCATCTGGAAGAAGTAGAACTACCACAAGAGATGGGGCTGCTGCTGCAACGGCTGCCCTTGGAGGAATCGGCTCTGGTGCAGCAGGTAAAGGTGGAAGAGGTGGAGGTGTTGTATCAAATGCGCAACTCGTAAAAGATGTTGGAGGAATGGCAGCAGCCGCTCATGGGGTGGTTGATGATTCAGCCTTCGAAGTTCGCTTAATGGGTGGGCTTGCGGTTCTCAAAGATGGGCGCGACCCGCTTTATGTCATGCAGGCTCTAACCAATATGGTCAGTGGAGTTGTTCTTGGTTGGGCGATGGTAGCGGTACTATTAGGCTGGCAAAATGGGGATATTGAATGGTGGTGGATGGCCATCGCCTTTGTTATCACAGTAACTGTTGGTTTAGTGATTGGATTGGAAATGTTCCTTTCCCATGATGCAACTCTACAAAAGAAAATTTCAAGATTCGCCCGCTCAATCCAATATATTCTAGCCGCTTGGTTGTGGACAGTATTAATTTGGCAAAATAAAAATGATAATATCGATATGGGGTGGGGTGAGATCTTACTTGAGATGTCAGTAGTTTGGGTAACTCTATTTATTGTCGTGGAATGGATTAATAGATTCAAATTGGGTAAATTAGAATTCAAAAAGGGGATTTCAATTATGTCCACCTTGAAGCAAAATATAATGAGTGTTTCAACTACCTTAACAGGAATGCAATTCAATGAAATGAAGGCCAGTAGTAAGCAAGTAATGGCTGGAATCAGGTGGGTTCTAGACTTCTGCACATTGCTCCTCTTGGCAGCGCTTGTCATTATTGGGTGGGTAAATAATGGGGCGCTTGCTGAAGGGTTGAGTGATCTTGGTGGTGAACAGATGGTGCTTAAACCAGCCTTATGGTTAGGCAGTCTTTACTTGTTGATTTTCCTCAGTGAAACTTGGTTAAGGCTGAAAGAAAACCAGCACCGATGAACCTTTGTCAGTAGTCAATATATCTGACAAGTAAAGGATAATTATTGGATAGGATGGGCACATTCTTCTTCAATGACGCCTGCCTTCAAATGAACTGCAACTCTGAATCCGCCAATCTCTTGGCAACATCTTCAGCATCTACCGCAGCAAGGTAATCTCCATCGACTGGTTTCACTAATTTTTCTCCAGAAAGAATGCGTCCATCTAAGTCAATTACGGAATAACCATTGTCGAGCAATGGGGCGAAGACTGAAGCGGTTGAACGACCGACTGAAGTGAGGATGACCTCTCTTATCTCAAACAGGACAACACCAATGCTTTGTGAATCCAGCATCTTTGCAGCTCCGGCAAGAACATCCTCCTCAAAACCCTCGACATCTATCTTCAAAAAATCAATTCTGGTAAGTCCTTGTTCGCCACAGAATCCATCTATTGTCTTGACCTCAACATCCATCTTGTTCACAGTCGGGCTGTTTGCTGCATCTCCAAGGGAATGATGCCCATGAAATCCCTTAACATAGAGTTGCATGGTTGCCTCCTCTTTTCCTAGAGCATATGGATAAAGGATGATATTCTTGGTTCGTCGTAACTTATTCTGTCGTGTGATTATCTCAATATTGTCAGGATGTGGCTCAAATGCATGTACAATTGCAGTTCGTTCTGAGAACCAGTTTGCTACGGTGCCGATATTGGCACCAACATCGAATACCACATCATTGGTTGAGAGTAGTGGTTCCACTCTGTCCAACCAATGTACTGCGTCGCAAGCCAAACCCTCACGCATCGTCCATTTCAGGCGCTCAGAACGAGTGATTGGACGCAACAGACCCCGTTTAGGGTCATGGACATAGAGGTCGAGTTCAGAACCCTTCAGCCACCTGTCGACCTGTGGTTGAGTAACAAATCGTGTGTACAGCAGACTTGGTAGTCTGAAACCATACCTGACCGCACGATACGGCAGACTGTCTTTGAACGGCATGATGACCTCATCCGTGTGGCTGAGTGAATCGTTCTTCATATTATTGGGCCTGACAAATCAGGGATGTGTTTTTCAGGTGATGTAAAGACGCCATTACGAGTGGCATGTCCTTCCTAGACTCTCAGCAAGTTGCGTTTCATCGTCAGCAGTTGATGGATGTGGGGTGCACTGTGATTAAAGGAGTGTGGGACGCGGATTTTACCTCTGAGATGAGGGATTGGTCAAATGCTATCATCGATGAAAATCCTCCCGATGAGAAATTCCGTTTCCAAGGAAGTGACATCCACGTCTTCACCGAAGAAAGGTGGGACAGAAGAGTACATCTTGAGTTGTCTTCAACTCGTATGCCTGACGCCAATGCGGCTAGAATAATCGATCATCCAACCCAAACGCAGGTATGCAAGGATATGGGGTTCGGCCTCACATCTGCACAGGAGTGGGTAATTATGCTCTCAAAAGCCCCTGGTGGGCTGCAATGTTACTGGCATCAAGACTACATTAACTGGAACAGTCCTGAAGCATTGACGCCATGGTCAACGGTCATTTCATTTGGGTACTATCTCAGTGACACCAACCGCAACAACGGTTGCTTGAGAGTAATCCCTGGTTCGCATCGCCGTCGCCATGAACTGCACGACCTCGTTCCCCCTCCTCACGCTTCTGAAGTTCAGCAGATGACCGACCTTTCAAGTCCGACCTTCTCCGAACATCCTGATGCGATTAACATCGAGGTCTCTGCTGGGGATATGGTCCTCGTCGATGCAAGGCTATTACACAGCACATGGGACAACATTTCAGAAGAAAGAAGAACCCTACTATTGGTATGGCATAGAATCTTCCAAGATGGTGCCGTTCCACCATGGTGGGATGGTGAACTACCCTCCTCTCTTCGCAACCTCGACCCTCTGGTAAAATATGAAGAATCGAAAACCCCAGGGGACTTGCTAAAGCCCTCTCGATAAGCGTTTCATTTGATGAAAGTTAAGTTCAAACTCTTCTGTTTTGCTCTAACCAAGACTGGCCATAATGCTGCCATTGCTCCATTGTCCAACCCGGAGGTAATCCTTCGTACGGTATCGGCGGCCCTGCATGTTGAACTGGTATTGATGGAGTGTGAACTGGTCGAGGGGCGATAAGTGGTGCATTCATATCTGGCATTGCAACAGGCATCATTTGTTGGGTAAGGTTAGGGTTAGGGGAACCTGATTTCTTTGAGCGCATTACTAAGACAAGCAATAAAGAAATTATTGCAAAAATTATGCCGCCAATGATGAATGGCACCATTTGGGAGTTTTCTGATTCCTGAACACTTCGACTTGCATCTTGAGGATAGAAATCCTTGTCATTTGAAATTCCATCTCCATCCTCATCCAAACAACCTAGTCGGTCACCTGTTGAGTTGCCCCATTCTTCAGGACAGTCGTCGCTTAATTCAGTACCATTTTGGTCTGCATAACCATCGCTATCCATATCACTCCATAACAATGTATTACTAGGGAATGCGTCACCTTCATTTGACCATGTATCAAAATCAGAATCTGGGCATCCGTATCTATCTGCAGTTGATGTTCCAGCAATTGTTGGACAGGAATCAGGATATATTCCATTTACATTGTTTCCATAACCATCCCCATCTTCATCTAACCATTGAGTTGCTTCCATAGGGAAGGCATCGTTGAGGTCTGAATATCCATCTGCGTCACTATCTACGCAGCCAAATCTATCTTTAGTTGAAATACCAACTTCTGTTGGGCAAGCGTCGGGTTGGAACCCATTAGAATTGTCTCCAAAACTATCCGAATCGCTATCATTCCATTGGCTTGAATCACTTGGGAATGCATCCGCACCATGTGAGGCTGTCCAAGTTTGGCTTGGGTCAGAATAGCCGTCTTCATCTGCATCAGAACAACCAAAGCGATCATACCTTGAATCTCCAGAAATTAATGGGCAGCCGTCAGGTTCAACACCATTTGCTTCATCACCATAACCATCTCTATCAGTATCATTCCACTGAGTTGGCTCTGATATGAACTCATCTTCTAAATCTGCCCAACCATCACCATCAAAGTCAGGACATCCAACTCCAAGGCCGTAAATTGCTGTTCCTTTTGTTTCTGGACAGATATCTACCAAATCTTCATGTCCATCATCGTCATCATCTGTATCTTCTGCACTATCTTCGCAACCATCGTGGTCCTTATCTGTATATTGATTAGAAATGAATCCAATCCTTCCAAGCGGGCATCTGTCTAATTCGGGCCAGCCTTTTATGCATCCCGTTTGAATAGTCTCGGCATCACATACTCCATCTGCATCATCATCCAAATCTTCGGATGAATCTTGACAACCATCACTATCATGGTCTGTTATTAAGCCACTTAACCAATTTAATTCCCCAAGATTACAATCATCAAAGAAGTCTTCGATGCTGTCACCATCATCATCTGTATCTTCTGATGTATCATGACACCCATCACTATCATGGTCTGTACTGCTGCTTGATGCCCAACCGGTTAAACCTAATCTACACATGTCCAAATCATCTAATATTCCATCATTGTCATCATCAGCATCACAGGCATCTCCCTCTAAATCTGAATCATGGTTTTCTTGCTCTGAGTTAGCAATGTTTGGACAATTATCGAGAGAATCTCGAACTCCATCCTCATCTGCATCAGGGAAAGTATCGAGGCGAATAACTTCATCGAGGCCAGCATCCACATAGTACAACTTGCCACTGGGACCAATTTCAAGACCCATAATTGAATTGGCCGATGTTTGAACTGTCTTGATTTCGGTTGCACTCTTCCCATTAGAAGATAAATCATAAGCACTTATTTTCCCATTGCCATTCTGAGATATAAACAAGGTATCACCATCAAGTGCTATTCCACTTGGTCGGGAAAATCCTGTTGCTAATACCCCCCACTCCATGCCCGTTACCTCACTATATTCTTCAAGCGGCTCCATTCTAGAATTATCATTGTAGATATTTGTTGATGAAACAGACGTGTCATCTGTGTTGACCCAGAGAACACGGTTGGCTCCAGTATCTGAAATATAGAGAATCCCAGAACCTTTGTCGAGAACCATGTGGCTGGAAGTGTCGGCCCAGCGGGTTAGAACAATGTCACTGTATCGGCGGACGATTCCATCAGAATGATCATCTTCACCAGTATCGTGGTCTGCTTGAAAATCATAGTAAACAAGGTCGCTATAATAACCATCAAAGTACCAAAACGCATTTCCAGAATCATGGGCGATTCCCATGCCATTCGGCGACTCATGTTGCATGTCGGTGTGGCTTCCTAGGAGTGAATCGTCTCCTTGATGTTCAACTGCTAAATGTGAAAGAGATGAAGGCCAAAGTGTTGGGCCCATGAAATTGTTGGGGCTGCTTTGACCATTGTAGGTATTACGTGATTCCTGCGCTGTGCCGAATTGAAAATCAAATTCAGAGCTTTGAGAGCCGAAAGCGATGGCGCTTACTTCTTCCATGAAATGATATGCATATGCGTCTTGGCGGTTCTCTGACCACTGATTTCCTGTACCGGTTTCGTGAATTATTGAAACACTATCAGTTGCACGGTTGACGATCCATAACTCATCATTTCTATTGCTGTTAGGATGGAATTCTAAATCTCTTGGAACATTAAGGTCATCGCTGGCATCCGCGATAATAGTCTCATCAAAACCTGAGCCGAATTGTGGCACAACTTCTGTTCGCCCTGAGGTGCTTTCATCAGCAGAACCGATAGCAACTAATCCTGGGCTAGCCATCAAAAGTGTGCAGAGGAAAGCAAGCATACGCCTGTTCATGGTGGGGGCTAGATTGGGGTGTATGAAAACTTATTCCTTATTGGCCGAGATTCCATTAATTGAAATGGTGAAATTGTTGCTGTAAGGCGTGGCCTATGCAAATGCAACTAAAATTGGCCAATGGTGCCTAAAAGAATGAAATATGTTGATTTCACTCTTCAACCTTTTTGACGTTGATTGCGTTTGGTCCGCGGTCGCCTTCTGCAACCTCGAACTCAACTGTATCTCCATCACGGATGGTGCCCTCTACTATTGCAGAGGAGTGAACGAAGAGGTCTGAACCGCCCTCTTGCTCTATGAATCCGTATCCTTTTGTTTGGTTAAACCACTTGACAGTACCTTGTGCCATAAAACAAGCGCCGAGGTATCGAGTACTTGATACCCTCTATCTCAATTCATCTAAATTGCTGATGTGTAATGGTTCAGTTGCATCCCATCAACTAGTTGAAATATACGATTATCAATATCCTTCTGGTTTAGAGCAGGTAAATAGAACACTGGTCTAACAGAATATCCAAAGGGATGGTCTAAGTAAACTAAAGGGTGTTAAAAACTAATACCATCATTCCAAGAGGAATGAAATGGGTTGGTTTCACTCTTCGACCTTTTTGACGTTGATTGCATTTGGTCCGCGGTCGCCTTCTGCAACCTCAAACTCAACTGTATCTCCGTCGCGGATAGTTCCTTCTATTGCAGAAATGTGAACGAAGAGGTCTGAACCGCCCTCTTGCTCTATGAATCCGAATCCTTTTGTTTGGTTAAACCACTTGACAGTACCTTGTGCCATAAAGCAAGCGCCGAGGTATCGAGTACTTGATACCCTCCTACGCCAGTTGTGCCAAAAATCAATTTAAAATGGGTGGAAATAGTCTTCACAATTCATTTGGAACGGGGCTTTGGTCCATATGTAAGAAGGCAAAGACAGCCCACCAAGTGACAATATCCCATGAATGGACAAGGTTTGCTTCTCCAGTAGCGGTTTCGGTGTCCATATAGCCTTCCATTGTCTCTAATTGATCACAAGTCTTGTGATAACATGGATAGCCATCAACAACCCCGTTCCAACCAAGTGTTGCAACACCGATGTCTTGGAATGGTTGATGGTCGCTACGGGCGGTCGGAGATTCGTAAATAGCAACGGTATCGTTGTATTGATTACCCCAAAGAGGAGCCTCTCCCCCGTTTTCCCATTCAATACGGCCATTTTCTATCTGATAAGACAGATTCAATGCATCAGAACCTATCCATTCTGCAAGATGATACATCCCCGGTTGGTCAATTTCCGCTCCGCTTCCATCAGGGCCAAGGTAAACAGAAAGAGCATAGTTTCCAGGATAATTGATTCCGGCCATATCTAGATTAAGATAATTGGAAACTGTAACTCCTTGAGGAAGGGAATCGGCAAATGCTGACGAACCCCACAAGCCTTCTTCTTCAGAGGACCACAAACAGAAGACCATTGTTCTGCGGGCATCAAATTGTGAAAGGGCCCCTGCTGTAGTCAAGACCATTGCTGAGCCTGCTGTATTATCATAAGCTCCGGTTCTTGTTCCATATCCAGTTTGTTCAAAACCAGGCAATAGTGAAGTGGGTGTTGCATAAGGTGCGATATCGAAATGGCCACCGAAAACAAGCCATTCATCGGGGAAAACTGTACCATCTTTGTAGCCGCAAATATTGACTGCCCAAAGTGTGCCTGCTTGAAATCGGTGAACTTCGGTGCGCAATCCAAAATCACTCAAAACTCCTTCAAAGTATAGAATTGCATCTTCATATGCTGGGTTTCCATTTCCAATCCAGCGGTCTAGGTATCCTTTTGCGCCATCGGCTAAATCAGTTGGGTCAGGTGTTTCATCAGTGATGAATTGTACCCATTCATAGACACTGCGCCCATCGATCCAACCATCGCTAGCGTCGACTCCTTCATCCATATTCAAATCAGTGCGTTGAGGACGAATAGATGTTAACCATCTCAGCGAAACTTCACCGCCATCATTTTCACTATGATTCAACCATGGCCAAAGGCCCCCCTCGTCACCGTTCATTGCAACCTCTACAGCACCACTATGTGTCATATTAGCAGCCCATTCCATCCATGACTCATTGGCGGCACGTGTTGGCCAATTACTTCGGCCCGGCTGGCCAACAAGAATTACAACATCAGAATTCCTCGGAGGAAGTAGCCACGAAACACTAACTTCCTCTCCTGCAGATATCTCCAAAACAGTTCCATTCTGAGCCCTCAATGAACCGGGGTCTTGAATAAAATATGGAATGTAAACAGAAAGGTCTGATTTAGCACCAAGAATAATTGTTGACCAAATCCCCCCGCCAATATCGCCACTAATTAGCAAATCAGTAGCAGAAACCCTAGGGGGTTCATCATCACTTCCAAAGCAGCCTGATAAAGGTGTTAAAATCATCAATGAAACTATCATCAATGCAGAAAGCCTTGTTGACATGTTTGCGGCGACTGGCACATCATTGTTGAAAGCACCGCTTTCACGCGACATTACATTGAATGGCAGAAGCCGAGACGATGCTTCATGTCCTCCACTACTTTGGGTCAGCGCAATAACGCAATTGTGCGGGGGGTGCCCGCTTCGTACACAGAAGCCTTAGCAGTTCATTTTGGGGCTGGTCCAACCGACCTCAACCTAGCAAAACAACAACACGAGGGTTATGCTGAAGCACTTCGCCAACAAGGGGTAAATATTATTCAAATCCCAACTGATGACGCTTTTCCAGACTGTGTCTTCGTGGAAGACATGGCAGTTAGCCTCGGAAATAGGTGCTTCATTCCATACCCAGGGCATCAAACAAGAAGAGGGGAGCAACCCGCTGTTATCGAAGAATTAAGGAAACATCTCGAACTTGTTCACATGACAAAGGAAGGAATGATGGATGGGGGTGATGTTCTTAGAATTGGGGATGTTTTATTTATTGGTAGATCCAAGCGAACAAATGATGCTGGCATCGCGCAGTTTAGAAAATTTGTAGAAGATGATGGGTTGGAATTACGTGTAATTGATGTTCCTGAACATGTGCTCCATTTGACCAGTATGTGCTCTTGCCCAAATGATGCAATATTACTACTAACAGATGGCACCATACCTGCCCATGCCTTTGGTGAAATTTCAGGAACTGAAGTCATCATCATACCTGAACAAGAGGTTAGAGGAGCGAATGTTATTGGTTTTGGGAATAAGATGATTGTAGCCAAAGGTTATCCAACGGTCACAAGGGAATTAGAATCTCGAGGATATGAATTACTTCACATTGATACAACCCAAATTTCAGCCGCTGACGCAAGCCTAACTTGTTGTTCTGTTTTCTTTCGCTGAAAGTTTATTTCGCGGTGTTGAAATATGCGTGGCTGGTCGGCGGCTTGCTGAAGCAGAGGTTGCCCAGCTTGGTCAAAGGCGCTGGGATGAGGTCCCAGTACATACCGTTTCGCAGGTTCAAATCCTGCCCTCTGCATTAAATTTGTATATTATTTATCATTTCACAAATATTAAGAGGCTGCCCTTTGAATATGAGGGAAACAACAAGTAATGTAAGAATTTAGTACGGGGGAAGATTTGGGTTGGTGTGACTGAATATTGCACAATAATCCGGCCATTCACGCTAAAATTTGGTATTTTATTGCCGTAAATAGGGTTCATCAATATCTAGCATAATAACATACAGACCATTGGATATACATGAGGCATAGATAACCCCTTCATGGT
>LWDU01042757.1_pt1 | contig 20289 bp, 22 predicted proteins | sample 727161 | NCBI WGS metagenome assembly LWDU01 (sample SAMN04566230, study PRJNA314399) | hydrothermal vent metagenome | isolation source: deep sea hydrothermal plume seawater | place: Mexico: Gulf of California, Guaymas Basin | collected 2004-07-11
CACCCATCGCAATTGGTGAGAAGCTAAACAGCGTTGCCCACAGTGCGAGTGATACGACCGGTGAAATAATGCGATCAAGCAACCAAATAGCCACGGCTAACATTAAGATACCAAAGACGTATTTGACGTTGTCCATCCAGCCACCAGCTTTAGGTAATTTACTCACACCGGCGCCTATCGCTAACAGTGGTGCGCCCATGCCTAGACTCATTACAAATAGCGACACACCACCAAGTAGGGCATCACCGGTTTGGCCAATATAGATGAGTGCACCTGCCAATGGTGGCGCGACACAAGGTCCAACAATTAGAGCGGATAAGAAACCCATAATGGCAACACTGATTAAGTGCCCACCTTCTTGTTTGTTGCTAATTCTGGCAATCTTGCCTTGCAAACTAGCAGGCAGTTGAATCTCATAATAGCCAAACATTGAAAACGCCAAAGCCACAAAAACCAAACTAAAGACCACTAATACCCAAGGTGTTTGGAACAGTATTTGTAAGTTTTCACCAAAGTAGCCTGCCAGTACACCCGCAACAGAATACGTTACGCTCATGGCAAGTACAAATACAATCGACATAATCAACGCTTTTTGCGTAGAGACCTCACCTTTTTGACCAACAATAATGCCCGATAAAATTGGGATCATTGGGAAGACACAAGGGGTTAGTGAAAGTAACAAACCAAAACCAAAAAAACTAGCCAGTATTAAGAAGATATTGTCTTGTTGCAGCAGTGCTGCAATTTGATCGGTTTCATTAAGGTCGACAGTTGCAGTGGCTTGAGTGGATGGACTTACTACCGTATTGTTGGTCTTGAGGACAGGGGGGGCAATAGTGTCCACTTTAGCGCCCTGTATGGGCAGTATGATTTCTACACTTTTTTCTTGTGGCGGATAGCAAATACCCCCTTCCCAGCAACCTTGATATTTGGCAGTAAAAGTAATGGGTTGTGAGGTTATGTTTTTAAGTGGCACCTCAATGCTTAATGTGCCTTTATGTACTTGAACTTCTCCAAACAACGCATCGTCTTTAATCTTGCCTTTTGGAAAGGGTACGTTGCCAATCTCAGCGCCCTTGGCATCAATAAAAAATTTATCGTGGTACAGATAGTACTCAGGATGAACGTTCCAACTTGCTAGTAGTGTATTGGCATCAGTAGCAACAACAGAAAAACCAAAAGCTTCATCAGCAGGAAGAGGCTCATCGGAGATTGGGTTAATTTTTTCAACTGCCGATTGAGCGCTGGTTTTAGCTTTGGACAGTATCCCTAGTGCACTATCAACCAATGACGGACTATTAATATTGCTGATGTCTAGCGCTACTGATTTAGTAATGGGTGGGTAGCACACACCCAGATCAGCACAGCCTTGATAAGTGATGGTTAATAAAATGGATTTCGCATCACCTTCTAGAACAGGGATGGCAACTATGGCGTTGTTACGATAAACACCAATTTTGCCAAAAAATTCATCGTTTTTTATTTTAGCTTCGGGGAATTTTGCTATGCCCAACTGTTTGGAATAGTTCGAAGAAATTTTAATTTTTTCTTTATAAAGGTAGTAGCCTTGAGCAATGTCCCAAGTAAGCAAAATTTCATCGTTAACCACTTTGGCTTTAAAGCTAAAGGCTTCGTCAGCAGGTAGTAGATCATTTTCTGCTTGTGCGAAAACAGAAAATAATAGTAAGAATAATGGTAATAATAAGCGTTTCAAGTCTCTCCCAAGAGTTGATGTTCCAAGTGTATTTTCTTGTTACACCTAGAGTCAAATCTTTATTATATGTCATGTAACCTCTAAAAACAAACATCCATAAGGACAATGGGTTAATTGTCAAAATTTCCGAAATTTTTAATCGTTACTATTCAAATGAAATAGACATTGCCTATTTCGTATTGATTACGTGTTTACGCCATGCAAAATTATGAATTTATCCGCATCAAATGGATGATTTTCGCAAAAAAACGAGTTTTAGCTGTTTTTAACTGAAAGTAAGTTTGTTGATTTTACTGTTATTACCGATTTTTATGATTTTGAAGTCTGATTTCAATAATTCCTGAATTTTTCAGTTAAATTTTAGAGAAAGATTTACTGAACCACCACCACCATGGCCGGACGCACTAAACGACCATTAAGGGTAAAACCAGTTTGCACTACTTCTAAGACTGAATTTGATTCTTTGTCGGGCATTGGCACCATGGTGACGGCTTCATGAAATTCTGGATTAAAAGTCTGATTCGTGGGGCTAATCATTTCCACGCCAAATTTTTCTAAGGTAGAGAGAAAAACTTTGTCGGTCATTTCTAAGCCTTCAATGATGTGTTCAATGGTGGCTTTTTCTTCGTTGGCAATTTTAAGGCCCATGGATAGGGAATCTTTGACTTCAAGCAATGCTTTAACAAAACCATCGAGTGCAAATTTGTGTGCGTTTTCAAGGTCTTTAGCATTGCGGCGTTTGAGATTTTCCATCTCGGCTTGGGCGCGAAGCACTTTATCCCAATTGTCTTTGGCGGATTGTTGGGCCTCTTCTAATTGTGACTGTAAGTCATCCTCTTGTGTTTCTTCCGTTTGTTTCTTGACGTTTTTGTCTTCGGGTTTTTTTGTGTCTTTACCCTTCGCCTTCTTTTTTGTCATTTTGTTGTCCAATTCATGTATATTTGTATTCGTTATATAAGGGCTATTTTAAATAAATCAACAGTAATAAATTAACTATGTTTAATACCATTGGCGTTATTACCAAACCGCAAGATTCTGTTAGTGACAATACAGCGCGAGAGCTCAGTGCTTTTCTTGAAGATCAAGGCGTTGGCGTTGTTACAGAAGCGGAGCAGATTGCTGAACAAGCGGATCTAATTATTGTGGTGGGCGGCGATGGTACGTTGCTTAACACAGCACGCTCTTTTGTTGATAACAACATTCCGATTTTGGGCGTTAACTTAGGACGCCTTGGATTTTTGGCCGATGTCTCAGTGGCCAATATGATTGAGATAGTGGAGCAGGTGCTTAAAGGTGAATTTACCAAGGAAGAACGTTGTTTGTTGTTTTGCCAAATAGAACAAGAAGGCAAAGTACTTGATCAGTTTTTAGCTCTTAATGACGTGGTTGTCCATCGTAAAGAGACCTTAAAAATGATTGAATTTGATGTATTTATTGACGATAAACTTGTAAATAATCAACGTGCCGATGGATTGATTGTAACCACACCAACGGGCTCAACGGCTTATGCACTTTCTAGTGGTGGGCCGATCATGCATCCGGGTGTGAATGCGATTGGCTTAGTGTCAATTTGCCCGCACACCATGAGTCACCGTCCTTTATTAGTGCCGGGAGGTAGCGAGGTAGTTGTTCGAGTGAAAGAGTCGGACGAAGGGGCAACGGTTAGTTTTGATGGACAGACCTCAGTTCCTATTGTATCGGGACATGATATTCGTGTACGCCAACACGGTAGTTTTATTCATTTACTGCACCCGAAGGATTATGATTATTTTGACATTATTCGTTCCAAACTGCATTGGGGCGGTAAGCTGTCTTAAGTAGAGATGTTAGCTCAATTATCGGTTAAAAATTTAGCAGTTGTTGAACGGCTGGATTTGTCGTTTGCAAAAGGTATGAGCGTGGTAACGGGCGAAACCGGTGCGGGCAAGTCAATACTCTTGCAAGCGCTTAATCTTGCCTTGGGTGGGCGTGGCGATTCTACCTTGGTGCGTCATGGTATGGATAAGGCCGAGGTCAGTGCCTCATTTGATGTGGCGCATCACCAAAAGATTCAGAATTACCTTAAAAGTCAATCGTTAGAAGATGAAGGTGAGTGTATTTTACGTCGAATTATCAGTAGTGATGGTCGTTCGAAAGCGTTTGTTAATGGTACAAGTGTTCCATTGTCCATCGTAAAAAGCGTGGGCGAACTTTTAATTGATATGCACGGTCAAAATGAGCATCAGCTTTTACTCAGAAGCGATCAACAGAGGCAATTGTTAGACGCCTACGCTGATACCAGCGAACTTTGCACCCAACTTAATGAATTGGTTACGCAATATAAAAGAGTGACAATGCAGATTGACGAACTGAATAGTAATCAAGATGTTCGATTGCAACAGCAAGAACTGCTGGGCCATCAGTTGAAAGAATTAGAAAATGCAGTACTGTTACAAGATGAACTTGATAGTATTGAATCGAACTTTAAAACCAGTGCCAATGCCACAACTTTAATTGAAAAAACATCCAGTGTCTTGGCACAACTGGAGAATGACACAGGGATTAATGCTCAAATGTTAAGTCTTAATCATGAGCTGTCTCAAGCGTTAGAGATGGACGGTAAGCTTACTCAAGTGGTGGAATTGTTGTCAGGTGCTCAAGTTCAAACTCAAGAAAGTATTTATGAGTTAACTCATTATCTCAACGGCTTATCGGTCGATGAACAAAGTGCGAGTGAGTTAGAAGAAAGATTGAGCGAGTTTCACGATTTAGCCAGAAAACACAATTGCCAAATTCCGGAACTTTTAAGTATTCAAGAAAAAATACAAGCACAGTTGAGCGAAATTGGTAGCGGTACAAATACCATTGATGGATTAAATACCGAGCGGTTTCAATTGGAAAATAATTATCAAAAAATTGCACAACAACTAACCAAGGCAAGAACGAAGAAAGCCAAAGAGTTGTCCGACTTAGTGACGCGTTCAATGCAGGTGTTGGGAATGCCGGGCAGTGAATTTATGGTTGATTTAACGCCTAAGACTGGGGGTGTAAGTTTCAACGGCGTTGAAACGGTGGATTTTTTGGTTAAAACCAATATGGGGCAAGATTTTAAGGCACTAAAAAAAATAGCTTCTGGCGGTGAATTATCGCGTATTTCATTAGCAGTCTCAGTAGTAAGTAGTGACAGTGAATACACGCCAACACTAATTTTTGATGAAGTGGATGTGGGCATTAGTGGTGCAGTGGCTGAAGTGGTTGGACAGAAGCTTAAAGAGCTGTCCGAACATTATCAAGTGGTCTGCATTACCCACTTAGCACAAGTGGCTTCTTTTGGTCATCAGCATCTTAGGGTAAGCAAATTACAAAAAGACATTGGCGCGCAAACCACGGTAGAACAGTTGTCGGATACGGATAGAATATCAGAAATAGCGCGAATTTTAAGCGGTACTGTTGTTAGTGACAAAGCGCGTAAAGCGGCGGCGGAAATGATTACAAAAAGTGCGTAAAAAAGGCTGCAATCAACAACCTTTATTGTTAGTTATGATTTTGATTTTAAGCGCTCAATACCTAACATTTTGAAAATGTACTTTTGATAGGCAGGTTCAGGGTTCCCCGTTTTCATGTTGCGAATGAAGAACTTCTCAAACGCAATTTTAGCCAGGTGCATTATCTTTCCTTTTTTCGCCCAGGTTACGTTTCTTGGTGGAATTTGTGGCATGGCCACAAATGCTGCACCGGTATCGCCCATATCAGCAATACAGACCGCATTCCAGGTTGGAATATTGGAAGGTGACTTGCCAGCAATCATGTCTTCGATGTTGTGTACAACTGCCGTTACCATGGATTCGATCATGTAGCCCGTTTTTGGCGTGCCACACATCACTGGTGTTGGCTCAACCGGTGGAATGGCGATATTCACACCAACCGAGAAAATGTTTTCTTTGACAGGCGACTGTTGGTAATCGTTGATCATTACAAAACCACCTATGACTTTATCAGCAGCAATTGAAGCAACCTTGGCGTTGGTAATCCATTTAATGTGTCGCTGTCTAAATTCTGATTCTAAAAGACCTTTTGAGTCGCCAACACCACCGAGGCCAAGATGACCAATATACGGCTCAGCGGTGACAAATGTCATCGGACATTTATCACGAATACCGCGTTTTTTAAGGTCGGTATCCATAATGCAGGCAAATTCATAAGCTGGGCCAAAGCACGAAGCGCCTTGCACTGCGCCAACCACAATCGGGCCGCCGCCATTATTACAGAATGCTTCCCATTCATTAGAGGCAACTTTGGCATGTGCTGTTGTACAGATCGAAACACTGTGCCCATCAGGGCCAAGACCATCTACTTCGTCAAAGGCAAGCTTAGGGCCAGTCGCCAACACCAAGTAATCGTAATCCACTACTTGATCGCCAACCATCACTTGATTGTCATCTGGTTTAATTTCAGTAGCTTCACCAACAATAAGGTTAATGCCTTTGCGCTTAAGGCGCGGTGCTAGCTCAAAACTAATGTCGTCTTCAGAACGCCAACCTACAGCTACCCAAGGGTTAGACGGGATAAAGTTAAAGTTTGGGTTGTTAGAAATAACCGTAACTTCGTGTTCTTTCCCCAGTGTTTTTTTAGCATCATAAGCAAAAGGTAGCCCACCTGTGCTTGCGCCAATCACGACAACATGTGCCATATTTTCTCCTCAGTTAATTCATTTCAAAAGAGGTTATTATTGATAGTGATGTGCATGTTGTCAAATACATAAGAATATCGTTACCTATTAATACTACTAAGAAAACCAGTTTTTCAGTAAAAACGCCTTTAATTTATATTGATCAGACGGTATAATTTTTAATTTTGTGGGTTTGTGATATTGAGGTTTTGGCAATGAAAAGTAAGCTGCCAAAAATTCAACTAACCATCATATTGGTGGCTATCGCTTATTTCTCCACACTGGGTGCAGGGCTTTCTGCAGTCTATGGGGGGTTAATTAGTTTGATGAACACGGGGTTGGTTAATCGGCATACAAACAAACAAAAGACAACGACAATGGGCGTCCAAGCAAGTGTTGGGATGATGGCATACAGCGTGATAATGCGTATGGCAATGGTAGTTGGCTTAACTTTAGCGGGGTATTTTTACCTAGAGTTAAATGCAGAAGCGCTCATTATTAGTTTAATTTTAGGATTAATTGGTTTTTTAATGGATAAGGTTTTACAAAAGTAATGGCATCAGAAAACGGACTTATTGCTTCTGGTGACTATATTAAGCACCACTTACAAAACTTGACCTATGGTCAAAACCCAGACACGGGCGTTTGGGAATTGGCGCATTCTGCTGCAGAAGCTAAAGAAATGGGCTTTATGGCGTTTCATTTAGATACATTAGGCGTTTCATTTATCTTGGGCACACTATTTCTATTACTGTTCTATCGTGTTGGTCAAAAGATGACCGCCGATACACCAACAGGCATTCAAAACTTTGTTGAGAGCATTATTGAGTTTATTGACGAGAATGTTCGTGGTTCATTTAATGGTAAGAACCCAATGGTTGCACCATTGGCACTCACCACTTTTATTTGGATCGTGCTGATGAATACCATGGACTTGGTGCCGGTTGATTGGCTGCCATATCTTGCCAGCTTGTTAGGTATAGAATATTTAAAAGTCGTGCCAACCACAGATCCGAATGCAACCTTTGGCATGTCGATTGGTATATTTATTCTTATCATTTATTACAGTATTAAGGAAAAAGGCGCTGGCGGTTTTGCAGGAGAGCTTTTGTTCCACCCGTTTGGTAAAATGATGTTGCCATTTAATTTGTTTTTAGAGGGTGTGAACCTGATTGCTAAGCCAGTTTCGTTGGCCTTACGTTTATTTGGTAATATGTATGCCGGCGAGATGATCTTCATCCTCATCGCTTTATTGCCGTTTTGGATTCAGTGGAGCTTATCGTTGCCATGGGCAATTTTCCACATCTTAATCGTATTACTACAAGCCTTTATCTTTATGACTTTGGTAATTGTGTATATGGATATGGCTCATCAGAAAGAGCATTAATTTTTTTATAAATAGGAGTAAGAAATGACAGAAGTACAAGCAACATTATTTTTAGCAGGTTCAATCTTAATGGGTTTAGGTGCATTAGGTGCGGCAGTTGGTATTGGTATCTTAGGCGCAAGATTTTTGGAAGGTGCAGCGCGTCAGCCTGAGCTTATTCCAATGCTTAGAACACAAATGTTCATCGTAATGGGTCTAGTAGATGCGGGTATATCATATTTGCGGTTGCCGGTTAAAGACTGTTTATTTAAGAGCACACAAGGTTTAAGCTATGAATATTAATTTGACAATGTTTGGCCAGTTAATCATGTTCGCCATGTTTACATGGTTCTGCATGAAATTTATTTGGCCCCCAATTGTTGCTGCCATGGACGAGCGTAAAAAGCGCATTGAAAGTGGTTTGATTGCAGCAGAACGTGGTTTATCAGAGCACAAAGAGGCACAGCAAAAAGCGCAAGAAATGCTTAATCAGTCTAAAGATCAGGCAGCTGAAATTATTGCTAATGCAGGTAGACAAGCATCGACAATGGTTGAAGACGCTAAAGATACCGCTTCACAAGAAGCTGATAGAATCAAAACAAGCGCACAAGCAGAGATTGATCAAGAAGCTAATCGTGTTCGTAATGAGCTAAAAGACCAGGTGTCTGATTTAGTCATGCAGGGTGTAAATTCAGTATTGGCTAAAGAGGTAGATGCTAAAACACATAAAGATATGTTGGGCAAATTGTCACAAACACTATAGGATCGATCAGTGGAACTAACAACAATCGCCAAACCCTACGCTAACGCAGTTTTTGAAATTGCTGAGCAAAATAAGTCGCATTCAGACTGGCGGGGTGTATTAGAGGCGGGCGCACAATTAGCCAACGATGAAAATATGCAAGCATTTATTGCTTCGCCAGGCGCAACTAATGAGAATAAAGCGCAGGCAATGGTAGCATTGTTTAAGTCGATTTTAGGCAGAGCGTTAAACAAAGAAGAAACGTCTTTTGTTGCTTTGTTATTAGACAATGGCCGTATTAGTGCATTACCAAGTATGCTTGAGTTGTTTGATACAATGAACAATCTTAGCAGTGACGCCAAAGCATTTCATGTGATTAGCGCTTATAAACTAAGTGCCGCTGAAGAGAAACAAGTTGTGAGTGATTTATCTGATAAATACAAGACAACAGTAAGTATCGACACCGAAGTAGATGAAAATCTAGTAGGTGGCGTAGTGATTAAAGAAGGTGACAAAGTGATTGACTTGTCGATTAAGGCTCGAGTAGATGAGCTGAGTTCACGTTTGTCAATCAATTAATTAAACGCAAGCGAGATTAGTGATTTAATTAAAAAACAAATAGAAGGCTTTGACTTCGCAGCTGAAGCACGTACCGAAGGTACAGTAATCAGCGTAAGTGATGGCATTGTTCGTATTCACGGATTAGCAGATGTTCAGTTTGGTGAAATGCTAGAGTTTCCGGGCAACACGTTCGGTATGGCGTTGAACTTAGAGCAAGACTCAGTCGGTGCAGTAATTCTAGGTGATTATTTACATATTTCACAAGGCGATACGGTTAAATGTACCAACCGTTTGATGGAAGTGCCAGTTGGTGAGGCGATGCTAGGCCGTGTAGTTAGCCCGCTAGGTAAACCAATTGATGGTAAAGGTGATATCGATACTAAAGATGCACGCCCATTAGAGGTTATGGCTCCGGGTGTGATTGATCGTCAAAGTGTTGACGAGCCGATTCAAACGGGTGTGAAAGCAATTGATGCGATGGTACCTATTGGCCGTGGCCAGCGTGAGCTAATTATTGGCGATCGTCAAACTGGTAAAACAGCCGTTGCCGTTGATGCGATTATCAACCAAAAAGACACGGGCGTTAAATGTGTGTATGTTGCTATCGGTCAAAAAGATTCTTCAGTAGCAGCCGTTGTGCGTAAATTAGAAGAGCACGGCGCAATGGAAAATACCATTGTGGTTACAGCCGGTGCTTCTGATTCAGCAGCGCTACAATACATCGCGCCTTACGCAGGTTGTGCGATGGCCGAGTATTTTCGTGATCGTGGCGAAGATGCCTTGATTGTTTATGATGATTTAACTAAACAAGCCTGGGCTTACCGTGAGGTATCATTATTATTAAAGCGTCCACCAGGCCGTGAAGCTTATCCAGGTGACGTGTTCTATTTACACTCGCGCTTACTTGAGCGTGCATCACGCATAAATGCTGACTATGTAGAGCAGTTAACCAATGGTGAAGTTAAAGGCAAAACAGGCTCATTAACCGCACTACCAATTATTGAAACACAAGGTGGTGACGTATCAGCGTTCGTGCCAACTAATGTAATTTCTATTACAGATGGTCAGATTTTCTTAGAAACAGACTTATTTAACGCCGGTATTCGCCCAGCGATTAATGCAGGTTTATCGGTATCACGAGTAGGTGGTGCAGCACAAACCAACATTATTAAGAAGCTTGGTGGTGGTGTTCGTCTTGACTTGGCACAATATCGTGAATTAGCGGCGTTTGCACAGTTTGCTTCAGATCTTGATAAAGAAACAAAAGCACAGATTGACCGTGGTCAACGTGTGACTGAGTTGATGAAGCAAAATCAATACGCACCAATGTCAGTAGCAGAAATGGCAACTTCATTGTTTGCAGCTAATTCAGGCTCGTTGGATGATATTGATGCTAACAAAGTGGTTGATTTTGAGGCTGCATTGATTGCTTATATGAATGCAAATCAAGCGCCATTAATTACTAAGATCAATAAAACGGGTGATTATAACGACGATATTGCAGCTGAATTACAAGCCGCAATTGATGACTTTAAGACAAACCACACTTGGTAAATAGATAATATGGCAGCTGGCAAGGAAATTAGAACACAGATCGCGAGTATTAAGAATACTCAAAAGATCACGTCGGCCATGGAAATGGTGGCAGCGTCTAAGATGAAAAAAGCCCAAGATAGAATGCTGGCGTCACGCCCTTATTCTGAAAAAATATCTAAAGTGATTGGACACTTGACTTACGCACATTCTGAGTTTGAACATTCTTATATGAAAGAAGGCGGCGATCTTAAGCGTATCGGTATTATTATTATTTCTAGTGACAGAGGCTTATGTGGTGGTTTAAACACCAACTTATTTAGAAGCCTGTTAAAGCAAGTAACTGATTACCAAGCCAAAGGCATTGAAGTGGATATTTGTACAATTGGTAAAAAAGCAACGTCATTCTTTAAGAATTCAGGCTTAAATATTAAGTCAGTTTTAACAGATTTGGGCGATGCACCACACTTTGATGATTTGCTAGGCACTGTTAAAGTCATGTTAGATGCGTATGATGAAGGTGAGATTCAACAATTATCAGTGGCTTATAATAAGTTTGAAAATACCATGACTCAAACACCAACTGTGACGCAGTTAGTGCCAATAGTTGCTGGTGAAGTTGACGATATGGATCATTATTGGGATTACATCTATGAGCCAGATGCTGAAGAAGCATTAAGCGCATTATTAGTAAGATATATTGAAGCTTTGGTTTACCAAGGTTTAGTGGAAAATATTGCTTGTGAGCAGTCATCACGCATGATTGCGATGAAGAGTGCAACGGATAATGCGGGTGATATGGTTAAAGATTTAGAGTTGGTTTACAACAAGGCGAGACAGGCGGCAATTACTCAAGAGATTTCTGAGATTGTTAGCGGCGCTGCCGCGGTGTAAATTTAAAAAATAGAGTTTTAAAAAGAGGAAAAAGCAAAATGAGCAACGGAAAAATTACACAAATTATTGGCGCGGTTATCGACGTTGAGTTTCCAGCGGGCAGTGTTCCGAATATCTATAACGCCCTAATCGTTACTGAAACAGGTTTAACATTAGAGGTTCAACAGCAATTGGGTGACAATGTAGTTCGTGCGATTGCAATGGGCGGCTCTGAAGGCTTAAAACGAGGTTTAGAAGTATCAGATACAGGCGAACCAATTAAAGTACCAGTAGGCACTAAAACACTAGGCCGTATTATGAACGTACTCGGCGAACCAATTGATAATGCAGGCGATATTGGCGAAGAAACTAATTGGGCGATTCACCGTCCAGCTCCGAATTACGACGAATTAGCACCTGCAGCTGAATTATTAGAAACAGGTATCAAGGTAATTGACCTAGTTTGCCCGTTTGCCAAGGGTGGTAAAGTTGGCTTGTTTGGTGGTGCCGGTGTTGGTAAAACCGTCAACATGATGGAGCTTATTCGTAATATTGCGATTGAGCACTCTGGTTACTCAGTATTTGCCGGTGTTGGTGAGCGTACTCGTGAGGGTAACGATTTCTATCATGAAATGAAAGAATCAAACGTATTAGACAAAGTATCACTGGTATATGGTCAGATGAATGAGCCACCGGGAAACAGGTTACGTGTTGCATTAACAGGTTTAACGATGGCTGAGTACTTCCGTGACGAAGGCCGTGATGTATTGTTATTCATTGACAACATTTATCGTTACACGCTTGCGGGTACTGAAGTATCGGCGCTATTAGGTCGTATGCCTTCTGCGGTAGGTTACCAGCCAACGCTAGCATCAGAAATGGGTGCATTGCAAGAGCGTATTACTTCTACTAAGAAAGGTTCAATTACTTCGATTCAAGCGGTATACGTACCTGCGGACGACTTAACGGACCCATCACCAGCAACAACGTTTGCGCATTTAGATGCAACCGTAGTACTATCACGTCAAGTAGCAGAATTAGGTATTTACCCTGCGGTAGATCCACTGGATTCTACTTCACGTCAGCTAGATCCATTAATCGTTGGTGAAGAGCACTACAATGTTGCTCGTGGCGTGCAAGGTGTATTGCAGCGTTATAAAGAGTTAAAAGACATCATTGCGATTCTGGGTATGGATGAGTTGAGTGAAGAAGACAAACAGTCAGTATCACGTGCCCGTAAGATTCAACGTTTCTTGTCTCAGCCATTCTTTGTGGCAGAAGTGTTTACCGGCGCACCAGGTAAATACGTTTCTTTGAAAGACACAATTAGTGGTTTTAAAGCCATTCTTGATGGTGAGCTGGATGACCTTCCAGAGCAAGCATTTTACATGACGGGTTCTATTGATGAGATTCGTGAAAAAGCGGCGGAGAACGCATAAATGTCAACCATTCACGTCAATGTTGTTAGCGCAACGGAGTCAATTTACTCTGGTGAAGCGAATTGTGTGTTTGCACCTGCATCAACAGGTGAGTTGGGTATTTACCCAAAACACGTTGCACTTCTTTCAGTTTTAAAACCAGGTGAAGTTAGGGTAGAAACAGAAAAAGGCATTGAGTCTATTTATGTGTCGGGCGGTATTGTTGAGGTACAACCAGACGTTGTGACTATTTTTTCTGATACTGCTATTAGAGCAAATGATTTAGACGAGTATAAGGCGCTAGAAGCCAAGCAACGTGCTGAAGAAGCAATGGCTAATTCAGACAATGGTCATGATGTGGGCACAACACAAGCAGCATTAGCAGAAGCCATGGCGCAATTGCAAATGCTCTCTAAGATGCGAGGCAAAAAGCTTTAGGTTATTTTTATGACTTTAGTTTTAAAGTCAACAATCTTATTATTGACCACCTGAACGCCTTCTTTTTGAAGGCGTTTTATCTTGACCTTTATATCTTGTGCAAAACCACCCAATTCTCCGTTTGATTTAACCACTCGATGACAGGGCACTTCAGGTGCGAATGGATTTTTATTCATGGCTGAACCAACAGCGCGATAAGCTCTAGGATGGTTAATGAGCTTGGCTAACCCGCCGTAAGTAATGACCTGACCAGCAGTTACTTTAGTTTTAAGCGTGTGATAACATTGTTGTTGAAATTCAGTCATGCTAAATAGACTTGCATGGCCTCATCGTATTTGCCTTGCGCCTTAAGTAGGAAATCACAGATTTCTCTAACTGCACCATTGCCACCAGTTTTCTCGGTTACCATGCAAGATTTTTCTTTTACCAGTTCATGTGCATTGGCCACGGCGATCGGCAGACCGACTTTAATCATTACTGGTAAATCAATCACATCGTCACCCATGTAAGCCACTTGATTAGTATTGAGAGAAAGTTTTTTTAATAGATCATTAAATGCAACCACCTTGTCACTTTGTCCTTGATAAAAATATTCAATACCTAAATTTTTCATGCGGTGCTCAACGTTGGTTGAATTTCTAGCAGTAATAACCGCTGGTTCAATACCAAAATCTTTAACCATTTTAATGCCATGACCATCAAGTGAATGAAAGCGTTTGAACTCCATTCCCTCATCAGAAAAATAAAGGCCTCCGTCTGTTAAAACACCATCAACATCAAAAATAATTAGTTTAATTTCTTTTGCCCTTAGGTATGACTTATTGAGTAGTTTCATTTATTTTTCTCCATTCAAAACCTTGACCAGGATCGGTTTTACGCCCTGGTGCAATATCACTGTGACCAACAATATCTTTGATTGGATAGTTGGATTTGAGTATTTTTAATACTTTATTTAATGATTGATATTGTACCGTTTCATAGGCAAGATTGTCACTTCCTTCCAGCTCAATGCCAATAGAAAAATCATTACAGTTATTTCTGCCATTAAAGCTAGATTTTCCTGCATGCCAAGCGCGTTTATTAAAGGGTACAAACTGAATAATTAAACCATCACGTTTAATCAGTAAGTGTGCAGAGACTTGTAAATCTTGAATGGTTTTAAAGTAAGGATGTGCACCAAAATCAAGTTGGTTGGTAAAAAACTGTTCAATGTAGTGGTTGTTAAACTCGCCTGGTGGCAAAGAAATATTGTGAATTACAACTAAAGAAATTTCATCGTTAGGGCGATCGTTATGATTAATCGATGGAGACTGTGTGGCTGACGCTAATAGGTGATTGCTAATCATAAGCTCATTATATCCCTATTCGATTCGATTAAAGTAACGCCCTCTTAATAGCAGTCTTGGATTGTCTTTATCATCGATAAAGCTGTTACGTTTGTGCAAGACATTGTTACATAACAAGCCTTGTCCGGCCTGCATTAAGTGTTGAAAATGATAATCAGTCTTTTTATTTAGTAGATCGTCTAAATGTTCAACAGCTTGTTTGATCTCAATTGAATCTAAAAATTCAATATTTTTTTTGCGTTGTGTGTATCGCACATAAAGAGCATTACTTGATTCGTCGATAAAAAATATTGGCCCAGTTGATTTAGCGCGTCGAACTATGTTGTTGACTCTGTGTTCAGGAATGGTCATGGTTTTTGGGTGGGTAAGCGCTTTGGCAACATCAGGATTATTTTCACGCAGCAATAGATAAATCATTTGTGGGTCGATCCATTCATTACTGCCACCTTCAGAGGCAGGACTTACACAAAACAAAGAAAACGCCCTAATGCGCTGTTCTGTTGAATTGTAGTAGCCATCTGTATGCCAACCGATTGCTTTGTCTGTGTAAGGTATAAAATCACTTTGGTTTTTATTGCCGATTTGAGTAATGTGAGCCAACCCTTTGTCCTGAACGTACAAATGTTGATCAAAATCGACTAGACCAAATTGAGTATTAATACTGACGATTGCGTCAGCATAATCATTTTGTTTTGAAATATGAAAAATTGCAAAGTTCCCTTGTCTACACAGGGAAGTAATTTTATTTTTTTCAGAGTTTTTTAACTCGAAGGGATTTTTAATCTCAACAATGCAATCTTCTAATTGAGTGAAAACATTAGCTAGTTTGTTGTCTCTCCAATGTTGGTAATCGTCATTTTTGGTAAGAACGTTAGCCATTAATGCGTTTATTAATTACCCATTGTTGAGTAATGGACAAGATGTTGTTTACTACCCAATAAAGTACTAGTCCTGATGGAAACCATAAAAAGAAAATAGTAAAGACAAAAGGTAGTGACATCATGATTTTTGCCTGCATTGGATCAGGCGGTGGCGGATTGAGTTTTTGTTGTACAAACATGGACACACCCATAATAATTGGCAATACATAGTACGGATCTTGTGCGGATAAATCGGTTAAGTACCAAAACGGCGTTTGACGCAGTTCAACCATTTCTAATAGTACCCAATAAAGAGAGATAAACACAGGGATTTGAACCAAAATAGGCAAGCAACCAGATGCCGGGTTAATTTTTTCCTTCTTGTAAAGCTCCATGGTTTTCTGACCCATTTTTTGTTTGTCGTCGCCATAAGTTTCTTTTAATTTAGCCAGCCTTGGTGAAAGTTTGCGCATACCGGCCATTGATCGATAAGATTTTTCACTAAGCTTGTAAAAGGCCAGTTTGATCAATATGGTTAGAATGATAATTGCGTAACCCCAAGATTGAACAAATGAATAGATCCAGTTGAGCAGTTCAGACAAGGGCTTGGCAATGATGAACAATACGCCGTAGTCAACTGTTTTGTCTAGGCCTGGTGCCACACTATCGATACGAGCTTGTTCTTTAGGGCCAATATAAAGGTTGTTACTAGGCAATGTGGCGGTTGCGCCAGGAGCGATAGAGACGTTTGGGTTGACTGTGGTTAACAAATAATTACCATTACGGACACTGGACGAATAACTGTGAATGTTATTTGAATCGGGTATCCAAGCAGCAAAGAAGTAATGTTGAATCATTGCTATCCACCCGCCCTTAGAAGTTGTTTTAGGTTCAGTGCTAAAATCATCAAATTCAATTTTTTCATAGACGTCTTGATCATCATATCTTGCGCCACCAGTAAAGGTTGGCATCATCATGTTGGATTGGTCAAGGGCATTGCGTACAAGTTGTGTGTAGCTCGTAAGGGTGAGTTCGTTGTTAGAATTGTTGGTAACAATATAGTCAACCGTGACAACGTAACTATCTCTTTTAAAGTGGAAGTTTTTCACCACTTCAATGCCGTTATCTCCCTTCCATTTAAATGGCACGGTTAATGTTTCACCACTTAACTGGTAGTCGGTATTATCAGAGCTAAAAATTGAGTGGTGCGTCGGCATTTGCCCTTGTGGTAGCAGGCCACTTTGAGCTTGAAATAGTTCACCTGCTTTGTCACTGAGTAGTTGAAATTTGTTAGTACTGTCTATCTCTACTGGATAAGCATTAAGAAACGCATTTTGAATAGTTCCACCTTTGTGGTTGATCTGCACTGTAAGCAAATCAGTACTTACTGTGGTAAATGGATGTTGTTTTACTGCAGGCGTAATTGGTAAATTTGTATCAACCTTATTACTGGTAATGCTTGGTACATCTTGGTTTTTTGGTTGTATTGGTGTTGGTGTGCCAAAGTCAGCAACCTTGGTTTGGCTAATAACATTGCCGTTGGCATCGGTTGTGTGAGTAATTTCCCATTTGTCCCACAGTAGGAAAACACTTAAAAAGATTGCAATAATGAGAAAGAATTTTTGATTGTCCATAAGGGTATAGTTTGTCGGTTAATGTGAATGTTTTTTAGGTACAGGATCAAATCCGCCATCGTGCCAAGGATGGCATTTACCGATACGCTTGATGCTTAACCCTAGTCCTTTAAAGGCACCGTGCTCTTTAATGGCTTCATAAGAATATTGTGAGCAAGTTGGGTCAAAACGGCAATTAGGACCTAAAACAGGACTAATAAGCAATTGATATAATTTGATTGGAATGAGTAATAAATAGCGCATTAACTTTTTGTTAATTTTTTAAATAAATTAACGAGTTCAGTAGATAAAACAAGGTTTTTAGCTGGTTTTGATTTTCTTGCCATCACCACAAAATCCCAGTTTTTCAAATTATTTTTTTCAAGTCTAAAGGCTTCTCTTGCTATTCTTTTTAGTCGATTTCTGTCAACAGCCAAGCGATACACTTTTTTTGAAATTGCTAATCCTAAACGTGGTCTAGACTGATTAATGGGTTTTGCAATTACTTGCCAGTAATGTCCTTTGGCCAATTTTCCCCCTTTAAAAATATGGGCGTATTCATAAGCTTTAAGGATTCTGGCTTCACGTGTCAGCCGTAGAGACACTTAAAGTTTAAGCCGCTAAACGCTTACGCCCTTTTTTTCTGCGTGCATTAATAATTGCACGACCTGCTTTAGTGCTCATTCTTGATCTGAAACCGTGCTTGCGTTTGCGCTTAATAACACTCGGTTGGAAGGTTCTTTTCTGTTTCATAGTGAATATCGGTCAATAAAATCTTGCAATTTTACCATAAGTCGCAATACACCTTGCAAATAACTGACATAATAGTCCCTAATTTTTATTGGGTAAATTTAGATGGATTTAATTTATTGGTTATTGTTGCTGAGAGCGCCACATCTAGGTGTCCGTACTTTTTATAAGGTACTCAAATATTTTGAAACACCTGAACAGGTGTTTTTAGCTTCAAGGTCTATGCGTAAAGAGTCTGGACTGTTCAAACAAGTGACGTTGGATTATCTAGAACAAAAAGATTATTCAACGATACAGGCAGATCTTGATTGGGCCAAGAAAGAAGATTGTCATATTATTACTTTGATTGATGAAGGTTATCCACAACAACTCAAAAACATTGCTGACCCGCCGCCTGTGATTTATGTGAGAGGCAACATTGCTTGTTTGTCTCAACCACAGTTTGCTATTGTGGGCAGTCGCAACCCTACGCCGGGTGGTAAACAGAATGCTTATCAGTTTTCAAAAGAGCTATCTAATAGAGGGCTGATCATCACTTCTGGCATGGCTAGTGGTATTGATGCTCAGGCCCACATTGGCGCTTTGGAAGCTAATTGTAAAACCATTGCAGTGTGTGGTACAGGGCTGGATCGAATATACCCTGCCAAACATAAATCATTAGCGCATCAAATATCACTCAAAGGGGCGCTGGTTTCAGAATTTTGTATCGGCACCTCTCCTATTGCTAATAATTTTCCTAGACGAAACCGCATTATTAGCGGCCTAAGTTTGGGTACGTTGGTGGTGGAGGCGAGTATAAAAAGCGGCACTATGATTACCGCTAAATTAGCCGTTGATCAAGGCAGAGAGGTATTTGCAATTCCTAGTTCAATACACAACCCTTTGTCAAAAGGGTGCCATCAATTGATTAAACAAGGCGCTAAATTAGTAGATACAATTGATGATATTATTGAGGAGTTGCCACTCGATTTAGGGCAACTCACTACGCCACTCGATGTGCCTAATTGTACAAATAGTGTAGACAAACCACCCTTTGTGCTATTAAAATACTTAAGTTATGACACCATGACGATTGATGAAATGGTTGAAAAAAGTGGATTAAACCCCCAAGTAATCACTCAAGAGTTGCTTTTGCTTGAGCTTGAAGACAGGGTTGCAAAAGCCAGTGGCTCTACTTATGTATTAACTAAATAAGGTTTTTTATGACAAATAATATTCTTGATGTCTTAACTTATATGTTTGACTATCTTTTCGAGGAATCAGAACACGATTCATCCCATGAGATTGATGACATTGAGTTAAAAGCACACCTTTCAGATGCTGGGTTTGACACTAGTCGCATTGAGAAGGCGCTAAGCTGGCTTGAGAACATTGCCACTTTACAAGATGGTCGCATTAAGCCGTTTTCTGCTAAATCGAGCAGTATGCGAATTTACAGTGATGCAGAAAAATTAAAGTTGGATGCAAAATCTCGTGGTTTTTTATTGTTCATGGAAAACATGGGTCAGTTGGATGCTAATCAACGCGAGATGATTATCGAACAAATTATGTCATTGGGTGATTCTAATTTATCTTTGGATGATTTAAAATGGGTTGTAATGATGGTACTCGGTAACAGTATTGATGAGGATATCTCAGCACAATGGTTAGAATCAATTGTATTTCTTGACGACAACCACACATTGCAATAATGTCAAATCTTGTCATTGTTGAGTCGCCTGCCAAAGCAAAAACCATTGAAAAATTTCTAGGTAAAGACTATACCGTTAAGTCCAGTATTGGTCATATTCGCGATATGGCTAAGAAAAACGGCATTGAGATTGAAAACAATTTCAAGCCTAATTATGAAATCAGCGACGACAAGAAAAAAGTCGTGGCCGATCTTCGAAAGGCAGTCAAAAAATCTGAGCAAGTCTATCTCGCAACTGATGAGGACCGCGAGGGAGAAGCGATCGCCTGGCATTTATTATGGAAAAAAGTTTCAGGCGCGAAGTCAGCAGGTAGGGTGCAGTCCCCAGTGGTGCGTTTGGTGGTTGAAAGAGAAAGAGAAATCAATGACCATACGGTTAAAAGCACTTTTAAAATTAAAGCTGATTTGGTGAATGATGCAGGTGAATTAGTTGAGGCAAAACTTGATAAAGATTTTGCAACAAAAGATGAAGCGCTTGAATTTGCCAACGCATTATTAGACGCAACATTCAGCGTTAATAGCATTGAAAAAAGACCCTCTAAGCGTTCGCCAAAGTCACCCTTTATTACTTCGACCTTGCAACAAGAGGCTTCGCAAAAACTCGGTTTCTCAGTTAAACAAACCATGACCTTGGCGCAGAACCTCTATCGAGAAGGCGCAATTACTTACATGAGAACTGACTCATTCACATTATCTGAAGAGGCAATTGCAGCAGCCCAAAAGGAAATTACTTCCAA
>LWDU01032417.1_pt1 | contig 20283 bp, 28 predicted proteins | sample 727161 | NCBI WGS metagenome assembly LWDU01 (sample SAMN04566230, study PRJNA314399) | hydrothermal vent metagenome | isolation source: deep sea hydrothermal plume seawater | place: Mexico: Gulf of California, Guaymas Basin | collected 2004-07-11
TAGTTCTAAAAATTCGATCAGTGCTTGGGACAACTGTACAGTCACGATGTCAAACACACCTGGTGGTAAAGGTATCATCATAAGCAACAACAGTACTACTTCATGGTCAATTGCTCCTGGAGAGGCATATTATATCAACTATCTAATTATAAACCCTACTTAATTTAAATATTAAATAATAAAAATCTAACATAATTATATCATGTCTTTTACAAGATTTAATTATGACCCATGCCGCAGGACTTTAAAAAATTGAATATAATTAATTAAACTTTAATTAACTTTAAAAAGTTATCAAACCATGAATCCACCTGATTATCTAGCAAAGAAATTTCCACACGAAAGAGATTCCCACATTCATTTCGATGAGGGTCCGCACATTTATACCATCGATGGTGATTCTGATTTCATGTCCGTCACGACTTGGAACCATTCTCACTTTGGGAAGTTTGACGCTGAAGCGATTATTACAAAAATGATGTCTTCACGTAATTGGTCAGCTGGTTGGACCAAAAATGGTAAAGAAGCTTCAGAAGCGGGCACCAAAATGCACTATGATATTGAATGTTACTATAATGATCTAGAGGTTGAAATAGATGAAGATTGTGTAGAATGGCAGTATTTTATGTCGTTTGAAAATGATATCGGCTTGGGTTTGGAGGCTTACCGCACGGAATGGACGATTTGGGACAGGGATCTTAAAATAGCGGGTTCTATCGATATGATATTCAGAAATCCGGACGGGTCACTATTGATTTATGATTGGAAGCGTTGCAAGAATATTAAAAAAGATAATAGTTATCAATCTTCCATAACTCCGTGTATTGACCATCTACCAGATACGAATTTCTGGCACTATTCTCTCCAGTTGAACACTTATAAATATATTTTGGAGAAGAATTATGGTGAAAGGGTTGTAGGAATGTATCTTGTTTGTCTGCATCCAAATAATGCGAATAAAACATATATTCGTTTAGAAGTGGCACATTTGCCATCAGAAATGGCGGATTTGATGGCTTTAAGGAAAAAAATGGTTAAAAAAATTGAAGAACCATCCGTCAGGGAGGAAACACTACACACCTAACTTACTTATTAAGGCTCACCTCTCTTGGGATTTTATCCTCCTGTTTCTCTTATTGTCATTCGTGTATTATGTTATAGGTTTATGTTCTAGCAATGGATTATATAGTATGTTTTATGTTGGATGTGCAATAGGTATTTTGCAATGTCTTGTCATTCACGAGGGAGGACTCTATGTAATTAGTTTTATGGAAAATTATCCTGATTACATTGATAAACTGTTGGAGCATATTCAACTTGCTTCTTTCACTCCACAAATCGTAAGCGGTTCGGATACGGATGATGATGGTGAAAATGAAAAAGAAGATTAAACGATTTAAAAATGTGTATGTAGAGTATAATATAATGGATTCTGTTGATTTAAATTACGGTCAAATATTTTTTATGATGTTGGGTCTTTTACCAGTATTGGCTTGCGTTCCTTGCTGGGTAGTCGCAAAATTTGTATATGAACCATATGTTAAAAAGCTTGAAGTAGAAGAACCTGTCCCATATGAATATCAATATCCTTTGATAGATGCGGAAGATAATGGGGAGAGAGATTTTAAGAAGTGTATCGTGCTTTCCAATACACCAAAAGGATTGGTATATATGCGTTATTGTAAAGAGGAGGAAGGGTTCGAATACTGGACAGATAATTCAATTGATTACAAATATCTAGAAACAGTAGCAAGGAAATATGTTACTATATTTTCATGTCGAAATATTTACATTGATAGATTTAGTTTATTAAAGGAAAAGATTTTTGATATCAAACAAAAAATAGAAGAAAATAAAAGAAGCGATGAAGATGGAATAGAGAAAGAGGAGGAGAAAGACGATGGAAATGATGTATTTGCAAACTTTAAATCATATAATCAAAGTACGAATAAAACAGGAGCAAATAAAACAGAAATAACTCGCAATGATGTGGTTTGTGATGAAGCAAATAAATATTTAAATCGTGGAAAGATTGAAGAAGCAAACTTTGGTGCAGAAAAAAAAATAGCAGATACACCCACAAGTTCAATGTCATTTAGTTCATGGAAATTGTGGAAAAGTCAGGATAAAGAGGATTAATATTTGCGTGCCTTTTTTTTAGTGCTTTTTTTTCGGCGTTTTCGGCGTTTTTTTTTGCGTTTTTTGCGAGTTTTGCCACCTCCAGCAGCTGGTGCGGCTGGGGCAGCTGGTGCGGCTGGGGCAGCTGGTGCGGCAGTTTGTTGTCGTTTTTTAGATTTCTTTTTACCTTTTGCTCCAGCAGCTGTTTCCATTTCAACAGCTTTAGCAACATTGTTAAATGCATTTGTCATCTTCTGCAACTGTTGATTAGTTTCTCTTCCAACTTGTGCATTAGCTGAAGCATTTGTCACTGCTCTTCCAGCAATATCAACCGCGTGTGGAATAGCTTGATAAGTTGCCCAAAAAGAACGCCAGCCATTCTCGTTTCCAGAATCCAAGATTTGTCCTGCGGTCGATGCTATATCACCTACAACAGGTATTGCTCCCACAGCTCCCATAGCAACATCAAAAACGGTGTCTTGTATCATATCACTCGCAGCAAACACATATTGTTTAAAGGCTGGTCCAAATTTTTCCACCATGTCAGCTGTAATTTCACCTGAATTTTCCGCGACTGCGGCTAAGGCGTCTCCAACTTTTTCAACAGTTATTGCAAATTCTTTTTGAACTTCCGGATCTTGGGAAACTCTGGCTAATGCTTTTGAGCCACTTCTGATCCCCTCAGCGGTTTTTCTTACTGCTTCATCAAGAGCCTTACTTGCAACTTCTTGTTGTCTGTTTAAGGCTTGTTGTGATACTTGAATACCAGTAGCGCTTGTATCTACATTTTGCATACGTTTTCTGATTTTACGCGTTGGTTGATTCATGGGTCTTTTTCTTTTTCTTGTTTGATTGGGCATCTACTTATATACTACTGGGAATTTTTTTTTATCCAATTCTGAAAGCCAATGCTTTTTCCAAGATTAAATGAAGAACCTAAATGTTCTTGAGCAATTTTAAGTGCACATGTTTCTCTAGGGTTTAGTTGTTTTATGTATTTCTCTTTGAGTTCGTCAGAATAAGGCATTGTTTAATTGAATAATAATAATATCTACTATTATTCAATTTTTATTTATAAAACATATTAAATTTTTCAGTTTAACATCTGATTCTTGCATTACCTTTGTAAGTTCGGTATTAATAGTGTAACCATTGGTCGTTAAAAAGCCAAACAAAATAGAAATATCATTGACACAGAGTAACTCACATCTATTATTGGGATATACAAATGCATAGATACATCTGTCTAATGGACAACAAGGAGATATTTCTTGAAAAGGCGATAATTTTTCACGAGTTATGGCCCTGGTAATCAAATTTAAGGATGCGTCGTTTGGTTTTGGGGAAATAACTACAATATTTTTATAACACTCATTAAATCTATCTAAATATGCTTCGCTGCTGATTTGATACATATAGTAGTAAAAGATAAAATTGAATTCTAATAATATTAAGTTAATAACTTATATCACTACAAATGTCAGCCCTTACTACCAGTAATATTTTTAGATATAAATTCGATTCACCGATAGTGAATCTTATTAATACATTTACGACAACCCATAAATACGACGATGCCTCTCAATTCAGGGATGAGTGGGATGAATTTATCAAGGATAACAAAGCTAGTATTGATAGAGAAAAGCAACGATTGGCAAATGTGGGTTATACAGGTGATATAAACAGTAAAATGTATAAAAGTGCTAGATATTACTTTAAAAATAAATCAACAGAAAAGAAAGAAACCAAACAGCGACGAAAATATGTGACCCTGAACAAAGGATTCTTGGCAGATATGGATCTGCTCATGCTTATAATAACTTTATATCGGATGCCACATATTCAGAAAAGTTGGATGATGTAATACAGAAACTACTAGATAATGATTGGAAAGAGCCTGATGCTGAAAGCAAATTGAAAAAAACATATAAAAATCGATATTTTATACAGCAAAAAAGTTCAAATAAAGATTAATTTTATATATGTATAATTTAAAATGGATGGTGGTGGTTTCTTAGCTCAAGGTGGATATGGTTGTGTATTTTATCCCGAAGTAGATTGTAAAGGAAAAGATACTAATAACAAAAATTTTTTATCAAAAATAGTAGAGAGAGATTATAGTGCACAAAATGAAATAAATATTGGAAAAATCTTGACGACGAAATTAAAAATGTGGGTTGAAAACCCTTTGCAAAATCATTTTGCCCCAGTGTTATCAAGTTGTAATATAGATGTTGATAGATTTACTATGGAAGAAAAAGAAAAATGCACATTGTTTGAAAAAAAAGTCGATTCGGATTTTGTTTTAATGAAGATCAGATATATTGATAGTAAAGAGTTAGATAGTTTTATTACAGAAAATAACAATAGTTCACTGATAATGTTATTATTTACATCTAGTTATAGTCATTTACTAAAATCAGTGCAATTACTCGAAAAAATTAAGATATGTCATTTTGATATCAAAGCGCAAAATATCGTATATGATACAGAGAAATCGTTGCCCATTATGATAGATTTTGGTCTATCTATTAATTTCGATAAGTTAAATAGAAAAGAGTTATACAATAGTTTTTATATTTTTGAACCAATGTATTATTTATGGCCCATAGAAGTGCATCTTATTAATTATATTTTGCATATGAATAGTGAAATTGGAGAGAAGGATATGAGAAAACTAGCCAAAGACTATACAAGTCATAATATAGTGTTAAGAGCATTTTCACCTAGCTTTCAAAAAAAATATGAAGCAGAATGTTATTATGAACTAAGCAAATATATTGGGAAAGATAGTGATGCCGTGATTAATAGAATATTAAAATATTGGAATACTTGGGATAATTTCGCTTTATCATTGCTATATATAAAGTTGCTTTATTACTTGATAAGAAATGATTCAGGTAAAATAATTAAAAATGAATTTGTTAGTTTCTTCATAGAATTATGTTTGCAAAATATTCATCCAAATCCTAAGAAACGGTTAAGCATTCAAGATACACTCAAATCATTTAATATATTTTTATACAATGAACAAGTTGATAAGGAATCTGTTTTTGAGGACATTATAAAGCAAATTGGAGAGAATAAGGGTACTGTGGATGAATTAATCAAAGCTGATAAGAAGTATATGAGTATGTTGTCAAGAAAATCAAGACGATTGGATGCTTAAATATTATTGGTTATTAATCAATATTATTTAACGACGCTTGTGTTTGCGGGACTTTCTGCGCGTTTTGCGGCGCTTTTTGCGGTGTTTGGTTTTGCGCTTTTTGTGTGTTTTCCTGCGCTTTTTCCTATGTGTTTTCTTGTGGGCTTTTTTATGAACACCAGGACTTCTTTTGTATGTTTTCTTAGCCATCTTCAAGATTTCTTTCAAACCTTTACCCTTGTTGCTGGCGCTAACTTTTTTGACGTGAACTAACCATGGATTTGTCATTATGATATATTGTGAGAAAATAAAATTGAATAATATTTAAATGGCTAAATATAACGCAACAATAAATATGCAACCACAATTAACACGATATTTATATTTTAAAGATGAGTGCTTTTATAGTCTAATGTTTTGTTTGATTCAAAAAAGTTCTTTTGAAGAGGTAATCTTTTGGGCCGGCGAAATATATTACAGTGGTTTTTACGAGCAATTATGGGACCATATTTGGAAGCTATACTATGACTTTTATGCTATTAAGTATCCAAAATATGAGAAAAAAATAAATAAGATGTCCAAAGAAAAAATGGATTTGAAAAATATTGTATACATTTTAAATTTGTTTTATTACTCTAAACCTACATATACGGTATTTGCATTACGCATGTTAAATCCAGAATCGCCAACACACGTTTACCTGGGACGAATACCTAAATGGCTCAAAGAGTTAGAATTAACAAAATGGGAACGGAAATTAATTCGTTCTATTCAAAACAAGAAAAAAGCAAACATTGCCTTTTACATAAAACAGGTGAAATGTACACAACAGTGTTATAATGCTATTAAGAAATACTATATGCAAGTACTCAGTCTGCCGTTGAAAAATAAATCGTTAGATGCAATAAACTATAAAAATAAAGCACATATTTTATTGGCTTTGGTTTGTCATCTATCATTGGATGTAAGTGAAATTCAAACAAAAACAATATTTAAAAAATTAAATAAATCTATAGTAACAGCACAAATACAATTTAATGACAATATTATTGAACCATTACATGAAACTTTAGTTCATAAACGACTATTTAAAATTTCACCACTGGTTGGTGCTTTCAAATTAGAGCGATTTAGTATTCCAAAACTAGATTATAAGGATATTTTGAGATTACATTGGGATTATTTCGTATATAATACTCCTTTGTGGAGACAACGCATTAAAAATTGCAATGGTATTGTTAATGATAAAAATTACGAATTGGTATTTAAAAACGATGATGATCACGAGGCTTTTTATGAGAGATTTTATTACGAACCGGATGAACAATCAAAAGAAATCCAAGAAAAGAGCATTTGCGACATCGATATCGAGGAGGGTCGTGCTTGGTTATCCGGCATTAATGATATCATTGGTATTAAAAAGGTATGTTATGATCAAGTTTATTAAAAATTGAAAACAATATAAAATTTTTATTAACTAATATTAAACATAATGGTAAAGAATAAAACAGGTGGAAGCCGACATAAAAAACAAGCACGCAAAAATGTAAATGCACCGGTCTCTACGCGACTACGAATACCGAAAGAAGAGGGTGAAATTCTTGCGAAAGTTATGAAATTATTTGGCAATGGTATGGCGGAAGTACTATGCGAAGATAAAGTTACGAGATTACTTATTATTAGAAAAAGATTTAAGGGTAGAAACAAGCGCGATAATAATATAGCAGTAAACAAAGTATTATTAGTAGGAAGAAGACTATGGGAAGTCGTTGGTCCGAAGAAAAAACAGAAAGTAGATTTACTCTATGTTTATTCTGATGGGCAAATAGATGATCTTCGTCAAAAAGTGGCGGTCAATAGCGTAATATTACCTGATGGCGTGGAAGATGATATTGCTTATGATATTTCATCTAAAAATAATTGGGAGGATGATAAAAATAAAACCATTATTGGTGCTGCAGAATTCCCTACCGAGAATGTAAAAATTGGGAAGAAAGACGATTTCGAGCTCGATTTCGATGATATTTAATCTACATCCATATCATCGGAATCGAAATCGAAACTTGCATCAGAATCTATACTATATGTATCCGAACCTATTATATTGTTACTATCATCTTCTTTATGTGTTTTGTGATGCTCAGGCATATATTGATCTTCTAAACTTGCCAATAATGCTGCTTGCAGTTCCTCTTGTTCATCTTGTTCATGTCTTGATAGCATTAAGCGTCTTAAATGGGCATTATGGCTTCTTCTAGGCATTCTTGGAGGTCTAAATGCATGCATCGAGCCCGCGTTGGGATGAGGAAATCTGGTATTTCTAGGGCGTATAACTCTGTCAACTTGTATATTATTTGATGAATCACTTCTTTCTGATTTTTTTTCTATAGATTCCAGTTTAAATCTACAGATAGGGCATTCTGCTTTTTCCTCTTTTAACCATTTCAAAATAGCATCGGTATTAAATAAATGATTACAAGGTAATTTTGATATCATATCACCTTTTTTCGTTTATATTGGGATATATCTCTGGATCAAATTCTACTGTTTCTATTTTTTGTTCACCGTCTACTGATAAAACATATTTTATAGGATTTTCATCTCCACTCAAAGTTTCACGCAACAAGGTACTGAGATTATTATTAGTTATTGTAAGAGGTGGTAATTGTAACATATCTTCTAAAAATCTTATATACACATCAGCGTTGTTATAATTTATATTGTTTGACAAATCATTATCAGTAATATTACTAGATGTATCTGGAATGAAAGATGACAATATATCATTAGCCCATTGAACAGGCGGCGGTATTGATGGTCTTGGCCGCATAATATCTTCCATAGTAGAATTACTGTTATCCATGCGATTTAAAAACGAACTAATGAAATTACTTGGTATATCATGTTCTATATTCATAGTATGATTCATTACATATTGAAAAAAATCTTGTGACTCCATCGATGGAGTATTGTTTATTAGCGATTCTGTTATATTATTATTAGATGGGTCGGTTGACATTATCGATTATCTTATATTAGTGTATTATTTTATTTTTATTTCCCTTTTTAAAGATATGTTTTCAAAAGTAATTGAAAATATATCGAATAAAATTTTATAACATATTGGCATTATTGGAAGTAAGTGATTATATCCTCCCCCATCACTGCATACCGCGGATTGTCCAATAAATCATCTAACATACGCCGAGGAGTAAATTCTTTCAATGCAGCAATACCCTTATCGCAAAATACATTTAATAGTGTACTATTATATCCTGATAGCATTGTACAATTATTTTTACTGGATAATGTAGGAAAACCTGAAGTTTTTGTCAAATTCCAGAAGAGCAAGTGTGGACATGCATATCCGTATTTAGCATACATACACTCGATTTCATCAGCCAAAACCTGGTTAGACCAAGGGTTCGCTTGTACTTGTGCGCAATCGATTTGCATATCCGAAAATATAGCGATAATCATGCCTTGTACTTCTTCTGGGGGTACTTTATTTTTAATACAAGCATCCAATACCATCTTGAATGCCTTGTAGATTTTAGTACTGGTGCCCCAACTAGCACGCTTTAGTTTCCACACTTTACTCCAAACATCAGGACAATCACTAAGGTCGCACCACTGAGGTTCATGATCAAATATAAGCACCTGATTTTTAAAAGCAGGATGTGTAAGCTCAGCACATCGGATACTAAGTCCGATTGAATTATAAAGAGGTACTGATTCATCGCATTCCATTGAACCAGACGTGTCGGCCATTGCTACAATAGGCAGCTTTCCCAATCCCTTATTGTTTTTCAAATTATCTTGCCACTGTAGATTTAGTGTATCAATATCTGTTTCTGACTGTGGCGTACGATAAGGATGTTGCATCGCATCCTTCACTAATTCATAAGTATTGCAGCGCTTACCGTGAACCTTATGGCGACTAGGATCAGCCTTTGCAGCTTCAATATGATTTTTAAAATTTTGAGAACACTGAATTCTGTCATCCTTTTCTGATTTTTGCAAATCTCTTTTTGTCAAATTCTGAAATGATCGTTTTTGCCTGCGCATCGTTTGGGTAGTTACTGTATTAAAATCGATTTTATTCCAATTATCGCCACACTGCTTGATTTGCGTTGTGTCCAAATATTTATTTAATGCAGACAGACGTTTTCTAAGATGAATTTTGCACTTTCTCTTTGCGCTACGCCAAGAAACAGGACTATCGGAAGTAGTCGAAGACAAGAATTCTGGAAACATTTCATATGCGATAGTTTGATAAATAAATCCAAACTTTGTATTTTTCTTCTTTTTATAATTTGGTTCTCGAGGACACCACCGAGCTGCCAAACTAAGAATTGGCTTCACTTCCTCTGGATTTGCCTTGTAGTTTTGGAATTTGGTCCAATCATCGTTTAGCTGACCACAAAGAAGTTTACAAATATGAATAATGAGTGGATGTCCTTCATCTGAAGTTTTGTCTTTAATAAATTTCGCACAGTATTTAATATCCTTCCAAGAACCGTAAGGGTGTTCAGAACTTTTAACAAAATGTATAAATGCGTTTGCAGCCAGTTCAGGAAAATACTGCCACCAAACGAATATTTGCATAAAAGCTAGTTGTTGTTCTCCCTTACCCATAACTAGATCTCGCGTTTGTCCAATGAGTTTATACATAGTAGTCAAATGTTTCATCGCCTCTGCATCTTGTGAGACACTAAGGTCTGATTTTAATTTGCTAAGAATATCGTGTAAATGCCGCTCTAAGTCAGAATGGTCTTCGGACCTAACCAATTGAAAGAAGAATTGGGTAATTTTCTCATCAATATTAAAAGACCACGCTTTTTCAGCGTGGCCTTTCTCGCCTACTTGCGTTGGTGTAAAAGTCTGAAGAGCGTTAACAAAGTTTGACATTGATTGTATATTACGAAGAGGTATCTTTAAGCCTTTTCTTCCTGGTTTTTGTTCGATTCAATTTTTGTGATTTGATGTAGATTTTTTTCGTACCATTTCCCTTTGTTTTCCATTTTTCTCGGAAAACAACATATAAGCTATTTACTTCTTGCAAAAATACAATGGAATCAAACCAATCGATAGTTTCGATGCTTGACTCTGCTTGAATATATTTAAAGTCTTCTGGATTTGATATAAATTCTTGAATATATTGAGGTTCTAATGTGATATTGTATTTCAGAATAGATAATGGTACATAAGTTTTATTTTGATAATCTCTATATTTTTTAATTAGTTCTATTAAAGCTTTCTTTTCCAATTGTGAATTGTGAACATCTATTTTTTGTTTCTTAATGTGAAATAATTCCTGATGTCGATTTACATATAAATAATAGACTTGAATTGCTTTGACTGGCTCTTTATAGAATTGTTTATAATCTTCATCTTCAATTTCAAAATCGTCAACCCAATCTGTAGAAAGTTCCATTATATTAAGAATAAATTAAATTATACTTGATATAAACTTATTAACCTAAAGAAGGAAAATCATCTTCTTTAAAATCAAATGTTGGTGGTGGTGGCGTTTTAGGTCTGGTTTCTCTTCTAAAAGTTGATTTTCTATAATTACCATGCTTGTCTTTGTCTGGTCCAAAATTATTTGGGACTTAAATTTGACCATCTTGCAGATACAGGCTTTGTATACCTTGATTCATTTGATTCATTTGATTTATTTTTACTCAAAAAAGGATTTTTATTTTGTGATTCATCAAGCGTTGTAAACCGATTCTTAGAGCAATCTGTAGTGGACATTTATGTATATATATTACATGATGACTCTTTTTTAAGTGATTTAGAATATAAATGTGACTTAAAGATAAAATATGATCTATTATTGGACAAATTCTCCTCACAGCGATCCCTGTTTAAAAATTTTTAAAAATCCAACCAGTCTTGTATAGATTAATACATAATTACAGGAGAATGTAAATAAATTGAAGTCCAGAAAACTTTTAATATATAAGTAAAAGTTTTCTAATATGATAGCCCCAAGCATTTGCATTCCTCGTATTTTCGACAATTCAATAACTAAAAATGAAATCTACAAAGTCTTTCATAAGTATAATTGGGGTCCTATATCACGCATCGACCTCGTTCATAAGAATAATAATATCCGAGCCTTTATTCATTTCAAGTATTGGTTTAATAATCAAAAAAATTCGGATATCAAAGACAGATTACTAAGTGGTGGGACAATTAATATTATTTATGCCAAACCTTGGTTTTGGAAATGCAGTGTAAGTAAAATTCGGAAACCACAATAGTTATATAAAAATATAAAAATAAATTAGCTTAGTACACAGCTTTTTAATGCCTACAATCAAGCAGCCATAAGAACTCTTTAACATCTGTATATTCTTTTTTCCTTTTATAATTTGCAATACCCTGTAATTTATGATATGTTTTGTGCTCCACTGGAATCTTCATTAATTTCCCGTATCTCTCCAGAATTGCTTCTAACTCAGGTAAAGGTATGATTCCTCCGTTGTTATAGGAAAGTAAAATGAACTTTGACTTAGTATGTTTTATTAAATCTTCAAATGCACTTTTGGCATTCGTAAAACTATTATAAGGCGATTTAAACCATGTTTTTGGTTGACCTCTATTTGAATTGGGAATATCTATGTCTAAATTCCAATCATTGATTATATCTAACATGAAGAAGTATATAGAATATGGGTGTTTGTTATAAGGTGGGTCATAGTATACTAAATCTACTTCTGGAATGTCTTTAATCCATTGATTCGTATCCATTCTTGAAACACTGACATTGCAAGGACTCGGAGAGAAAATAGGCAAAGGTAATTTTATCGGCGTTGTTATTCTTTTAATATCAATCTCTTTTTTTCCACCAAATTTACCTACGCCATGTTCATCTTTATAAAATGCGGAAAACTGTCCATTTGTATTATTATGTATTGATGCTTCCACTAAAAGAGGTGCAAGTATGAATGGTTTGTCATTCTCTGATAATGAATTTATAAATGACCTATATCTATCTATTAATTTGCCATTTTTCTCTGTATAATATACTCTTTGATCTTTGGTGATGTTACCAGAAGGTGCCCAATGCAACTGAATCCATTTGCTATTAAAAGATGTATCTTCACTATAAGCAAACTTATTCGCCTTTGCTATTAATTTTTCAATTCTCTTTTGCTGTTTAGTCGTTGGAGTAGAGAGATAACACTTATTTAATGTCTGAGAATATCCAGCGATATCATTGACGTGGAGAGAAACACCTTTAATTTTAAATAATCGTGCAATTATTCCTGAACCAGAAAAGCCATCTGCTAAAACTAAATCTTTGCCATTTAATTCTTGTTTAACATCATCAACGATTTTACTAATAATTGTAACGAATTTTCTTTTATTACCCATATAGGTTATGATTTGTTTTTTAAGAAATTTTTCATTCATTAAATTATTAAAGAATAAAAAATATTATTATTGAACACAAATATCAATTTTTCTCGATAAATATATTTAATTACAAATAATATATTTTGGTAAAGTAATACATCTGCAATCACAAGTGTTGGCGTGTAAAGGGCATTTTGAGAGTGTGATAAATCCCTTTTTAGCATCATAGTGTATATCGTGTTTTTTAAGATACACGTCTGGGAGATACTCATGTTTCTTATTATTAATGTCGGTTGTATTGATAACGCCATGGTCCATATAGTATTTACGTCGGGCTTTTGTTTTGGTAGATCGTGGTACTCTTTTTGTCGGTTCAATAATATAACTGATTGAACTGATTTTAAGTATGGTTTGCTCGATGCCATGCACGGTGGATAAATGGGTAGCCAAATGTGCTTTCTGTGCAAATCCACGGTTGCAATGATCACATTGATAAGGTCTATCTTTTTCTTCAACATGTTTTGCGTTTATGTGATTAACAAGCTGAATTCGTGCATTTGGTGTCTCATAATTACAATGAGGGCAACAATGTCTAACTTTCTTTGTGCGTCGGTTTGTTCTGTAATACTTAGTGCTTGCGTTTACCATAGGAGTGTTATATAGTAGTAATAACCAACCAATTTATAAATTCAATTTTTTTGTAACAGTATATCTATATGAATGAAACATTATTGTATTCTATGTTAGAAATATTAGGAGTTATAATTTTTGCGAGTGAAGGTTTATTTATCAAAGACGTTGAATTGCACCCATTGATTGGTGTTTTGTTAACATATACTGTTTATGCAATTATAAGTTTTATAATTCTCGCCGTAAAAGGCGAGATTAACATGACATTATTACAAAAATTAGTAGAACCACGATTTTTAATCGTCAATTTTGCAAATATCCTCAAGACCGGCGGAATATTTATGGGTTTCAAATTCCTCCCAGTTTCATTTGCAATTGTTCTTAAAATGATGGGTCCAGCTTTTTTAAGGATTGGTAATTCCATTTTAAATAATAAAGCAATGCCTCTTTTACAGATCATCGGTATAATTACATCAGTTGTAATGATTTGTCTTATTTATAGAAAATCTATTATGAGCGCATTCAAAAATATTAACGTCAAATTTTTTATAGGCGTTTTAGGTATTTTTATATGTAATGCTACAAGTGCTTATAATATTATTAAATTGCCCGAGTATGTCACCGATAAAGACCCGCACGAAGAAATATTTCTGTCTACAGTGGTTGCATTTGCAACACTTCTTTCCATTGTTACTGGTATTTTTTTTACTAAGAGAAAAATGTTAGGTTCTATCAGCTTCTATAATATTCTCAAGATGATTGTCGTATTTACTATTACTTGTTACGGGGGAATGTCATTGACTTATGCAGCAGACAATCATTTAGACCCCATGTTATATTCTACTTTACAATATTCGCAATTAATATTAGCATTTTTCATTGGTTATTTTTTCGAAGGTGATAAATTTCCATTATCTAGAATTATTTTAGTTGTTATATTTTTAATGTCAGTTATTTTTACCCTGAAAGTAAGTCAACCACCTGTCAAAAAAGATAAACGAAAAATTATTACTAATGCTACATTATTCCACAGTGTAGAAAAAAAATCATAAAGTCGAATTCTGCTCGAAGTCAGCAGCTATTTAAATAATTTAATAAAAAAATTGAAATCTTTTTTCTACCTAATAGTATAGGTATTAAAACTCCCATCTTCTGAACTCCGATTCAAAATACATAATGTCAAACTCTACTACTACTACTACTCGTGTTACCAAGCAGCTCACTGTTGCTGAAATTGCTCAAATGTCCGGTGATGTTTCAAAAGGCGTCAGCTTGTGCATCCCTCGTGTATTCGCCAATATCTCGTGGTATCGCATCAAACAAGTTTTCATCTCTCTAAACTGGGGCTTTGTTGAGCGCGTCGATGTTATTCCCAGCGGTGGAACCAAGCGTGCTTTTGTGCATTTCGCTCCTGGCAAATTCACAGCGACTAAAGTGCTAGACGCACTTTGCGAAGGCAAGCCGGTCAAGATTGTCTACGACGAACCTTGGTTTTGGCAGATTTCCCTCTCTCGCTCAGCAAAGCCAGTTGAAGCCCCGGAACGCAAGCAGAAACCAAAGGTTGAAATTGACCCAGTGTTGGGTTCAGGTGACCAGAAGCGTCATCGTTCCGGTCGCAAACTGACTCTTGACCTAAGCGAAACCAATACTGTCCCTGGTAACTGTCCTATCAAATCGCGCCAGCAAGAGCACGAGAAAGCTGTCGCAAAGACCATCGAAGAGGGTGAAATCGCTGAGTAGATGTCCTATCATAGCTGATAGAGGCAGATAATATAATTCAAATTTAAAAAATTAAACTGTGAGATAACACAGTCAAAAAAACACCATCCATAGCCGGCGTTAGTAGTCCTAATTGTGGGACGAAAGTGGAGTTCAACTCTCCTCTATGGTATAAGTCGCTTACAGCAAATAACAATCTAATATAGATGCGACTTGCTTGGAGAATAGGGGATGACCAAATAACAGCGTAAGACCTTGAAAGGCAGCACATTACCAGGCGAAAGGGAGCACCCAACACTGTAGCTCAATTGGTAGAGCGTCGGACTCATGACCCGGAGGTAGCTGGATCGAAGCCAGCCAAGTGTTAAAGTCCTCAATAAGACTTAAAACTATTGGGAAGGATTAATAGTGGCACATCATAACTTTGGGAAGCGTTATGAGACTATTTCTATCATAGCATGGGTGCTTAATTGGGGTTCAATTCCTCTTTATGATTACTCTTGGGGAGAGGGTTCTCCTCCTACTTATAGTGAGCGTAGTAGACTGGCTATAAGTATGGGTCACAGTTCGGTGGTAAAAAGGCGATAGAAAAGCCCATTCCGAGCGGCAAGAAATATGTGGAACAAGAGCGAATGATGAGAATGCCAACACCTCTATTTAAAACCATAACCGGTGCCAGTAGTCCTAATTGTGGGGACGAAAGTGGAGTTCAACTCTCCTCTATGGTATATGGTCCTTAGCAAGATATGAAAACTGCTACGTCCTAAATAAGACGAAAACTTTAGTCCTGAACAACGACTTACAAACTGTTTTTTTCTTACTTTATTTATATGGATATTGCAACAGTAGCATTAGAAGCTTTAAGTACATTTGGGGATGTAGCTATGTTTGCTGGACAACATAGTTCTTCAGATGATAAAGTTAACATTGTCAGTGTAAGTAATAAAAATACAAAAGAGTTGGAATATTTTTTTAATAAAATCCAACAACTAGAATATGAACGATTTAAGAAAGAAATACCTAATTTACCAAAACCACCTCCCATTATCGTCCCGGATCCTTTGTCGAAAAATGCTTATTTATCTGAAATTAAAAAGAGAATTTATAAAAATAGAAAACAGATTTTAGAACTATCAATACTTGCAAATAAACCATTTGCAAGTAAATATTTTCCTAGTAAATATCCTCCTGGAGTACAGAAAGGAAATAAATATTTTCTTAGCGAAACAGAATGGAATAAAATGAAGAATGATATAAATGAACAAACCTTCTTAAAAAATTTTTTACTTAATATGGCTTATATAAATGAAACTTTAATTAAGAAATTAATATCTGAGGCACAAAAAAACTCTCAAAGAGGAGGAAGAAAGAAAACACGTAAATCAAAAAAACGACGAAAACATAGGCGCAGAACTCGCCATAATTAAATTTTTAAATTTATATATTTATATATATGGATTTGAAAACCGGCGATTTATTACTTTTTAATGACCATAGTGGAGGTTTATTTGGTACATTTACTTCACTTATTAAATTTGGCACACATAGTAACTATTCCCATATTGCAATGGTGTTGAAAGACCCCTCTTTTATTCATCCATGCTTAAAAGGTACTTTCGTATGGGAATCTAGTTGGGAAGGTAAACCCGATCCACAAGACGGCAAAGTTAAATTGGGTGTTCAAATAACACCATTAAAGGAAGTCATAGATGCTTATGGAGGAAAAGGGATATTTGTGCGCAAAGTAGAATGTGATAATTCTTTCTTCTCTCCAGAAAAGCTAGAAGAAGTACATAAAATCGTATATAATAAACCATATGATATTGTTCCAACCGATTGGGTGGGAGCTTTATTTAGAAAGGATGCCAAACCGCAAAAAACCGATAGATTTTGGTGCAGTGCTTTAGTAGGTTATATTTATACAAAATGTGGTTTGTTAGACGAAAAAACAGACTGGAGTATCTTGCGCCCTAGTGATTTTTCATTAGCAGGAGAGTGTCTTTCTTTTACTGATAATGTTAAATTATATAATTCAGAGTCGAAATTAACTATTTATTAATATCAAATTATGATATATGGTATTAATTTATAAAGATGAACAGGTTATAATAACAAAAAAGAGCAAAAAAGAGTTTATGATTCATATTAAAGATTGGGACGGGAAATACAAGAAGTTTTGGGTTAACTTTCCCCTCTCATTATTGAAACTTACGAAGAAAGAAACGGAGAATAACGCGAAGGAATATACCATAAGAGCTGATAAAATGGAAATGCTAGATGATTTTTTAAAGAGACACAAACATTTGTCTTATAACGACTGTTTGGCATTACTATATGATATCGGAAATCAAATACAATCTTTAGAAATGTTTAATGTTGGCATACCCTTTTTAAAGTTGAGTGATATTCTGGTAGTAGATTCGAAACATTTTTTTATTGTCAATACTACAAGGATTTTACCCGTATCTAACAAAACCATAACAATTAATACTCCGTATAAAAGGACAGCCTTCTTCTCTCCAGAACTGCAGAATCTTACTGGTATTCCCTCTACTGTTAATTGGAAATCAGCTTACTATAGTTTAGCTAGTTTGGTGGTTTATTGTTTAACTCATGAACATATTTTGGGTAGTAAGATATCTCCTGGAGAGATTTTAGATAAATTATATGCAACAAAACTGTACTGGGCACTAATGCGATGTCTGGAATCTGAGCCTCGGGATAGATATTATTTGATTATTTAATTTCTGCGAGTAGTGTATAGATGTCATTAGCCACATTAGCAAGAAAAACAAGAACAAAAAAGCGAATGAATACTCGAGGCAAATTTATTTTAAATATGACCGGACGTGGTAATGTTTTGGGTATGAATGCCAAAATGAGCAGAGGTAACTGTGGAGGAAAATTAACAAACTGTGCTGGGAAAAGATCGGCATGTTGTGTTGGTGTTGGTGGAGAGTCCGATTGTTGTAGGTTTCCTCATGGCGGCAAACCGGCGCCACAAATGGGTTACGGTGTGTATTTAAATCGCAAATCGAAAGGAGCTTATCATCCCGGAGGTGGAAAACAATGTAAGGATATTACTGGATGCACTAATGCAAAAACTGTGTGGAAACAGCATTCTAATCTAGATGCAAGTGTTGTTATTACTAATAAAAAAGATAATGTATTGGCTTGTAATAGTGATGTATATACAGCTAAAAGAGATACTTGTACACCTGATTGTAGTGGTCAATGTTGCTGTCCCGTCAAGAAAAACATTTGTGGTTGCAGAGCGACTGATTTAGTTCGTTATACAAGAATTAATAAGTCGTTTGGGTGTCAAACTACGAAAGCTGTTCGTATGGGTCGTTCGGCAAGTGAGCAAATTGCTCGTAACAGAGCTAATGTTGACTGTATTAAGCCTATGCATAGAACTATTCATATTACAATAAATGCGACTGATATATCATTTGATGGTTGTTGCGGAGACCAATGTTTAATACCAGGGCAACAATACACTTTTGTTTTTACATTAGGAACCTCTGAAACATTTGCTGTTTCTATCGAATGGTGTACTGGTTTAACACAGATCTTAGCAAATAGAACATGGACTACTGGTGATACATTTACAATATCTTTAACCATACCTAAATTTTCTTCCCTTCCCTGCCTTCCGGCTACTGCTGCGACTATTACAGGTGCACCACAAAGTGCTACCGCCACTCTAGACTACTGCAAACAAGCATTCAAGAAACCTCAGATGTTAGGGTCCTGTTCAGGCAACTAAAATTGATTATAAACCTATTAAAGTTAAATAGAGTTATAATCCCATAATGTACGTACTTAAGATTTGCGTTCTTAGTAACGACTCTGTGTTGAAGGACCTTTACAGAAAGGCTGTAAATAAAATCAATGATGATGAATATAAGAATAATCCATATAAGGATGCCGGTTTTGATATATTTACCCCAACGGGTGATGTAGAGATAAGTCCCGGTGAAACAAAGCTCGTTGACTTGCAAATTCAGTGTGCAGCGTATAAAATTGTTTGCGATGAAAATACTTGTGTTAAAGTGCCTACTGCTTTCTTCATGTATCCTCGGTCTTCCATTTACAAAACCTACTTGCGCCTAGCTAATAATACTGGAATTATTGATAGTGGCTACAGAGGTAATTTGATGGGAGCATTTGATAATATTTCTAGGATTGGACCGACTTTTCAAGCTGGTAAATGGTGTCAAAATGAGCAAGAATACGGTAGACTTTTGCAGATTTGTATGCCTGATTTGTCTCAGATTTAGATGATACAATGCGTGGTGCCGGAGGATTAGGTTCCACCGGTGTCTAAATGGTCCTCTATGAATTCATTGCATTTTGTATTAAATTCTTCCTTTTTTTCTTCTTTAGTGTCGATTCGTTTTTTGCATAATGGACATAGATATACAATGAATTTATAGGTAAGTTTATTTTTAGTGATTTCCTTATATGTTATTAGTCTACTAGTAATTGTTTCACACTCCCAGCAGCCTTGCAGCCATCCACGTGTTGGGAGATGTGTATCACTATACAGATGTATTTCCCGGATTATCTTCATACATAAATACATTATTTCTAAAATTCCAATATTACATTTTTGATGCGAATTTTATACTTTCGTTTTAATGCGGTATAAATACCACGGTTCCTTTTTTTTAGTGCCTTTTTTTTGGCGTTTTCTTCAATGATTAGTTTTAATGGAGGACTTGCTTGTTTTTTAGAGCGTAATAGCATTTAAATGTATAATATTAATTTCTGTTTAATATTATATTTGTTATAATTAACGACGACTTCTACGGCTACCTCCTCTGCGTTTTCTGCTGCCTCCTCTGCGTTTTCTGCTGCCTCCTCTGCGTTTTCTTCCTCCCTTTTTGGTGGAAGCTGAGCTTACTGCTCCTGGATGTAATCTTGTACAACAACTAGTACCTCCACCCCGTAGACCTGGGAATTTGCGTGGTTGAAGGACTACTTTTCCGACTTTTCTTAATGCTGCCAATGGGTATTTATCGATACCACGAGCAACTTTGCTGGTAATAGCTGTAATCTGCTTAACACCTTTAGCTATTGGTCTGGGAATAACTGAACGACGTTTTCTTTTACGGCCTGCTTTTCTTGTTCTTGGCATTATATAATAACCAAATACTTTATTTACGCACCTTGCTAAATAAAGTATTTAAATTTTTTGCACCTTCCGGTAATTGAAACCGGGGCTTCTCCTTGGAAGGGAGAAATGTTACCACTACACCAAAGGTGCTCTATCCGACTTAAATAGAAAATTT
>LWDU01039711.1_pt1 | contig 20282 bp, 16 predicted proteins | sample 727161 | NCBI WGS metagenome assembly LWDU01 (sample SAMN04566230, study PRJNA314399) | hydrothermal vent metagenome | isolation source: deep sea hydrothermal plume seawater | place: Mexico: Gulf of California, Guaymas Basin | collected 2004-07-11
CGCTGAGATCAACCCGGTGGTGGATATCTACAATTGTGTTTCCCTAGAGACTATGCTGTCTCTAGGGGCGCACGATATCGACAAATTGCGCGGGCATATCGCATTGAGGATGACCGATGGTGGCGAGTCTTTTACGCCCTTGGGCAAAGACAAACAAGAGTCGATCCCGGCAGGTGAGTACGCCTATGTGGAGTCGGGCGGCGAAGTGCTGTGTCGTTTGGAATGTCGCCAGGCGGAACGCACGAAACTGACGCTGGATAGTCGCGATTGTTTTTATATGGTTCAAGGCAATGCCCATACCTCGCGGGACTATATAATGGATGCGGTGGACAAACTGGTCGAATTGACCAAAACATATTGCGGCGGCCAGGAGCGGATGCTGTGGTCGAGTTGGGATTGAGCTGATGTATACGCCTGAAGAAAAAGCGTTTTTCCTCGAACACGGTTATTTGCACGCGACCGGCGTGCTTGACAAAGGGCAGCTCGCGCTATTGCGGATCGAATTCGACCGAGTCTGGGAAGCCGAAAGCCCAAAGGTTAACCAGCACAAGCTGCTGAAATACCCAGCTTTTATCGACTTGCTCGAACACCCACCGATCATCGACCGGCACCGCGCCATTTTCGGCGCGCAAACCCAGTTGCTGCAATACGACTTTTTGCGGCAGGGGCCCAAAAGCGACGCGGCGGAACGCGGCTGGCATCGCGATTTCGTTTTTCCGGGCGATCGGCCATTGTCGATCAATACGATTCTCTATTTAGACGACATGGACGAGGAGGTGGGGCCGACACGGGTGGTGTCGGGTAGTCATCGCGGTGAGGCTTTGCCGAGCGCCAGGGATAAACCTGTGGACGAGGAGGTGGCGCTCTACGCGAGCGCGGGCGATGCGGCCTTTGTCAATTCGGCGATCTGGCACAGCGGTGGTTGTAATAAGGGGCAGGGTTTGAGGCGCGCGATCTACCTTTATTACGGATATTGGTGGCTCAAGCGTTATGAATCGGAACAGAAACTGCCGTGGCAGGCGTTGGAAAATGCTAGCGAAGAGCGATTGCGCTTACTCGGGGTCAAGATGCCGGATCGCGATATTCATCAGTACCGGCCGGACGCGGGGTTTACTTAGGCTCTATTCCGGGGATGACAGCGATGACCGATTGGATTACAACTATACCAAATCGATACACATCTGATATGGGGTCGGTACGCTTATGAGACTTTCTTCAAGTCAACGAGATAGCATCGCCGATAGTGTGCCCCTATCCGCTACTTTTCATGGCTTGGTGGAATGCGCACCGTTTCTAGGTGTTTGACGCCGAGAATCTCGCAGTTTTTTTACGATGGAATATTCTTCGAGTCTACCGTCAGCCATACCTGCCTAAGGCTGTGGGCGATCGTCAGCGGCAACGATAGGCGACAACTGCGGGCGGCGTAGCGGTGTCCGCGGTATCTCGGTTTGACCCTGTAGCCGATATGGCCGGCATAGCGGAGTTTGGCGGTCGAGCCGATGCTCATGGTCTGTTTGCCGCCCGGCCGTCGCATCGCGAATTCGTAGTAGGGCACGTGGCCCCTAGCAGGGTTGGCCGGCACGGTGTTTAATCGTGCCAGTTGAGGTTTCTGTCGACGATTTTTCTGGGGCGGAAAAATTCAAATGAATTCGTCGTGGTGTAGGTGGGTTGGAGGTGTTCTTGCTCATTGTCTGGGCAAGACATAAAAGAACACGGATATGAAGTGGCTGAAGCTGCCGACCAAGACGAATACGTGAAAAATAGCGTGGTTGAATTTGATTCTTTTTATGCTGTACAGGACCGCGCCCATCGTATAGGCGATGCCCCCCGTCAGAAGCCAAAGAAATCCTTCGCGCGGCAGATTGGCGATCAGAGGTTGTATCGCGAAAACGATGACCCATCCCATGAAGACATACATCAGGGTCGAAATCAGATTGTATCTTCCCGTCGTAAACAATTTCAGGACTATGCCGATCAGCGCGAAACCCCAGGTGGCGGCAAAAATAATCCAACCCGTCGGACCGTTCAGCGTGATGAGGGCGAAGGGGGTATAGGTGCCGGCGATAAGGACGTAAATCGACGCGTGGTCGATGATCCTTAGTCTGCTTCTCAACGCCGGTTCTTTCGCCCTGTGGTAGAAGATCGAAGCAGCGTACAGAGCGGTTAGGCTTGTGCCGAAGGTGCCGAAGCTGAGCAGGTGCAACAGCGTGCCGTGCAGGTGCGCTTGCACAATGAGTGCCGCTAATGCGATAATGCTCAGGATAAAACCGGCCGTATGGGAAATGATATTCAACCGCTCTTCGCTGGGCGGGTAGTATTTTATCCCGTCTTTGGCTTCCATAGTTGTCAAACCCCATAATGGTGTCGATTGGCGACCGACAGCGAAAGAGCGATGGGAAAATGGGCACGTATACGGCAAATAATAGCCGTAGCCGATGAATTGTCGCAAGCCTTAACCGGCAATAGGCCGTATGAGTCTATGGTTTGACAGCCTATAAGTGAAGATGCAATATGATCAATGAAAGAAGGCCAAACGATAGGGAATGTAGTGATGACAGATAGCGTTACCAATGCAGATAAGAAAACAGAAGAGCTGGAGACGAGGGAATGGCTCGAGTCGCTGGCTTATGTTATCGAGCATGCGGGTCCGCAGCGGACCCGTCATCTGCTCGACGATCTGCTCGATCGCGCCCGGCAACAGGGTGTGCAGGTTCCCTCTGGCGGTCACACCCCCTATATCAATACGGTCCCCGCTACGCGCCAACCGCCCTATCCCGGTAGCCGTGACCTCGAGCGCAACATCCGGAATATCATCCGCTGGAACGCGATGGTAATGGTGGTCAGGGCGAACTTGGCCGATGCGACGATGGGAGGCCATATCGCGACCTATGCCTCGGCGGCGACGCTTTACGAGGTGGCGTTCAACCATTTTTTCCGTGGCCGCCAGGAGGGTTTTGAGGGCGACCAGATTTTTTTTCAGGCGCATACCTCACCGGGCATTTACGCGCGGGCTTTCCTCGAAGGGCGCCTGACGGAACGGCATCTCGACAATTTTCGCCACGAGCTGCGCCCCGGCGGCGGTCTATCTTCGTACCCGCACCCCAAACTGATGCCGAACTTCTGGCAGTTCCCATCGGCGTCGATGGGTTTGGGGCCGATGATGGCCGTCTACCAGGCCCGTTATAATCGCTATTTGGAAGATCGAGGCTTAAAAGAAAAGTCCGATGCCCGGGTCTGGGCCTTTATCGGCGATGGCGAAACCGACGAGCCGGAAGCGCTCGGTGCCATTTCACTGGCGGCTCGCGAGGGCCTAGACAACTTGGTCTTCGTGGTCAACTGCAACCTGCAACGCCTCGACGGTCCGGTCCGCGGCAATGGCAAGATCATCCAAGAGTTGGAGACGTTTTTCGCCGGTGCTGGTTGGAATGTCGTCAAGGTGATTTGGGGCAGTGATTGGGACCCGTTGTTGGCGATGGACGATGAGGGGCTGTTGGCCCGACGGATGGGTGAATTAGTCGACGGGCAGTACCAGAAGTACAGCGTTTCGAGCGGGGCGGAGCAGCGCGCACATTTTTTTGGCGTCGATGAGCGGCTGATGCGGATGTCGCAGCAGTTGACCGACGAGCAGATTCGCACCATTCGCCGGGGCGGACACGATCCGGACAAGGTCTATGCGGCATTTAAGGCGGCGGTCGATTTCAAGGGCGCGCCATCGGTGGTATTGGCCAAGACGATCAAGGGCTACGGTATGGGTGAGGTGGGCGAAGGGCGGATGACGGTGCATCAACAGAAGAAGCTCGATGTAGATATTCTGCGACAGATTCGCTCGCGTTTTGGGATCCCGCTCTCGGACCAGGAGGTGGAACAGCTTTCGTTTTATCGGCCGCCGGAAGATAGTCCCGAAACGCGCTATCTCTTGGAACGGCGCGAGGCCTTAGGAGGATTCGTGCCGCAGCGGGAAGTGAAAAATCCGACGGCAGTCGGTGCCGCCGATGAACTCTTTAGCGAATTTACCGCTGGGACCGGTGACCGCGAAGCCTCCTCGACGATGCTTTTTGTGCGTATTCTGGCCAAGCTGCTGCGCGACGAGGCCCTGGGCCAGCGGATCGTGCCGATCGTGCCGGACGAGGCTAGGACCTTCGGGATGGAGGCGCTTTTCAGCCAATACGGCATCTATTCGCACCTGGGCCAACTTTACGAACCCGTCGACAGCGAGAGCTTGACCTATTATCGCGAAGCCCGCGATGGTCAGCTTATTGAGGAGGGCATCAGCGAGGCGGGGGCGCTTTCATCGTTTATCGCCGCCGGTACGGCCTACGCCACGCACGGAGTACAGACGCTGCCCTTTTTCGTATTCTATTCGATCTTCGGCTTCCAGAGGGTGGCAGATCTTATTTGGGCGGCTGGCGACCAGATGGCGCGGGGGTTTCTGATCGGGGCGACTTCGGGGCGGACCACGCTCAATGGCGAGGGGTTACAGCACCAGGATGGACAGAGCCATTTAATGGCCGTTGGTTTTCCGCATGTGGTGGCCTACGACCCGGCTTTCGGTTATGAGTTGGGCGTGATCATCCGCGAAGGGATTCGGCGGATGTGCGAGCGGGAGGAGGACTTGATTTATTATTTGACGGTGCAAAACCAAACCTATGCAATGCCGTCGATGCCTGAAGGTGCAGAGGAAGGTATTTTGCGGGGGTTGTATCGGCTGCGGGGCACCGGTGGTCAGGTACATTTATGCGCCAGCGGCAGTATTCTGCTCGAGGCGCTGAGGGCGCGGGAGATTCTGCAAAAAAAATACAATATTGCGGCCGATGTATGGAGTGCGACGAGTTGGCAGCAATTGCAACGGGACGGGGGGAAAGTCGAGCGATGGAATTTACGGCATCCACGGCAGGAAGCGCGACAAAGTTGGGTCGAACAGTGTTTTGCGGGGGCCGACGGGGTTTTTGTGCTCGCGTCGGATTATGTTAAGGCCTTGCCGGATACGGTGGCGCGGTATTTTCCGCGCAAACCTGTCGTATTAGGGACTGATGGTTTTGGGCGCAGTGAGAGCCGTGCGGCGTTGCGGCAGTATTTTGAGGTGGATGCGGAGATGATGGCATTTGCGGCGTTGGTGGAATTGGGACGGCGGGGAAAGCTTGATGAAGAGGTGGTTGAGAAGGCGCAGAAGGCGTTGGGGATTGATGCGGAGAAGGTGGATCCAGCGGTGTTTTAAGTGGCAATGGGCCTATGGAGGGTATTGCCTTGCTCATTCTCGCGGACCATCCCTGGTCGGGACCACAAGCCGCTGCGGTGATATCCTCCGGTGCTTTTGCGCATATCGCATACAATAAAGAAAGAAGGGAATTATGCGTTTTGAAGGGCAGGTCGCTATTGTCACCGGGGGTGTGGGTGGGTTGGGGAAAGGGATTGTAGGGCGGTTGGCTTCGGAGGGGGCGCGAGTTGTGGTTTTTGATATGGATGAGGGGGCGATGGGGGNNNGGTCGCAAAAGAAATGGGGCGGTTGGATATTATGATTAATTGCGCGGGGATTCTCGGGCCGAATAATCACAAGATTACCGAAGTGGATATGGCGGCCTATGATGCGACGCTGGCGGTGAATCTGCGCGGGTCGTATTTGATGGCGAAGTATTCTTTAGTGGAGATGGAGAAGCGGGATTATGGGCGGGTATTGCTGATCGCCTCGATCGCGGGCAAAGAGGGGAATGCGAAGATGAGTCCTTATTCTATTTCGAAGGCGGGGGTGATCGGGTTGGTTAAGTCGGTGGGTAAAGAATACGCGGAGACGGGGATTACCGTTAATGCATTAGCGCCGGCGGCGATCTATACCTCGATGATAGAAAATGCCGACCCGGCGGCGGCGCAGTATATGATCGAGCGGATTCCGATGAAGCGCTTTGGCAAGCCGGAGGAGTTGGCGGCGACGGCGGCTTGGATCGTATCGCCGGAAGCGAGTTTTAATACGGGTTTTACCTTTGATATGTCGGGCGGTCGGGCGACGTATTAATATTTAGCCGCTGACCCCAGCAATAGCAATTTCCGCTTTAGCACCAAATCCCTAAAAACAGGACAAGGTCGTCCTGGGTTTAGGACAGGATGCTACTGAGCTAGCAGAAAAGTAAAAAGCAGCGTCGTTGTGTCTCGTAATGCTATCTAAAAACGGGTAGTCCTGGTATTCGAGGTGTGCGCCAGCCATTAGGCTACTTGAGGTATTCGCCGGGGATGCGCGAGCCTTCGTATTCGGCTTCGGGGTCTCGCTTGGCTATGGGCTCGGGGACTTCCCCTGTCCAATGGTCGGGCACGCCGAAGGGGCGTCGGTGCCAGGCCAATACCAGAGTGCGGCGCTCGTCGGTCTGGTTGCGGTAAGCCGAGTGCAGGACGCGGGCGTCGGCTAGCACCAGCGATCCGGCTTTGACACAGACGTCGACCTGGTCGGGATGGTCGCTAAACATCACCGGGTCGTCTTCGGGTATGGTGCGGGCGCCTTGCTCGTGTGCGGGCACCAATTCGTCATGCAGGGGTAGGCGCTTATGGTGGGAGCCGGGGATGACTTTAAGGCAGCCGTTTTCGATGGTGGTGTCCTGTAAATAATACGAGAGGAAAATAACCTGCGGCCAGGGCGAGACGCTAATCGGGTCGTTCCACTGCATCCAGTCCTGGTGCCAGTAGAGCGCTGGCTCGCCGGGGTCCTTGGTTAAGATGATTATGCTGCCGGAGGTCTTAAAGTCGCCATAGCCAATTTGTTCTAAGGCCTGCTGCGCGGTTGGCCAGTCTAAGAGCTTTTGAATGATGGCGTTGTTGGCGCCGGTCTCGCCCACGTGCTGCCCTTGGTATTTGAAGTCGGGCGGCATAACCCAGTCTTTCATCAGGCGCTCTGATTCGTCGCGCATCTCCTGTAAGAACTTATCGCCGAGAATGTCGTCGATAACGCAGTAGCCGTCGCGTTCGAGTTCGGTGCGTTTTACTGTCGCTTCTTCCGGTGTCATGTACGCAATCTTTCTAATGTTGTCGGTATGTATTGCCGGTTAATCGGCAAAATTACAACGAATCTTTATAGCGGTCAATTATCTGGGCGTCGAGGTCTTCGACAAATGCCTTGCCCTGCCGATAATCCTCACCGACTTCGACGGCCATCAGCTTCCAGGTCTCCAATCTCAGGTCGCTGCCGCCGAGGATTTGCGCGATAGCGCCCTGTACGACGGGGTGTTCTAAAACGGTGGGCAATTCGGGTATTAGCAGCAAGTCGGTTTTTGCCCCGTCGCCGACATAGGCATTGGCGGCGTAGCGAGCCGCTTTTCGTTCGTCTAAGACGGGGATGATGGCGTAGCCTTAGCGAAAAAAGGCTTCTATGTCGATGTATCCCATGTTTTTTCTATTTTACTGTTGGCGCTTCGTCTGCGTTGGCGGCCTATTCTCCGAGCAAACTTATGCCGAGTAAAATTAGGAGAAAGGAGGTGAAGTGTGCCAATCGTTGCATCATGATGTTCTTGATGTCTTTAGCTGGGAATTGCCGGTAATAGAATATGCGATGGATAAGCTTTGCTGTGGTAAACACTTTGCTGAGCCGTGCGTAACTCGTTGTCGACTCCATATTCGTTGCCGGTGTTGGGATTGCGGTCGAAACGCGGGAAGTTCGAAGAAGAGATTTCTACGCGGATCTGGTGGCCCTTTTGGAAGACATTGCCGGTGACGCCGACTTCGATGGTGTATTCGTAGATGGTGCCGGGCTCTAAGGGCTTGGCTTCGCTCAAACTTTCGCGGTAGCGAGCGCGGATAATACCGTCGCACAAATTTTTGGCGTAGCCAGTGGGAGAGACGTCGACGAGTTTGGCGGTCCAGTCGGTATCGTGGCCGTCGGTGGCGGCATAGAGTACGACCTGGATCGGTCCGGTGACTTCGAGATCTTCAGCAAGAGGCTCACTGGTATAACAGAGCACGTCGCCGCGCATTTCGGCCGGGCGCTGGTCGTAGGGGCCCCAGGGCACGATATGGGGTGAGCAGCAATTATTGCCGCCCAGGGTTTGTACCGGGTAGCGCGGGTCGTAGGTGTATTGGTCGTTCTCGGCGCCCTGGGGTTCGCTAAAGGACAGATGGCCGTCGCCGATCAGCGAATTGGCGTGACCGCCGGAGTCGAAGTAGGCCTTGCGCCATGTCGTGCGCTCAAGCGGCCATTCCCACTCGTCGCGCCATTGGTTGATGCCCATGATAAAGAGCTTGATCGGCGGTTCGTCGACGATGCCATTGTCGATGCCTTTGAGCCAGTAGTCGAACCAACGCAGCTCTTCGCCGTCGAGGTCGTAAAGCGAGTGCGGACCGAAGTCGATATCGCCGGTGCGCGTTGAGGCGCTCAAAGCGTGCGGCCAGGGGCCGACGATGAGCTTGCTTTGCTTGGCTTCGGGGGTGCGGCCGTGTTGGCGCAGGCCGTTGAAGTTGATAAAGGTCTGCGGGGCGTAGAGATCGTACCAGCCGCCCATATTGAAGGCGGGTGCGTCGATTTCCCCAAAGCGTTTCTCGTCGTCGAATTCTTGCCAATACTCGTCGTAGCTTGGGTGCTGGATCCAGTCCTTCCAGAAGTCGAGGTCGCGTCCGGCGGCCTCGTCCATTTTGCCGACGGGTAAGGAGCGGAAGGCCTCGGTCCAATTGTGGTAGTCTATGCTCTGGCCAGTGCGGGCGTTGGAACGCATGCCCCAGGTCAGCATGACATTGAGTTGGAACGCGCCACCGGGATAGGCCAGGCCATTGTGAAAATCGCAGCAAATGACGCGCGGGGCCATGCAGGTTAGGTGTGGGCTGCGGTGGGGGGCTGAGGCCCATTGCACCGAACCGAGATAGGAGCCGCCCGCCATACCGATCTTGCCATTGCTCCAGTCTTGTTGGCCGATCCACTGTTGCGTGTCGTAGCCGTCGTCGGCTTCGCGGAAGGGGTAGAAGTCGCCTTCGGAGTCCCAGCGGCCGCGGCAGTCCTGCAGAACGCAGGCGTAGCCATTGTTGGCGAGGCGGCGGGCGTTTTGGATTATGGGGTCGATGTTATTGCTGTAGGGGGTACGGATGAGGATTGTGGCGAAGGGGCCTTGTGTGCGGGGCAGGTAGATATCAGCGGAAAGCTTTATGTTGTCGCGCATGGGGACTTTTACATCTAAGCGCATTTCTGCTTCGTAGTTGGCGGGCATGGTCGGCTCCTTGGCTGGGTGGTGGAGAGAATGTTAAGAAGGGTGGGGATGAGGGGCAAGGGGTGGAGCAGAGGTTTGTTGCTGATGGTGGGCGTAGGGCGTATTATTGCGCGCTAGCGTTAGAGCTATTTGGGTGCGAGGGGCTGGCGGAGGGTATCCCCTCGCTCATTCTCGCCGATCATCCCTAGCCGGCTCTTGCGACTGCAACGCCGCTGCGAGTATCCCCTCCGACAGCCCGGCGATACTTTTGTAGGTACCACAAGGATCAAGACTAAGGCGCATGAGGGTTTTTTTAAGGAGCAATACCATGACCGCGGATAAGGGCAATCTGTTTCATCGAAATTTGCAGCAGGGATATCCAGTTATTGTGCGGGGAGAGGGGATATATCTCTACGATCAAGAAGGGCGGCGGTATATTGATGGAATTGCCGGGGCGGGGAATGTGACGTTGGGGCATGGGCGCAAGCGGATCGCCGCAGCGATGGCGGAACAGGCCGAGACATTGGCGTATTGCTTTTCGGCTTTTTTTACCAATCAGCCGGCGTTGGATTTGGCACCGAGGATCGCGGCGTTGGCGCCGGGAGATCTCAATAGCTGTTATTTTGTTTCCGGCGGGTCGGAGGCGATTGAGACGGCATTTAAGTTGGCGAGGCAGTACCATCTGCAAAAGGGGAACAGTCAGAAACACAAGGTCATTTCGCGGTGGCGGGGGTATCACGGGGCGACGCTGGGTGCGATGGCGGCTTCGGGGCTGCCGGCGCAGCGCAATCCCTTTGCGCCCTTGTTGCCGGACTTTCCGCATATCGCCGCTTGTCACCCTTATCGCTGTGCTTTGGCCGGGTGTGAGGGCGTGTGCAATCTCATGTGCGCCAGGCAACTCGAAGAGACGATTTTACAGGAGGGGCCGGAGACGGTTTCGGCCTTTGTCGCTGAGCCGGTGGTGATGGCGGGTGCGGCGGTGGCGGTACCGCCCGATGGGTATTTTGCGGAGATTCGCGAAATCTGTGATCGCTATGAGGTATTGTTTATCGCCGATGAGATCATTACAGGTTTTGGTCGCACTGGGCGTGTGTTCGCGATGGACCATTGGGGTGTAGTGCCGGATATAATCGCTTTTGGTAAGGCGGCGAGCAGCGGGTATATACCTTTGGGAGGGCTGGTGATTAGCGATGAGATTCGCCAGGTTTTTTTCGATGGAGGCGAGTCATTTGCGCATGTTTTCACCTATGTCAACAATCCGGTGGCGATGCGGGTGTGCGGGACGGTGCTGGATATTATTGCAGAAGAAGGGATCATCGAACACGTGGTCGAGATGGGAGAGTATTTGGCGGAGAAGGCAGAGGGGTTTAAGCAGTACGCTTGTGTCGGCGATGTGCGGTCTAAGGGGTTGATGATGGGCATTGAACTGGTGCGAGATAAGCAGACGAAGGCGCCTTTCGCCGCGCAAGAGGGCATGGCGGCGCGCGGCACGAGTTTGGCGTTGCAACGGGGTCTGCATATTGCCGGCGTGCCGGGGGTTGCCGACTGGGTGCGCGGTGATGATCTGCGTTTTTATCCTCCGCTGGTTATCACGCGGGAGCAGATAGACGAGGCGGTGGGCATAATCGACGAGGTCTTGGATGAATTGACACGCGAAGCCGGGCTATAGTTCAGCAGATGGTGCCGCGTTTCGCGTCGATACCGTTGCCTGGCGGATCGTCGCCGATCCAACGCGGATCGATGGGCTCGGAGGCCAACTGGTAGCGCGAGTCAGTCGAGATACGCAGGTGGTTGGTCTGGTTGTCGTGGCTGCAGTGCAGGGTGTGCATCGAGAAAATTAGCACATCGCCCATTTGAAATTCGGCGGTTAACCAGCGGCCGCCCAATTCGTTGCGCACGGCGGTCGGATCGTGCGAATAGACGCCGACGGTGGTCCAGCGGATGGAGTTCATTTCTTCGCTCGTCAACTCGCGGTTAGCCACTCTCGCGCGGCCGATGATTTCCGCCGCTTCCCCTTCGTTCTCACAATAGACGTCGACGTCGGTTTGGCCGTAGGTGCGTTTGAGTTCTTCGTTGAGGTGAGATTTTTCCAATAACAACAAGCCGCCCATCTCGTAGGGAACATCGCCGAGCGGGGTCCAGGAGGTGTAGAGGTTTTGCGTGCCGCGTCCCATGTAGACAATATCGCAGTGTGGCTTAGTGGCCGAGTCCTGTGTCGGCGTTTTGGCGCGGAACCAGGTATAATCGAGGGGCCGGACCGGGCCGCCTAAGAACGATTCGTAAAACTCGATCATGTGGCTGGAGTAGAGCAGATCGAGCAAGGGGAGATTGTCAAGCGCGGCGTACTGTCAAGCGCGGCGTACCCGGCCGAGCGCATGTCTACGCCGGGTTTGAGCAGAGCTTCGTCGAGCGGATGGCCCGGCAGGAAGAGGTCTTGCTCGGCCAAGCGCTCAAGGGAACTGGTGCGGGCGGCCTGGACCTGGTCGGGATCGAGCAGGCCGGGCAGGAAAAGATAGCCGTCAAGTGCCATGCGTTGGTGCAGTTCTCCGCGGTCCTCGAGCGCGTCTGTGGAAGAACGCAAGGGACCGAGAGCTGCGGGTGAGGCGTCTACGGCTTGCTCGTTAAAGCGGAAGCGGGGTAGCGTGGTCATGTGGGGCCTTTGGAGACTGCGAAGATGAGAGAGGTGAACACAGCGACCGCTTTCCTCGTATTTTACTGATATTGATGACACTCCCCCGCCTCGTTATGCGTTGTAATTACTATAAGCAAAAACAAGCACTACCGGCAACTATTGCTCCGTTGACAGACGGGCGGCAGTGGCGTAACTATATCGCAAGGGCTTTCGACAAACATCTAGCGTGGGAGTAATTCAAAAGTATGGCAGATCACCCAATTTTTACACCGGATCAAGAGAAAGAAATACTCGACTTTTTTCGCCAAGAGGGTTACGCTGTCGTTGCGGATGCGTTGGCGGTGGACGAGATTGCCTTTCTCAACGATTTTGTCGACCGCTCTAAAACCGAGATTCCCGACGAGTGGGGGCCGGACAAACGCGGTTGTTATTCGCATGGGCAGGTTTTGGTCAATCACCCTGAGTTGGACCATTATGTCCAGTATGAGACAACTTTTCCGCTGATCGATGAAATTATGGGGCCGGGCGCGCGTTTTGCCCAATACGACTTTCGGGATATCCCGCCGGGCAATGGCGATAGCGCCATGGACTATCACAAGGACGGCCTCAATTACAAACCGCCGCAACCACCCCAAGTGGGTCCCTATGGCTGCAAGTATCTCTGTGCGATTTACCATTTGAGCGATGTGGATGCGAGCACGCCGCGTTTTTGTGTGGTGCCTAAGAGCGGGCCTTATGCGTCGATGGAAGAGGCGCAGCAGCAGTTGGGCGGGGCCTATCGCGAGGTAGCTATCACTGGTCCGGCGGGTACGGCTGTGCTCTACGATATCTCGATCTTTCATAGACGGCTGGCCGGTGAGCAAGAGAAAGGCCGGCGCACCCAGCACAATTATTTTAGCTCTCAGGGCAACCCCCCGCTCACCAGTTGGGTGCTGATTCCCGAACGACTGGCCGAACATCCGCAACCAGGCTTATGCGAGTATTTCAGTGCTTGGCCGGAGGTGACCCAGACCTTTGCTGACCAGGGTTATGCCGCCGAATTCTATCGCGAACACGTAGTGGGCAAGCCCACCTGAAGTCATCGTTTGAAAAAGAAAATTCCCTCCACTTACCGTCGCTATCTCGACGATCGCCATCAAATCGAGCTGAAGGGCTCCGGGCTGACATTCAAGGCGGTGCTGCTCGGTTTGGGGCTAGTTGTCGCGATTAGTACTGGCGGTCCTTATTCGATCTGGATGGTCGGTTCCTCGGAGATGACCTGGTCTTATTTTCCGATTCTCGTTGGGGCACCGCTTTTTATCCTGGTGTTGCTCAATGCCCTGCTCAAAAGGGTGCGCGAAGCCTATGCTCTGAATGCGGCCGAATTGGTCACCATCGTTATTATGGGGCTGGTCGCCAGCGGTATGCCAATTTTTATCGTCGGGCTGATTTTGAGCATTGTTTCCAAGCCCTATTACGGGGCGATGCCCGACAATGATTGGGCGCGTCTAATTCAGCCGCACTTGCCGAGATGGGCGATCCCGGACCCGGCGGAAGACGCGATGCGCTTTTTTTACGAGGGCTTGCCGGATAAGGCGCTGGCGATTCCGTGGGGGGCGTGGGCGGGTCCGCTATTGTGGTGGTTGGCGTTGGTCTTGGCGCTTTATTTTGTCGGCTTTTGCACGGTGGTGGTATTGCGGCGGCACTGGATGCAGCGCGAAAGGCTGAGCTTTCCTCTGACCGAGGTGGCGCTGATGCTCACCGAAGAAAGCCCTTCCTCGGTATGGCCGCCGGTACTCAAGACCCGTGTTTTCTGGATCGGCTTTGCGATTCCGTTTACGCTTATAGCATTCAATATTCCCAGTTATTTTCATCCAGGGCTAGTACAGGTGCCCATCTTTCAGAGCATTCCCTTCCAGTTAATCTCGCATGTCCCGGCCGTCGAATTGCTGATCTATTTTCCGGTCTTGGGTTTTATGTATCTGGTGCCCACCGCGATTTCGTTCAGCGTGTGGTTTTTTTATGTGTTGAATTTGGGGCAGTTGAGCCTGATCAACCAAATCGGGACGTACACATTGCGCAGCGATCCTTTCGTCTATGGCGGCACGCCCCTGGCTTGGCAGTCCTGGGGGGCCTTTGTGGCGATGGTGGGGTGGAGTCTGTGGATGGCTCGGGGGCATCTTGCGGCCGTGTGGCAGACGGCGCTGGGGCGGCCTGGGCAGATCGATGATATGGACGAAATGGTCTCGTACCGGGTGGCCGTTTGCGGTGGTTTTGCGGGGCTGTTTTTTATTTTAGGGTGGTTGTGCTATTCGGGGGTGGAGCTGTATTTGGCTGTGCTCTATATGGTGTCGGCGATGGTTGTTTTTCTCGGTATCACGCGTCTTGTGGTGCAGGCGGGGATGCACTACCTGACGACGCCGATGAGCGCGCAGGGCATGACTATGGCGATCACCGGTTCGGCGGTCGAGCCGCACAGTCTGGTGGCATTGGCGCTGACCTTCGCCTGGTGCGGCGACGTGCAGTCGACCTTTATGCCGTCGGCGGCCAATGCGCTCAAGCTGCACGATTATTATACGCATCGCCGCAATGGCGGGTTGGCGTTGGCGATCGGGCTGGCGGTTGTCGTCAGCTTTGTCGCGACCTCCGGTTTTATGATCTATCTGTGTTACGATTATGGCGCCAGTAATTTGCGCTCGTGGTTTTTCAACGCGTCCGGAGGTGCAGGCGGGCGAGCTTTCGATTGGGTCACGCAACAGTTGCGCGATCCGGCGCCGACCGATTGGGACAAGCTGGGCTTTTTTGGCGGCGGAGCCTTTGTGTATTTGGCGCTGACGTTTTTGCACTATCGTTTCGCCTGGTGGTCGCTGCATCCGGTGGGACTGGCGGTGGCTTCAACCTGGATGGTCCGGCGGATCGCCTTCTCGGTCTTTCTTGCCTGGGCTTGCAAGCGGCTGATCCTGCGTTTCGGCGGCGTGGGGCTCTACCTACGGCTCAAGCCGCTTTTTCTCGGTATGGTGGTCGGTTTTTTCTTCGGGGTCTTTCTTTCGTTTGCAATAGACTATTTCTGGTTTATGGGCGCGGGGCATCCGATTCTGCACGGGTGAGCGATTGTTGCACTATTCCGCGTTTCGTACATTGGTTTTTGTAGATGCAAAGTGAAAGGAATACGCGATGACCACAAAACAATCGCATGTATTGCATGTCGGTGACGCGGAGGTGCAGTTTTACCGCGATCACGGTTATTTTGTTTATCAGCATCCGCTTTTCCCGCAGGAAAAATTTCAACGCTTGCAACATTTTTTTGAGGGTATGTTGGCTGAGTTACCCGCGGGCAAAAGGCCGGAGGCGATGGATGTGCCGCACTTTGCCCATCGCGAACTTTTCGAGTGGCTGTTCGCCGACGAGGTGCTCGATTTCGTCGAGGCCTTTATCGGCCCCGATATTGTGTTGTGGTCGAGCCATTTTATCAGCAAACCGCCCGGTGACGGCAAACGAGTGCCCTGGCACGAGGATTCGGCTTATTGGGCGCCGAGGCTCGACAGGCACGAGGTATTGACTGTGTGGTTGGCGATTGATGATTCGACGCGGGAGAATGGCTGTATGCGGGTCGTCTCCGATACACACGACCACGGTTTTTCAGACTATGAGCCGGTCGATGCTGAAAGCCATGTCTTCGGGTTGGAGATCGTGCCGGAGCAAGTCGATCAGGCGGGCATCGTTGATCTCGAACTCAGTGCGGGGCAGTGCCATATTCACCATGCAAAGACCATTCATGGATCCGATCCCAATACCAGCGACAGACGGCGCTGCGGGTATACTATGCGCTATATGCCAGCATCGGTGAAGGTGCTGTGTGATGGTCTGCAGGCCACACACGAAGTCTACCTGGCCAGAGGCCAAGATCGGGCCGGTAACGAGTACGGCGACCCGAGGGCACCCTTTGTGCCGGTTGCCGGTTAAATATATGAGAGGAGCAAATTGTGACTGAGTTGAAGGCTACCGTGCCTATTTCAACTCCCGCCCCTTGGGCTGCCTGGCAGCGCCGACTTTTTACGGCGATGGACCAGTCGGTCCAGCCCTTCCTTGACCATTTTACCCGTGAGGATGGGGAATTTATATGGCAGGACGAATGGGGTGGTGGCAGTCCCGATGATTATTACGAGCCATTTTTCAATTGGCCCTTGGTCTATCTGATGGGGGGGGGTGAGCACTTGCTCAGCCTCGCCGAACACCAATGGGAGGTGGTGACCAAGCAGTTAACGCGCATGGGCACCTCGTACAAGGAATACGGGATCCGCGAAGATCAGATGCACCAGTCCGAAAGCGACGTGTTTTTTTATCATCTGAGTCTTGCCAACGCTGAGCATCCCAAGCGACGTGAACGGGCGCGGCGCTTCGCTGGTTTTTATCTCAACGAGGACCCCGAAGCGATCAACTACGATCCCGAGCACAAGATCCTCTTTTCGGGGCTAAATGGCAGCAAGGGGCCGTATTATGCGCCGGAGTCGGAGCGCGAAGATAAGGTCTATAATCCGCTGGGCACCACCATGGAACCCTATAGCCTGCCTTTTTTCGACATAGAGGGCATCAATAGCGTGCAGGATCTGGCCGACCCGAATAACGCACGGCGAATGGGCCAGGCACTTTTTGACCGTTGGCGGATGGGAGACACGCCGACGAATTTGTCAGTCACCTCGCTGGTGACCAATGCCTTCTTGCTGACGGGCGAGGAAAAATACCGTGACTGGGTGGTTGAATATACCGACGCCTGGCTCGGGCGGGCTAGGGCCAATGGCGGCTTGTTGCCCGACAATGTCGGGCATTCGGGCCAAGTCGGAGAGTATTGTAATGGCAAGTGGTATGGGGGTCGCTACGGTTGGACCTTTCCGCACGGTTTTCTGACCTTGCAGAAGGCGACGATCGACGCGGGGGCCAATGCCTATTTACTGACACGAGATAAGGATTATCTCGAATTGCCCAGACAGCAGATGGATCGGATTCTCGAATTGGGTGAGGTGCGCGATATTCGCGACGAGCAGATGAGCGTCAGCGAACGCTGGGTGAGCCAGTTCGACTCGATGGATCAGTATGAGACTTTTCTGGTACCGCATCGCTATGGCGACGCCGGATGGTTCGACTGGCAGCCGATCTCGCCGGTGTATATGGTCGCGTTGTGGAACTTGTCGATGGACGACGGGGACTGGGAGCGCATTGAGCGGGTGCGTCAGTCCGAAGCGTTCGATTGGGATACGGTTTTCCCTTTCCACAATAAGGAGGATTCGGGGCACGAGTCGCCTTGGGTCCGCTTTTTGGCTGGGCAGAACGCACAGTACCCCGAACGCATGTTGCAGGCCAGCCACCAAATAACCTGTAGACGGGCCGCGCAGGTGCGCGAGGACAAGGATGTGGGCACTCAACACCATATTCACCACTGGCAGTGGGGTAATCCGCTATCGTCCGAAGCGCTAATCCAGCAGACCTTGGGTGGACCTCAGCCGATCTACAATGGCGGCCTATTGCACGTACGGTTGCGCTATTATGATGCCGACCGCCGCCGGCCGGGCTTGCCCGAGGATGTCGCGGCGTTGGTCGAGCAATTGACCGCCGATCGCACGGTTGTGCGCCTGGTCAATCTCAGTCCGGTGGCCAGTCGGGCTTTGCTGATCCAGGGCGGCGGTTTTGGCGAACATCGCTTCAAGGAGGTCAAATACCAGCGGCGGACGAGCGAATATCCGGGCTGGATGGGTGGTTATGCCGGCACCTATGCTGCGCCGCCGCTCGAAGTGGAGGAACGGACCGAGACCATTAATAGTACCCGTTTTCGCGTCGAATTGCCGCCTGGAACCGAATTACTACTTGATCTCGACACCGAACGCTATGTCAACGAACCCTCGTGTAATGGACCTTGGTAGTGGTTTGATGGACTAGGGTATATTTTTTAGATATGCGTTTCAATACGCTGATTTGTTTATTGTACCACTGTATATAGAGGAGATAAATCGGAGGTGTTGCGTGGTAATAGTTGAACCCGAGGCAGCCAATGTAATTTCGCACATCGGGACGGCTCTCGTTGTCCGGCTGAGATTGAAGGCAAGTCGATTCGTATGCGCACGCCTAAGCGATAAGCAACCGCGACATATTTAACAGTACGTTCTGCCCCGAAAAAACTAAGGTCCTTTTTTTGTCTTTACTAGCCTGGCTTGTCTAGTATCACCTTTATATATGAGTATTGTATATATCACCCATCTACCGCTTAAAAGATTACGGAAAAAATTGGAAGATTTCTTTATCGCCCAGGAGCAAAGACCGGCCGGGCTGGAATCAGTAAAATGGACCGAACTCGATGCCATACAGCGCATTTTGTTGACTGCAGACGGCACGGTGACACAATTGATCGAGGCTTATTTGTCGCAACCAATAGATATTGTCGTACTCGGCCAGCAAATTCGGCAGCTCGAACACGACGACCCCTGGTTGGTGGCAGCTTCGGGCACGGAGGTTTGCGAAAGGCAGGTGTTGTTGTGCGGGCGCGACCGGGTAGCCTATTTACACGCGGTTTCGAGTATCGTAATGGATCGGGTTCCGGCCGAGGTGGCATCGGGCTTAGAGCAACGAAATGAAAGTATCGGTCGGCTTCTACTGCAATGCGGCGTCGAGAGCCGTCGCGAGAGGCTATGGTATGGTAAAGAGCGACTAGACACACCGCCCGAGTTGATACGGGACTGGTCGGAGGTGCTCAATCGAGCCTATCGCATCGTCTCGGGCGGGCGCCCATTAATGCTGATTGAAGAGAGATTTCCCCGCGCTTGGCCGAGTTCAGGTAGCTCGGAAGAATCCTAGTCTTGGGCTATGCAGTAGAGGAATTTTTCGCCGCGTAGAAAGAGTTCGTCGCCGGCGATGGCGGGCGAGGCGTTGAAGCTGTCGTCCAGTACATTGCCGCCCAAGACCTCGTATTGCGCGCGCTGTTTGAGGACCAAAGTTGTGCCGTTGCGGCCGGTGATATAGACCCGGTCACTGGCGCCGACGGGCGAGGCATAGATGCCCTCGATGCCCTCGAGGCGCTGCGGCCCAAAATGCTTGGCGCCGGTTCGTACGTCGAGGCCGGAGAGGATGCCGTCATTGCTCTTGAGAAAATAGAGCATGTCATTATAGAGCAGCGGCGAAGGCACATAGGGCGTATCGCGGTCGTAGCTCCAGATGACCGACTCTGTGCCGGTGATATTGCCTTTGGCGCCCTCCAGACGGATGGCCAAGAGCGCGTTGCCGCGAAAACCACTGGTGATATAAATAATCCCGCCGGCGCTCACCGGTGTCGGTATTGCATTGGCGGTCATACCGCCGCATTCCCAGATCACGGTGCCATCGGCGAGGTCGTAGCTGACGATGCGGTTGGTGGCGTTGACGATGACCTGGGCCCGGCCTGCGTGTTCGACGATAAGCGGCGTGCCCCAAGAGGTCTGCTCGTCGCGGGCGATGCGCCATCGTTCCTTGCCGGTGCGCTTGTCGAGCGCGACGATAAACGACTCGCCTTCATGGTCCCAGTTGATGACGATTGCGTCGCCGTACAGTGCGGGCGAGGTGCCTTCGCCGAAGGTAAGGCGGATGGTCATATCGCCGAGGTCCTTCGACCACAGCAGTTCGCCTGCCATATCGTAGCAATACAGGCCGCGCGAGCCGAAGTGGGCGTAGACCCGTTCGCCGTCGGTGACCGGCGAGGCCGGGGCCCAGGAGCCGTCCTGGTGAGTGCCCTCGTGCGGGAGCTCCGTGCGGGCGGTGCGTTGCCATACGATGGCGCCGCTATGGCGGTCGAGGGCGAGAATATCGAATTTGTAGACATAACCCGGCATTTTTGGGTTGAGCCAAGCGGGTTTATCTTGCTCCGACTCTTCTTGCGGCGGTAGGGTTTGGTCGGTCTGGATCGCGGTCAGGACAAAGACGCGATCGCCCCAGACGATCGGGGAGGCGTGTCCTTGGCCGGGGATAGTGACTCTCCAGCGTATATTTTTCGTTTCGCTCCAAGTTGCCGGAGGGTTGCCGTAGGGAGCTACGCCGGTGCCGAGGGGGCCGCGCCATTGCGGCCAGTTGCGGGCGGCGGAATCGGCGGGCTCGTCGGCGGCCCAAGTGGCGAGCGGTAGAAGGCAGAGGCCGACCAGGAATATTTGTATCATCGCGGCGATCCTTTTTTTACAAGCGGTTCGTTCTATGTTCTGAAGTTATTTCAATAGGTGACACGGATCAAGGCGATATTATCGCGATTGCGAGAATACTGGCCGTGGTTCCACTGGTGTATTTGTTTATCGTTCGGGGACATTTGTTCCCAGTGCACAAGGAGCACGAAGTCATGAAAAAAAATGCGCTCGTTCCAGTTTTGTTGTTGGTAGCGTCTTCTTTGCTCAGCGCCGATCAAGAATATTGGCCGCAGTGGCGCGGTCCCAATCTCAACGGCGGCAGCCAGGCCGTTGATCTGCCGACTACTTGGGGGCTGGAGAAAAATATTGTTTGGAGCAAGAAGTTGCCCT
>LWDU01037490.1_pt1 | contig 20281 bp, 20 predicted proteins | sample 727161 | NCBI WGS metagenome assembly LWDU01 (sample SAMN04566230, study PRJNA314399) | hydrothermal vent metagenome | isolation source: deep sea hydrothermal plume seawater | place: Mexico: Gulf of California, Guaymas Basin | collected 2004-07-11
CGCGTGAAAAGACCTGAAAATCGACCAGCGTAATGCCAACCGCCTCGCAGGCTTCCTTCTCGAGAAGGTAATACCCCTTGGTGCTCTCACCGCGCAGATTGATGATCGTCTTGATGCCGCGCGCGCTTGCATGCTCTGCCACCTGGCGGGGGTTGGGCTGGTTTGACCGCCACATTTCGGGGCTGATCTGGTGCAGGTTCTGGAAACCCTCACGCAAGAAGCCATGATCACCCAGCACCATTTCCAGCTGCGCGCGCCGGCGCCCATCCGCCGTCGTCAGATCGGCTGCAATGTGAGGCGGCTTCTTGCGCTTCTTCTTTTTCTTCGGCGGCGCTTTGCGCTCAGGCTCTTGCTCAGGCTGGGTCATCGCTGTTTTGGCTACCCAAGCCCGGCGGTCCGCGCAAGCTCGGCGCGCACGCTGCACCTCTAAACCCCCCGGTAACCGGGGTCACCTAGCTTCATCGACAGCGCACACCAATGCGACCGGCCAGCTGGGACAGGACATGAAGCTCACCCGCTCAACTCGCGCAGGCCTTCTGCTGCTCGCCTGCCTTGGCGGAATTTCCATTCCCGCACATGGCAGGCAGGTCTCGCTGGAGCCGACATCGCTGGAACTGAGCGGCGCCCCCGGTTCGCGCGAACATGCTCTCGTCACCCTGCAGAATGACAGCGCCGCCGAGACAATCGAGCTCACCATCGGTCTTGCCGACTGGTCGATCAGCGCCGATGGACAGCTCGACCTTGAGCCTCCCGGCATTGCGCCAGGCAGCATGGCAGACTGGGTCCGCTTCAGCCCGGCCTATGTTTCACTGGCGCCCGGCGAAGCCCGCGAAATCCTCGTCGATATCAAAATCCCTGACACCGCATCGCCGGCTACCTCGAACCGGACTGCGCTACTCGCCTCAGCCATCGCACCTGTGTCGACCACAGATGGCGGCAGCCTTCTGAGAAAGATAGAGGAAACGAGCCTGATCTACCTGACAGGCCGGGATGCAGAGAGCCTGCCAGTCATTGAGTCCATCACGCGCGTCCTGCTCGCAGACGGTTCAACCGCGCTTCGGCTGGAAGTCTCGAATACGGGAACGGCCCATGCGCGCCTTCAGGGAATGATCAGCATGGACGCGAATGGCGCAAGCACCTCTTTGCCCCTGGCAAGCCTCGTCGTGCTTCCAGAAACCCGCCGGACGTTCCTTGTCCCGCTCGATCAGCCCATTCCAGAAAATGCGATGGTCTCGGCCAGCCTGGCCAACACCCATGCCCCGCAACATGAAAGCGGGCGCGCAGACCTGGTGCGCTATTCCGCGCCGCTTGGTGAGGCCGCGCCGCTCAGATAGCCAAGCCCCTGCAGCATGGAGACCGCCTCATAAAGCGGCAGGCCGACAATCGCCGTATATGAACCGTTGATCCGGCGCACGAAGGGCGCCGCCTGCCCCTGTATCGCATAGCCGCCCGCCTTGCCCACACCATCGCCGGCATGGCCATAGTGCTCGATCTCATCATCGGTCAGGCGTTTGAACAGAACGCGGGAGCGGACGGCCCGCACAGATACCCGTCCATCCGGCGCGCAAACTGCGAGGCCGGAGATGACCTGGTGCGCACGGCCCGACAGCAGTTTCAGGCAATCAATGACTTCAGCTGCATCGCCTGCCTTAGGTAGTATGCGCCGCCCCATCGCCACGATGGTGTCACCGGCCAGCGTAAAGCTGCCAGCATCGTGCACATGCAACGCCTTTTCGCGCGCAAGGCGTTCGGCCAGCGCGGCGGGCGTTTCGTCTTTTAGCGGGGTTTCATCAATATCGGCAGGCCGGACGTGGTCTGGTGCAATACCGGCCTGCGCCAGCAAGTCGAGCCGCCGTGGACTCGCGCTCGCCAGGATCAGGGGCGCGCGCGTCGCTGGCATCATGACTATTTGAAGCGATAGGTGATCCGGCCCTTGGTCAGATCATAAGGCGTCATTTCAACGAGCACCTTGTCGCCCGTCAGGATGCGGATGCGGTTCTTGCGCATCTTGCCGGCCGTGTAGCCGATAATTTCGTGATCATTTTCCAACTTCACGCGGAAAGTCGCGTTCGGCAGCAATTCCATGATCGTTCCATTGAACTCGATCAGTTCTTCTTTTGACATTGGCACTCCTTGTTCAGCCACAGCGACTGTCAAACCCTCGCTGCGGGCCAGCTATGGCGCGGTTCGTAACTTTCGTCACCTGGAAGGGCAAGCCGTAAAAGGCAACGCGGCCAAACCCGCGCCTCGCGCCTAGTAACGGCTTGGAGAGGAATTTGGTGTCAGATCAGGCAAAATTCAATTCCGGGTGTGTGATGCCGCATCGTCTTGCGACCCACAATGCCTTGCCTGCGGGCTCGGCCTTTCTGAATTTCCGCCATCTCGTGGACGGGATGCTGACCCCGTACATGATCATGGATCGTAGCCTGACGATCATCTATGCGAACCAGGCCTATCTCGACGCGGTCGAGCGAAAACTGCCAGACCTGATCGGCAAGAACGTCTTTCACGCCTTCCCCGACACCGATGACCGCACCGCGCCGATCCGCGAAACCTTCATCCGGACACTGAACGGCGAGACAACGCAGGTCGAGCGCACCTATTACCATTTCCGTCATGCCGACGGCACGGTCAGCACAAAATGCTGGCAGTGCATCCAGACGCCTTATTACGGCGTGGATGGCGAGGTCGCCTACATCGTCCAGCACGCAGAAGACATCACTGAAGCCGACAAGCTCCGCCAGCGAAACGAAGTCATCCAGCAGGAACTCGACCACCGGGTGAAGAACATCTTCTCGGTGATTCAGGCCGTCGCCATGCTCTCAGGCACCCAGGCTGAAACCATTGAGGAGTTCCGCAATGAGTTCGCCTCGCGTCTGGCCGCGATGGGGCGCACGCACGACCAGCTTCGCGATCACAACTGGGAAGGCCTCTGGCTCCATTCCATCCTGAAAGATGGTCTGGACCAGTTCTGCGGACGCGACAGTGAACGCGTTACCATCTGCGGCCCCGATGTCCGGCTCAGCCCGCGCGGCGCGCAGCATGCCTCGCTTCTTGTGCACGAAATGGCGACCAACGCTGCCAAATATGGCTGCTTCTCCGTGCCAGGCGGCAAGCTTCGAATTGAAACCGCGCATGGCGATGACGCGCATTCTGTAAAGGTCTGCTGGAAGGAAAGCGGGCTATCAGGTGTTACCTCGCCCACAAATCAGGGCTTCGGCTCGCAGCTCTTCAACTTCATGCCAAATCTGACGGTTGACCGAGTGTTCGAGGATGATGGTCTGCGCCTCAACCTGACAGCCAAGCTGCTCCACCCGATGGAGCCGTCGCCAGACTTGACCTTCCCCAGGCCTTAAGTGGCAGGGGACCGTGTCTGCCCTGCATGCAATGCGCAGATCAGCGTGAACAGACGACGCGACGTATCGAAATCGACATCGATCTTGTTCTCCAGCCGCTCCGCCAGAAGGTTCGACCCTTCATTATGAATGCCGCGCCGCGCCATATCGATGGCCTCGATCTGATGCGGCGACTGTGTCTTGATTGCCGAATAATAGTTCTCGCAGATCATGAAATAGTCGCGGATAATCCCGCGGAACGGAGAGATCGACAGGATGAACATGTGGACCTTTGTCTGGTCCTCCAGCCTGATATCGAAGACGAGCTTGCGCTCCATCATGGAGAGGTGGAGGACATAAGGCCCGCGGTCATCGTCCCTGACCCCGAACGAGTTCTCCTCGATCAGGTCAAAGATAGCTACGCGCCGCTCATGCTCCGCATCAGGCCCGCTTGATGAGAGCGTCTCTTCATCGATCTCGACGGCAACAAGTCGCTTATCCGCCATCGCTCCCACCACTATTGGTCCGAATGGAAACAGATCGCGCATGGGCCGGCAGGCCCTCAGCTTCTGCAAGGCGCAGGACGGCTGGCGCAAGCGCCGCAAACCCGTCAGGGCCTGCCCGCTGGACACTCATCCGCTTCATGAAGTCTGTGAGGCCAAGGCCAGAGCTGAAACGCGCCGCCCGGCTTGTCGGCAGCACATGGTTGGACCCGGTGAGATAGTCGCCCAGCGCCTCTGGCGTATGATGACCGAGGAAGACAGCACCGGCGTGCCGGATCTGCGGCAGCAGGATATCTGGGTCGCCTACGGCGAGCTCCAGATGCTCGGCTGCGATCTCGTTTGCGATGTCCGCCGCCTGATCCAGATCCTTCGCAAGGATGATCGCACCATGCGCCTCCCATGAGGTGCGCGCGCGCACTTCGGTGGAGAGAGATTTCAACTGCTTTTCCACAGCTTCTTCCACAGACTTACCCACAGGCTTTTCCACAGTGATCAAAATCGATTGTGAGGACGTGTCATGCTCGCACTGGCTGAGCAGGTCAGCGGCGATCCAGTCAGGGTTTGCGCTGTCATCAGCAATGACCAGAATCTCTGATGGCCCGGCAATTGTATCGATGCCGACACGGCCGAAAACCTGCCGCTTGGCTTCGGCGACATAGGCGTTCCCCGGCCCGACAATCTTGTCGACGGGTTTGAGATGTCCTGCCCCGAAGGTCAGTGCCGCAACCGCCTGCGCCCCGCCAATCGGATAGTATTCATCGACGCCAGCCTTTAGCGCCGCATAGGCAACGGCATTGGAGAGTTGCCCACCCGGCGCAGGCGCTGTCATCACGACGCGCTTCACCCCGGCCAGCTTGGCCGGCACGGCATTCATCAAAACAGAGCTCGGATAGGAAGCGAGGCCCCCCGGCACATAGACGCCGACACTGTCCAGCGGCGTCCAGCGCCAGCCAAGCTCTATGCCCTCGGCATCCTTGAAGAAATTGTCCGAAGGGCGTTGGCGTTCATGATAGGCGGTGATGCGTTCAGCGGCGTAATCAATGGCTTCTCGGAGGTCTGCCGGGCAGCCAGCCGCCAGCGCATGCAGGTCCACATTGTCCGATTGCAGCGTGACAGGGTCCAGCGTCAGCCGGTCGAACTTCGCCGTATAGCGCGCCACGGCTTCTCCGCCCTTGGCGCGTACGTCCGCCAGCACGTCCGTTACCGTTTGCGCAACGTCCTCGACCTCTCCGCGCGGCTCTGCGAGGAAGGCTGCAAGTTCGTCTGCAAAGTCACCTTTTGTGCCGTCCAGCCACCTGGCCATCCTAGCGTCTCCTGCGGTCATGTTGCGGTGTGTGCCGCGTTGTCCATTCATAATCGCTGTCGAGCAGCGTCACATCGAGCACTTCGACAGCCAGCTCGACCTCGCCGTCGCCCGCAAAGTGAAGGCGCACAACGCCGCCCGGTGGATCTTGATCTGGTTCGAATTCAACCGCGAGCAAAGAATAGACCATGTCGGGGTCAGCGCGCGAAACACCGCGCGACTTCACCGACAGGACGCCGTCAAACGCGAGAAGTGAGCGCACGCGGGTCTTAGGCTCGCGCTTGCTCTTATGCGCGGCATCTTCCCAGCGGAAGCGGTTGATCTCGAGCGCAAAGCGCCGCTGGCTGCGCTCGAACCTGATATTCTCCGCCTTGATGACGCAGTCCTGCACAGCGGCTGAAATGATTTTCAGGTCTTCGCTATCCTCAGCGATGAGCCGCAGTGGTGTATTTGTTGCCATGGCGTGTTCAGCCCCTAGCCTTCGTCTTCATCGCGCGTCCGGCGGATATTCGCCCCGACAGCGCTCAGCTTCTCTTCCAGCCGCTCAAAGCCACGGTCTAGGTGGTAGATGCGGCTGACCGTCGTCTCACCTTGGGCAGCAAGGCCTGCAATGACAAGAGAGACAGAGGCGCGCAGATCGGTTGCCATGACAGGCGCGCCTTTCAGCTTCTCGACGCCCGTCACGATCGCCTCAGAACCACGCACAGCGATATTGGCACCAAGACGCGAGAGCTCTGGCGCATGCATGAACCGGTTCTCGAAGATATTCTCGCGAATGATGGACGTGCCGCGCGCAACCGACATAAGGGCCATGAATTGCGCCTGCAGGTCGGTCGGAAAGCCGGGATGGGGCGCGGTATCGACATTTACCGCCGTTAGCGGCTGGCCCGTCGTCTCAATTTCGATCGTACCCGCATCCTTGTCGGCCTCGACCTTCACGCCGGCATTGCGCAGCGCATGGTTGATCGCGCTCAGCGCCCCCACCGGCGCATTGGTCAGCGTCACATGCCCACCAGCGGCAGCAACCGCCATCGCATAGGTGCCCGCCTCGATACGGTCAGACATCACCTTGTGATGCGTGCCGTGCAGCTCATCGACACCCTGGATCGTGATGGTCGAAGAACCCGCGCCCTCGATCTTGGCACCCATGGAAATCAGGCAATCGGCAAGGTCCGCGATTTCAGGCTCACGCGCGGCATTCTCAAGCACCGTCTCACCCTTGGCGAGCGTTGCTGCCAGCATGGCGTGCTCGGTCGCGCCAACGGACACGAACGGGAAGACGATCTGCGCGCCTTTCAGACCGTGGATTGCGGCCGCTTTCACATAGCCCTGCTCGACCAGAAGGTCCGCGCCCATCGCCTCAAAGGCCTGAAGGTGAAGGTCGACAGGGCGCGCGCCGATGGCACAACCGCCCGGCAGCGACACCGTCGCATGGCCATAACGCGCGAGCATCGTCCCAAGCACGTTAAAGCTCGCCCGCATCTTGCGGACCTGCTCATAGGGCGCGATCGTCGATGTAAGGTTTTCGGCGTTCAGACGGCACTCCGAATCGCCCTTCGGCCAATAGACCTCAACGCCCAGCGTCTGCAGCAATTGCGACAGGAAGCGCGTGTCTGCCAGATTCGGCATGTTGGTAAGTGTCACCGGCTCTGCCGTCAGCAGGCAGGCCGCCATGAGTTTCAGCGCAGAGTTCTTCGCACCGGAGATCGGAATCTCGCCGGAAAGCGGTTGTCCGCCAATGATTTTAAGACTGTCCATGCGCAGGACTTATAATGCGCCGCATGGTCCGGGAAAGGCCGGAATGTGAGGCTTTCATGACAGGGGCCGGCGTCTGCATGTCTCTCGCCTCAGATCATGCCACAGAGGACAGCGCCTCGCCTCTTGCCTCGGTCGTCGTGTCGGTCAGCGTATCGATCAGCCATTCATAGATTTCGTCGTCGAGCGGCAGTTCAAACACAAAGCCTGCATAGGTCTTGTTACGCCACACAATCGTCCCGGCGAGCGATTTTCCACCTAGCGCAATCGACGCATCACGCCTGCGCGACAGCCCGGAATGCTTCACCCGGATGCCATCGCGGTTGTAATCCACGACGGTGACCTTCCGGTCCTTCTTGCCCTGCAGCAGCAGGCCGCTCCGCTCGCATATGTTTCGCGGCGCAGACTCATAACCTTTCATGCGAATCCAGGGCCTGAACAGCAGGCCCGCCAGTGAAAGCGACGCTCCGAACATGGAGAGAGGCAGGATATACCGCGAGAGCCCCTCCTTCGCCTTCACCTGAACCTCCACAGGCTCATCTGGACTGGCTCGCGCTGGCAGCGTAGGTCGATTGGCGCGTTCCCACACTGTCGCTATATTGCCGGCTCGCATAGCGCGTGCCGATAGAGGAGCCTCCCCCCGACAGTTCTCGGGCACCCTCATCGGCCGCGATACATCCTTCAGACCGAAGAAATGCGATCAGCGTCATACCGACTTCAGGCGGGATCGACGCAGACGCGACGCGGAACTGGGTCAGCTCATGGCCCGTCGAGGACGCAGAGACCGCAACCGACAGCCGCTCAAAATACCAGTCGAATTCCACTGGGTCGAAGAGGGCCGACTTGACGCCCCGATGCGGGCGCCCCTCCAGCCTGGGCACTTCCGGCAGCAGCCGGCCAATCTCGGCAAACCGCTCATTTTTCTGAGACGGGCTCTCGCTCACCTTCAAAAGGCGAACCTCCTGCAATACATCGCCAGCCGCGTTCAGCGATGCGCAGGCCGCCTGCGCATGCGCCTTCAAACTACCCGCAATCGCGAGCGTCGAAAATATGATCAGGCCATGCCGTTTCATATTTTCTATTTACTCGACAATATTTTAAAGACTGGTTTTCGTAGATATCTATACGTGTACTTGGCGTCTTCAGCCTTTTATGGCTTTGCCCCAAAGCGCAAAACGCGGTGCGAAGGCGCCTCAGCGTTCGCGTTCCGTCGATGTCATGAGGAAGGATGGTGCCGCGAGACAGAATTGAACTGTCGACCTCGTCATTACCAATGACGCGCTCTACCACTGAGCTACCGCGGCGTTTACGCTAGCGTGCGAGGGCCTTAGCTTATGCCGCGAATGATGAAAAGGCCGTTTAACGTACGGAACTGAACAAATGGCAGCTAAACAAAACGAAGACAGCCGGGAGGCGCGCCTGAAGGCCGCGCTACGAGACAACCTCAAGCGCCGCAAGCAGGCCGCCCGCAAGGAAAAGCCGGACGGCGCGGCCAAGGACAGCAACAAGACCGACTGATCATGGACGCGGTCCGCCCGCTGGAAACGACCCATTCGAATCAAAAAGGGCCGCAACATATGGCGCGGCCCTTTTCAGTCATTCTGGCATCAGCCTAGCCGAAGCAATTGTCGCTCTTCAGCCAGTCATCAATCGCTTTCAGCGACTGACGGTGGTGATCAGGCCACCAAGGCAGGCTGTGCGGCATGTCCTTGATCTCGACGAACTTGGCATTCACGCGGTTGCGCACCGCATTGTAGAAGCCGCGCCCTTCCTCGATCGGCACGCGCACGTCGCGGTCACCGTGATAGACGAGGATCGGGATGTTCGCCTTTTCGGTGTTCTTGCTCGGGTCCATCCCGGCAAGTGTATTGCCCTGCACGATGCGCTGGATGCGGTTCGAGCTCCAGAGACGGTTGAACAGCGAAAGGTTCGACACACCAGCACCAGAGATTGCGCACTGATATGGGCTGTTCTCGCGGACGGTCGCGGCGAAGGCTGCGAAGCCACCGTAGGAATAGCCGAAGATCGCCATCTTGTCCGGATCGGCAATGCCCTGATCGACGAGGTATTGCGCGCCGTCATCCTTGTCGTCCTGCATCGCCTGGCCCCATTCCTTGTCGCCAGCAAACCACAGCTCACGGCCAAAGCCGGTTGAACCACGATATTGCGGCTGAAGGACTGCGTAGCCACGCGAGGTCAGGAAAGGCACCCAGCCCGAAATATCCCAGCCCGCATAATCGCGCGCCCAAGGACCGCCATGCGGCAGGATCACGGTCGGGATACGGCCGTCGGTGGTCTTGTCATAGCTGTCCGGCAGGGACAGAAGACCCGGAATGCTGAGGCCATCGCGCGCCGGATAGTAGATCAGCTCGGTCGTGCCGATGTCCGACTCGTCGATCCATGGACGGCTATCGCCGATCATCACTACCTTGTTGCGGTTGATCAGGAGGTAATAGGCAGGCGGCTGGTCAGCTGCTTCCGTCGAGAACAGGATGCGATTGCCGTCCTTTGCCGCATCGATGATGTCGATCATCTGGCCAGAGAATGCCTGCTCCAGGCCTTCCTGGATCGAGCGAAGCTCCGGGTCGAGCCAGTAGGTCTCAACCGTGGCTGCCGCATAGCGGAAGCCGAGCGGCTCGTTCCAGTTTTCCTCGTCCGTGCCCAGCACGACGCTGGTTGCAGAGAAGTCCGGATGCGCAAAGACCGGCTCATTGCTGAACTGGTTGGTCTTCGGATCATAGAAATAGACCGCCGCCTTATCCGAGAATTTGTCGGTGATCATGTAGTAGCGGCCAGATGCCTCGTCGTAGCCACCAACATCCATCTGGTAACGGTTCGAGGCGAGGTAATCGAGCGGCTCTTCGCGCTCCATCGAGCCTGTCTCTTCATTGAGCATATAGGTCTCGATGCGCCAGTCGCCCTCACCTGCTGGCTCGATGCCCTGACGGACCAGGATGCGGCCATTGCGCGGATCGGTGAAGCTGATCCCCTGACGGCCAGAGCCGTTATACAGGAACGTCTTCTCTTCCGTGCGCATGTTGACGCGGTAATACTCAGTCTCGCCGCTCGCGATGTTATTATAGGTGACGATCACATAATCGTCTTCCAGCGGAAGCGTGTTCGAGATGCCCGTCGTATTGTTGAGGTCGCGGCACTGCGCAAGCTGCTTGTCGCGCAGGCGCTCGGTTCCGAGACCGGCAATCCCCTCATCCAGATCATCAAGATCCTTGGAGCCGACATAGAATTTCGTCACGAAGGTCTTCACGGCACCAAAGCCGCCCCCTTCAGTACAGAAGGTCTGACCTGTCCAGGCCTGCCGGCCAACGACGAACACCTTGTCGCCCGGAAGCGCCTGAATGGCGGCAAACCGCATCTTGTTGTTCGGCGGCGTGATGCGCGTCGGCACCAGAGCCTTCGAGGTGTCGATCGTATCTGGCAGTTCCCAGCTCGCCAGTGACAGCGTTTCATTGTCTTCGCCAGGCGTCGCAATCAGACCGACCATATAGGTACCGTCATTCGACATCGACAGGCTGCTGATATTTGGCTCTTTGGCGAAGGCCTCGATCGGGACCGGGTCTGCCTGAGCTCCGAAGGCCAGCCCGACAAGGCCGGCGGCCGCAATAATTTGCCGCTTCATAGATGCTCCCTTCCATCACGCATGTTCAACGACAGTTGCTGAATGTAGCGCATTGGTCAACTTCGCCTTGCAGGCGCACGATTGTCCCCTCCAGCGCGAATAAAGGGCAAGACTTGCCCGTTCCCGTTACCGAAATGTCACACATTCTTTCAACGTCCAAAATCCGTGCAACAAGGGTTTGCGGAATTGTAATGATGGGTGCATGCGTACCACCATCCCGGCACTCAGGGCGGGACTCAGGGAATTTATTCCGATTTTTTGAAGGGGTATCCATGTCGATTAAAAACGATCTGCGGTATCTTGCGCTTGGCTCCGTAGCCTACAGCGTTTTCGCCATTACCGGCGTTGCATATGCGCAAGAAACCGAAACTGACGAACCGGTCATCACGACCGAAACTCAGGACAACGAAGACGAAGCAGAATCGCGTCAGGAACGCGTTGTTGTCACCGGCTCGCTCCTGCGCCGTGACGAGTACAGCTCTTCTTCCCCGATCCAGGTGATCACCGCTGAAACCGCAACGGCTGAAGGTCTCATCGACGCGACCGACATCATCCAGTCGCAGTCGGTTGCTTCCGGTTCGACCCAGATCAACGGTAACTTCGGTGGCTTCGTCGTCGAAGGCGGTACCGGCGTTAACACGATCTCGCTGCGTGGCCTCGGCGCACAGCGTACGCTGGTTATCTTCAACGGCCGTCGTATCGGCCCATCCGGTGTCCAGGGCCAGGTTGGCGCGGTTGACCTCAACGTCATCCCGACCTCCGCAGTCCAGCGCGTTGAAATCCTGAAGGACGGCGCTTCGTCCATCTACGGTTCCGACGCTGTTGCCGGTGTGGTCAACGTCATCACCCGTCGCTCGGTCGACGCTCCAGAGCTTAACGTCTCTTTCAACGTTCCTTACGAGGGCGGTGGTGAGCAGTGGTCTGTTGACGGCGCTTACGGCTTCAACTTCGACCGTGGTAACGCAGTCATCTCTGCTTCCTACCAGAAGCTTGAGCAGCTTTCGTTCCGCGACCGCGACTACTTCGACTGCCCGCAAGAGTATGTCTACGACAAGAAGGGTGGCAACCGTGTCGACACGATCGACCCGAACACCGGCCGTCCAATCTGTCTCCTGTCCATCACGGACGCGATCGACATCAACGCAGGCCCACGTCTCATCTATGACGAAGCGCTCGGCGATTTCCGCCCGTCCGCTTTCGAAGAGCGTGAGTACTACAACGAGAAGTATCGCGACACGGCTGTGATTCCGGAAACGGAACGTGCCAGCATCTTTGCAACCGCCGACTACAATTTCGGCTGGGCAGAGTTCTTCGGCGACGCGCTTTACTCCAACCGTAAGACTGAGCAGGAATACTTCCGCCAGTTCTTCCCTTGGTCGTCTCCTGCTGACCCGCAGAACCCGTACGGCAACTTCGCCCGTCCGATCACGATCGCTCCGTTCAGCACCGGCGTAGACATTGACTACTACTCCGTCACTGCTGGTCTGCGCGGCGACTTCGGCAACATGCTTCAGGACTGGACGTGGGAAACTGCGGCTGTCTACTCGAAGTCCGAAGGCGACTACACCCGTGAAACCTTCCCGCTCAACCGCGTCGTTGACCCGGTCCGCGGCGGTGGTGCGACCAATGTTGGCACGCCTGGCAACTATCAGTGTTTCTACATTGAAGATCAGGACTTTGCGAACAACGGCCTGAACGGCACCTACGTGCCTTGCCCAGTCACCTATGACTACTTCAGCCGTGATTTCGTCGAAGGTAACATCGCTCCAGACGTTCTGGACTTCCTGATCCAGGACGACAGCGGTTCGACCTCCTACGAGCAGCTGACGCTTTCCGGCATCGTGACCGGTTCGCTCTTCACGCTGCCAGCTGGTGATGTCGGTGTGGCTCTCGGTGTTGAGTACCGTGACTACGAACTCGACGACCAGCCAGGCTTCTACTCGCGCAACAACATGCAGTGGGGTCTCTCCTCTGCTGGTGTGACCGCAGGTAGCGACAACGTCATCGAAGCTTTCGGCGAAGTCGAAATTCCTATCCTCGCAGGCATGCCGTTCGCAGAAGAGCTCACGCTCAACCTGTCCGGCCGTGTTTTCGAGTATGACTCCTACGGCTCTGACTCGGTCTACAAGGCTGGTCTGAACTATCAGATCACCCCGTCGGTCCGCGTTCGCGGTACCTACGGCACGTCGTACCGTACCCCGGCCCTCTACGAGCTCTTCCTGGGCAACCAGACCTCGTTCCTCGGCCAGGCTGCGATCGACCCGTGTGACTTCTCTGACCCGGCTAACCCACCAGCCAACCCGAACATCCGTCAGAACTGTCTGACGCAGGTTCCGGCTGACTATGATCCGTTCGGTTCGTCCGCTCTGATCACCACGGGTGGCGGCGCAGGCATCCTCGATGCTGAAACCTCCGAAGCCATCACGGTCGGTGCGATCTACACGCCAACCTTCGCGAACCTGTCGGTTGCTGTCGACTACTTCGAAATCGAAGTGAACGACCAGATCGCTCAGCTCGGTGCCGGTTCGATCGTTTCGGGTTGCTATGCATCCGACTCGTTCCCGAACGACGCACTCTGCCAGCTGTTCAACCGCGACCTTGACCCTGCAAGCCCAACCTACCTGCAGATCACGGACGTCAACGACAGCTACGTGAACATCAACAGCCAGACCAACCGCGGTCTCGACCTCACCGCTCGTTACGAGCACGAGTTCGACCTCGGCGACCTCATCGTCGATCTCCAGGGTACTTGGACGTTCGAAGATAATGTCGAGCTGTTCGGTGGCATCGACTCCGACGTCGACGAGAACAACGGCACGATTGGTGATCCGGACTTCACGGCGAACAGCCGTATCCAGTTCGTCACCGGCGACGTGACCCTTAACTGGTTCACCGACTTCGTCAGCCGTACCTCGAACGACGAGATCTTCGGTGGTTCGCTGTTCCCATACCGTGACGGTCAGGTTCGCTACTTCAAGCAGTACACCGAGCCTTACTTCCTGCACTCGGTGTCGGCTCAGTACCGTGCTGACGACTGGCGCGTGACCTTCGGTGTGACGAACGTCTTCGACGAAGCTCCACCGATCGTTTCGACCGGTGCTGCAACCCGCCGCGGCTCTGTGGCCCTGGTTGGTACGCAGTACGACTATCGCGGCCGCAGCGTGTTCGCTCGCCTGCAGAAGTCGTTCTAAGCCTCAAGGCTTGAAACCAAATCAAGGAAGGCGGGCCGTTCATCGGCCCGCCTTTTTTCTTGCCTGCTACTCGGTGGGCCCGCGCCGCGGCCCCCGGTCACCAAACCACCAGAGCGTTGCCGCCGTCGCTGCGAATGTCGCCGTTTCGATGATCGAGGCACGCCCTGCCCCGTCAGCGCCGATCCAGATCAGCCCGGCGATCAACCACAGAAGCAACGTCAGCGCCGGCCGGGTGATGCCGCGCACCGCATTCACCCATCTATAGCTCTCGCCAATAGCCGCCTCGGCCGCCATGGACGCCGACAGCCCAGCCCAGCGCCCACTTACCTCGGCAAGTGCCAGCTCACCTTCGGCTTCTTCCGCGCGGGCATGCCGCTGAAGCTCCAGCAACGTTGTCTCGTGCGCCCAGCGCTCTGTCTCATGCTGCAGGCGCTGGCGTGTCTCGAAATAGCCTGCCACCCGCCCAAGGGCTGTGCCCACAAGGCCAAACAGCCCGCCGCCTGCCGCACTCGCGGCCAGGCCCGTTATTGGATCCATAGTCTCTCGCTTCCTGGATAGTACCAGCGCGCCGGCCGCGCCCGCCTGTCGACATGAAGGAAGCTTCGCGCAAGGCCGAGCCCGGTGAACCCCGCCCCAATTGCCGCAGCTAGCAGCTGGTGGCGGCTATGCCCCGCGATCTGGATATCCGCAGCGATCTGCTTGTGCCGCGAGAGCGGCGCGCCGCCCACCGCTGCATTCCAACCGGCACACCTGTGTCCCGATGTCAGTACAAGCGGCCTGCCCGCCCGCGCCCGCAAACCCTCCAGCGCATCCAGAAATTCAGCATCGTGCCAGTACTCCCCGCTGCAAAAGCGCCCGCTCCCGCACTGTGAAATGCGGCCAGTGCCAGAGCGCTGACAGCGCGCGGTTCGCGGCAGCAGGGTCAGGATAAAGCAAATGCCGTGTCCTCCTTCGACGGAAGACACTATGACCGGGCCAGTCTGGGGGCGGACGAATTCAATGTGTCCCGGCCAAACGCTAGATACGCGCGGGCTATTGGCGCCGGGAGACCGCCGGACGGCAGCCCCCTGAGCCTATATGCGCGCCTGCCTCTACCTACTCAGCTAGCCCCATCGATGCCGTGCACGCGGTCAGGGCCGGTTCGCTCTCATCGCCAAAAAGACCGAAATGGTGCGGCTCAACCCGGGTGTTGGGTTGCGCATTGAAGAATGCGTGCTTGATCGCTGAGGCAGGCGCCAGACGCCTGCGCGCCGCATCGACATAGGCCCTAGCTATGGCTGCCTTTTCGGTTTCGCCTTCACTCTCATAACCGGCGGCAGAACGTTCCTGTTGGGCGATCGTGTCTTTCGACGCCGTCTCGACATAGTGGGCAAGGCGCGCGCAGGTGAGGTCGGGATATCTCGCGGTCTCGACGACTGGCGGCGTCTTGCACCTCAGCAGTGAGGTCTGCAGCGCCTGCTTCTGCGCTGCGTCGCCGGTATATATGACGTGGAACAGAGCCTGGCTTACCCGCGTGCGGTCATCAGACAGCGTATCGGGGTCGCCTGACAGTAATTCTGCATGCGTCGACCAGGCGCTGGTCAGCTCCCTGACCTCGGTCTCGGTGTCAGAGCCAGGCTGCACTATGTCCTGCTGACATGACGAGGAATTGCTCGCACTCCAGCGCATCGTTCAACACATCGCCGGCCGCAGGCAAGGCAGCCGCAGCACAAAATGACAGGCTGAGCGCAATTTTGAAGAATTGGTGTTTCATTCCGGGGTCCCCTTCCGGTTTCAGTTGCACACGCCAGCTTTGTGTCCCCCGACAAGAAGCCAGCATGTTTCGTGCTTCACGAAAGCCCGTATTTTCTGAAGCACGCAAGAGGCTGATGCACCGCCGGAAGCGGGGCACCAGCCACTCAATGTTTCATGCTGATCAGCCTGCAGGTGCGAAAGCCCGGCCCGTCGAGAGGGCCGCGACAGCCTCGTCATATTCGCGGGCAAGCTTGTCGACAAAGTCGGCCGTTGGCTGACGCTTTTTGACAGCGCCAATACCCTGGCCGCAGCCCCAGATGTCCTTCCACGCCTTGGACTTCTGGTTGCCGCCCGACCCGAAGTTCATCTTGCTTGGATCGCTCTCTGGCAGATTGTCCGGATCAAGACCTGCGGCGATGATCGACGGCTTAAGATAGTTGCCGTGTACGCCGGTGAAGAGGTTCGAGTAGACAATATCACCGGCACCGTAGTCGACGATGGCGTCCTTGTAGCCATCCACCGCGCGCGCTTCATCACAAGCGATGAAAGCCGAACCGATATAGGCAAAGTCAGCGCCCATGGCCTGCGCCGCCGCGACGGCACCCCCGTTGGCGATGGAGCCTGAGAGCGCCAGCGGGCCATCAAAGAATTCGCGGATCTCCTGGATCAGCGCGAAGGGCGAAAGCCGGCCGGCATGGCCGCCCGCGCCAGAGCACACAGCGATCAGGCCATCAGCGCCTTTTTCAAGCGCCTTATTGGCAAACCAGTTATCGATGACGTCATGCATGACAAGGCCACCATAGGAATGGATCGCGTCATTCACCTCAGTGCGGGCCCCCAGCGAGGTAATCACCATGGGCGCCTTGTATTTCACACAAAGCTCAAGGTCTTCCTCAAGCCGATTATTGGTCTTGTGAACGATCTGGTTCACAGCGAATGGCGCGGCCGGGCGGTCCGGATTGGCCTTATTATAGGCATCGAGCTCAGACGTGATCTGGTCCAGCCACTCATCGAGCTGGCTGATCGGACGCGCATTCAGCGACGGGAAAGAACCGACAACACCCGCCTTGCACTGGGCAATGACAAGCTCTGGGCCGGAGATGATGAAAAGCGGCGAACCGATGACCGGCAGGCGCAGGTTTGACAGGATGGATGGCACGGACATTGGACGCTTCCCTCTAAAGCAGATTCCTCACTTCCGCAGACCTAACTTCGCGCGCGTGCGCGGCAAGACATGACGTTGGGAAAATCGCTGACGCTCAGCTGCGCGCGTCCAGCCAGTCGAGGTCTTCCTGAAACCGCTCGGCCAGTATGCGGCCCACCGCAGGCTGCGCCGCTTGCCAGCGCTCCCAGGTGAAAAGGTCCTTGATCAGAGCATTGTCGACGCAAGCAATCGAGACGGGAACGGCCAGCTCCAGACGTCTGTTCACCCGCGAAAAGTCCTGCCCGAAATACCTCGTCTGAACGATGTCAGGGGCGCCCACACGGATAAGCGGATTGTCCTGCAGGCGCTTTTCGAGGGGGATCGTCTCTATGAAGGTTGCCTCGCGCGAATAGACTTCGACGATGTGCGCCGTATCGCTAAGTCGGCGTCTCTCGTCATCGGCCTTCAGCGCCAGCAGGCGGGGCGATGTGGTGAGCTCGCGCAGGGCGCTGTCACGCACCGATATGCCGAACGTGCCAAGGCTAAGATTAATCGCACGGTTCACCGCCGCTGTCGCATCATCGCTGTCACTGCAGGACTGTAGCGCATCAATCCCCTCCCCAATCGCACCCAGACCGATCATCATATTCGCGTTCTCGGCGGCCAGGGTCTCCAGATTAATGACAATCTCCGCACGATATCGGTCCAGCGCATCCTTATAGGCCGCCCGGTCAGCGCGGGCCCCGTTCCAGTTGCCAAGCTGCACACCGATGAACACACCCAGAACGACGATGAGGAAATCCAGCCCCACGGCGAGCCAGTTCTGCTCGCCCATATGCTTGCTCAACCGGCGAAGTATCATGGTTTCGATTGCCCCCTCGCGCCCATGCCGTCATCCTTGCCGAAAGCATCTCGAAAATCGAGAGCAAATGCCAAAGGGAGGGCGATCGCATGGCGATCAGCGTGAAAGACAGGACAGTCGTGATCACAGGCGGCGCAAGCGGGATCGGCTTTGCGCTTGCCAAGCAGTTTGGTGCGGACGGCGCGCGGGTCATCCTGGCTGAACCGCGCGAACACCGGCTGCAGGACGCCTGTGAGGCGCTCAGGCAGATGGGAACCGACGCAAGCTACAAGGTCTGCGATGTCACCGATCTTGAGCAAGTGGAAGCCCTCGCCGACTTCGCCTGGAATACCTATGGCGGCTGCGATGTCCTGCTCAACAATGCTGGCGTGGGAAGCCGCGAGAAGCGCCTGCCTGACGTACCGATGGACGACGCGCACCACATCATGAATGTCAACTTCTGGGGCGTCTGGCATGGCTGCCGCGTCTTCGGCAACCGGATGAAGGACCAAGGCACGCCCGCGATGATCTATAATACCGGGTCGGAAAACTCCTTCTTCTGCGCCACGAATGCTGCGGCCTATATCGCGTCCAAACATGCCGTTCTTGGACTGACAGAGACGTTCCGCGAGCAAATGCCTGACTTCATCACAGTCGGACTGATCGTTCCGGGCTGGGTCTCAACAGAGCTGACACCCGGTTTCGAAGACGTCGCCATGCATGCCGATGAGTTCGCCGGGATCATCTATCCCCAAATCCTCGAAGGCGAACGCTTCGTTGTCTCGCACGCCTACAATACCGTCCGCATCGATGAGCGCATGGACGCACTCAAGGACGCCTATGCCCGCTATGCTCCCCGCCACGACGGCGACGAGCAATACGATGTCCGTCACTACATCCAGCGCCTCCGCGAGCGGGGCAGTATCTAGTCGAAAACATCGACCAAGAGCCGCTTATCCTTCGACTTCGCTCAGGATGAGCGGCTCTGGAAAGCACTCAAAAAGGCTCATCCTGAGCGAAGCGGAGAATACAACTATTTGCGGCTCGTTGGATTGAAGAAATGTTTTATGTAAAAAACCTGGTCATCACCACGATAATGGTATTGCTGGCAGTGGCTATTCTGGCGTTTGCGCCAGAGGAGGTGCAACGCTACGTATTGCCTATCTGTGGTTTTGTGGGGATTTTATTTCACACCCTTTGGCAACCGCTTCGAATTCACCACAATCTCACACTCAATGAAGCTAAAGTAAAATACCCGTCTTTGTACGTCATGTATTGGACAGGGTACATATTTTCCATAGTCATATTGGCGCTTATGTCGCTGATTATTTACGAAAGCGGTTAGCAGTATCCGTACAATCAGCCGCTCCAAACCACGCTATAATGGCTCATCCTGAGCGAAGTCGAAGGACGAGCCGAGCGGATAACCAATCCAGAATGCGTCCCGTCTAACGCTCCAGCGCCTTGGCCTGCTTTTGCTGGCGCGCCTGGTGCTTCATGAAGCTCGACAGCAGCCCCTTGCCTTTCGGTGGCTCGCGCCCTTCCGCCATCGCCTCGATCGCAAGATAATTCCACGCCATCTGGCCCAGCGCGTTGACCATCTTGATCATGCCAATGCCGCTATTTGGGCCGAAGAAGCCGGGGCCGAGGCGCATCTTCCTGGCATGGTTTTCCAGCCGCTCGCTCTCCCCGGACAGCAGGCGCGCTGGCCCGAGCGGGTCCCCGCAGAGCGGCGCGCCGAGCCCGACCATGTCGGCCATGCCAGACGATACCGTCTCCTCCATCGCTACTTTTGAGCGAAACCCGCCTGTCGCCATGACGGGCATCTTCGCGCGCTCACGCACCATGGCGGCATAGTCGACGAAATAGGCCTCTCGCGCCTTGGTGCTGGCGCGCACGGCCTGCTCCTCGCGCGCCTGCATCCCTTCAATGCCGAGCAGAGCCGGCTGCTCATAATTGCCGCCCGAAATCTCAAGCAGGTCGATGGACTTCTCGTTCAGCCACTCGACCACCTGGATACAGTCCTCAAAGCTGAAGCCGCCCTGCTGGAAGTCCGCCGAGTTGAGCTTCACCCCGACGCCAAAATCAGGCCCCACCGCCGCGCGCACGGCGTCCACCGTCTCGAGCAGGAAGCGCGCCCGGTTCTCCAGCGAGCCGCCATATTCATCATTGCGAATGTTCGAGCGCGGCGAGAGGAACTGGCTGATCAGGTAGCCATGCGCGCCATGCACCTGAACCCCGTCAAAGCCGGTCGCCTTTGCGACCTTCGCGACATAGGCAAAACCCGCAATCGTCTCCTGTATTTCCTGCCCCGTCATCGGGCGCGGCTTGCCGAACTGGTTGCCGGGCAGCGCCAGCTGGATGTCGGAGGCAGAGACAGGCGTCTTGTTAACGATGATCGGCGTCTGGCGCCCGGCATGGCTGATCTGCATCCACACCGCCGCGCCTTGCGATTTGGCCGCCGCGCTCCACGCCTTCAGCGCCGCAATGTGTTCAGGCGGCTGATCGCCTACAATCGCAACATTGCCGGGGCTTTCGAGATGCATCCGGTCGACCAGCACATTGCCCGTCAGAAGCAGGCCGCAGCCACTGCCCGCCCACGTCTCATAGAGCTTTACATGACGCTCATCGGCGCGGTTCAGCGGCCCGGCCAGCTGCTCGGTCATCGCCGCCTTGCACAGCCTGTTCGGCAGGCGCGCCCCGCATGGCAGATCCAGGGGTTGTTCAAGAATACTGGTCATGGCGGCCCTCCCGTCGCTGGCGCCAGCATGACCCAGCCTGCGCTTACCGTCCACGGCTTTTCCTTGCGCCTCGCGCCGCTGCCTCTTATCTAGGCAC
>LWDU01038942.1_pt1 | contig 20278 bp, 19 predicted proteins | sample 727161 | NCBI WGS metagenome assembly LWDU01 (sample SAMN04566230, study PRJNA314399) | hydrothermal vent metagenome | isolation source: deep sea hydrothermal plume seawater | place: Mexico: Gulf of California, Guaymas Basin | collected 2004-07-11
AAAGAGAGAAGAGAGAACGCCATGCCCTCCACCCCCGCCAACGGAATCACCCTCGAATACCAGACCTTCGGCGACCCCGACGCGCGGCCCCTGCTCTTGCTGCGCGGCCTGGGCACCCAGTTGATCCAGTGGGACCCGGCCCTCTGCGCGCGCATCGCCGAAACCGGCCACTTCCTCGTCATCTTCGACAATCGAGACGTCGGCCTCTCGACCCATTTCCGCGACGCCGCCCCGCCCTCCATCGCCCAGATCTTGGCGGCCCGGCAGGGCGGCAAGCTTCCCGACATTCCCTACACCCTCGCCGACATGGCGGGGGACGTGGTGGGCCTGATGGACGCCCTGGGGCTCGAATCCGCCCATATCGCGGGCATCTCCATGGGGGGGATGATCGTCCAGCAAACCGCGCTGCAATTTCCGGGGCGCGTCCGCAGCATGACGTCGATCATGTCGTCCACCAGCGACCCCGCCCTGCCCGGCCCCACCCCCGAGGCCCAGGCGGCGCTGATGGAGCCCGCGCCCAGGGAGCGCGAGGCCTACTTGGAATACAGCGTGCGCACCGGCCGGGCCTTTACCGGTAAGGGCCTTGACACGCGCTCGGGCAAGAGCCTGGGCGAGGGCTTTGCGTACGACGCGAAAAAGGCGCGCGCCCTCGCCGGCCGGGTCTACGACCGGGCCTTCGATCCGGACGGCATCGCGCGCCAAATGGCCGCCGTGATCGCTTCGGGCTCGCGCGCCGAAGCCCTGGCGAACCTGACTGTGCCCTCCCTCGTGATCCACGGGGCCGACGATCCCTTGATCCCCCTGGCCGCGGGCCAGGCCACCGCGGATGCGATCCCCGGCGCGGAGATGGTGGTGGTCGAAGGCATGGGGCACGACCTGCCTCCCGGTGCATGGACGCCCATCGTCGAGGCCATCGCGGCCCACACCCTGCGCGCCTGCTAGGGGTTGGCGCCCAGGGATTCCCCTCGGCGAACGGCCCGCCCCGGCGTTGACCTCAGTCCAGCAGGTCGATCACCCGCTGCTCGGGGCCGAGCGCAGGGTCCACGGTGCACGGCGCCGCATAGTCGACCCCCTCCACCTGCCAGCCATAAAGCATCGCGTACTCGCGCTTGAAGCGTTCGAGCCCGTTCCGGGTGATCTCCGGGGGGTCTCCGGGTTCGCCCGTGGCCCAGAGTTCCGCGATGGCGCCCTGGAGATCGGCCTCGAGTTCGCGCTGGTCCAAGCGGAGCCGGCCCTCGGCGTCGAGCTTTTCGCGCCAGCCCTTACCCTCGCCGTTGCCCCCGCCCTCACCGTACAGGGCCCGGGTGAAATCGATTCCGATCTCCAGGGGGTCGGCATACACGCCCTTGCCCGCCGCGTCGCAGCCGAGGTAATCCGACACGTACCGCAGCATGGCGGGGATCGCGACCGAGGCGGCGGTCACCACGGCCGGGTTCATCACGCTGAGCGCCTTGCCCCCCACCCGCTCGGCGAGCCGGGTATTGAGCGCCGCCGTGGTGGCGTCGATGTGTTTCTTGGCCGCGCCCAAAGCGCCGTCCCAATACATTCGGCGCAGGGATTCGAGTTCGGGTCCGATATAGGAAAGCGCCGTCACCGTCATGCCCTCGGCGGCCAGCCCCGAGTAGAGGAGCGCGCTGACCCACATCTCCAGGTCGTCGCCCCCCATGACCCGCCGGGTATGCTCCACCGCGAGTTCATCCGCCGCCGCAACCGTGATGGGCTCGAGTTGGCCGGATTTAAAGCTCAGCCCCATCACGTCCAGGGGATCCCCCACCACCAACAACGAGGAATTCCACTCCTGGCCCAGGTGCGATCGCCGAGGGGCGGCCACGCTGTACACCACCAGGTCGATGGCGAGACCCTGCCGCTTCAGGTCGTCCACAACACGATCCCGGGTGGCGGCCGCGAACGCATCCCCGAGATAGGTCTGGAAGGCGCTGTCGTCTTGGTGCAGCGTATGGGTGAGGTACCAGCCCGGCGAGGACATGGCGAGTTTCTCGCCCCGAAAGGCCGGAGGGGTCTCGTACCCCACCCCGACGATATTTTCGAAGCCCGCCTGGCGCAGGGCGATGGCCGTCGAACTTCCGTACCCGAAACTCGTGCTGCCGAGAACGAGGGCGGTCTTTCCCTGGGCCCCGGGCAGCGGTTTCTCGAATGCCGCGGCAGCTCGCTCGACTTGGCGCTGGGCCAGCACCCGGCAACCCTCGGGATGCGCGGTCAAGACGAATAGGCCGCGCGCGCGCGGCGACTCCAGAACGAGTTCGGTCACATTGTCCTCTTCTTTCGCTGGGGCCCGGGGGAGACGGCAAGACTATCGCCCAGCCCACTCGGACGTGCAGGCGACGATCGAAACCGCTGGGCACCGGAGATGGACACGCCCCACCCGGCGGAATACGATAGAGCGACGGCGGAGCGCCCCGCGCCCCGCAGAAAGTGCCCTCGTCGTCCCAAGCCCTACCCGCCGTCCCCAGCCCTCCGCGAACTCTCCACGAATTTTCCGCAAACCCCCCACCCACTTTTCCCCGCTCGGCGGCCGTCCCCATACCCCGGGGCACGCCGGGATCACCCGGAGCAACGACCGATGACCGACCTCGCAAACCTCGACTTCCTGGTCAACAAGAGCCAGTGGCGGGAGACCCGCTTTCAAGAGCGAACAATCTCGACGGATCTGGCCCCGGGCGAAGTGCTCTTCCGGGTTGACCGCTTCGCGTTCACGGCCAACAACATCACCTACGCGGCGGCGGGAGACATGCTGGGCTACTGGCGATTTTTCCCAGCCGAGGAGGGCTGGGGTCGCCTTCCCACCATGGGGTACGGCGACGTCGTCGCTTCCACCCATCCGGAGGTCGCCGTAGGAACCCGCTGCTTTGGCTTCTACCCCATGTCCAACTACCTTTGCATCCAGCCGGCATCGGCCAGCGCGACTTCCATCGTGGACGGCGTCGCCCACCGTGCGGACCTTTCGGCGTTCTACAACCAATACAGCCCCGTGGACACCGACCCGCTCTACTCGGCGGAACACGAAGACGAAACGATCCTGATGCGCGGCCTCTTCATGACCTCCTTTCTCTCGGAGGATTCCCTGGCCGACAACGACCTGTACGGCGCCGAAGCGGTGCTCATCTCCAGCGCCTCGAGCAAGACCTCCATCGCCCTGGCGTCTCGCCTCAAGCAAACCGGCTCGGCCCAGCCCGTCGGACTGACCTCGCCGGGCAACCTGGATTTCGTCAAGAGCCTCGGCTGCTACGACCAGGTGGTGGAATACGGCGCCATCGACTCCCTGCCGGCCACCCGGCCCGTGGTCTTTGTCGACATGGCGGGAAGCGACAGCATCACCCGCGCGGTCCACACCCACTTCGGCAGCCAGTTGCGCCACAGCCAGCGCATCGGAGTGACCCACTGGGAAGAGAGCCCCAACGACGACGCCCTGCCCGGCCCCGAGCGCGAGTTCTTTTTTGCCCCCGCCCAGGCGCAGAAGCGCGTGGGCGACTGGGGGGCCTCGGGTTTTCATGAACGCCTGAGCGCGGGCTGGACCGCTTTCCGAGATGCCAGCCCCGCTTGGCTTCGGGTGGAGCGCGGGTACGGACGCGAAGCCATTGCTCCGGTCTATCAGGATACCTTGGAGGGAAGAACCCGACCCGACCGCGGCCAGGTGCTCTCGCTCTGGGAGAATGAGGATGCCGCCGCTGGGCGTTGAGACCCCCGGGCCCGATCGGATCGCCGGTGGCGATATCCAGGCTCCGGTGGCGATCCTGAACCTTCCCGGCGAGGAGGGCGCGCGAAGCCTGAGCGCCGAACTCGCCCGTCGACTGGGCCTGCCGCTGTGCGGCCCCGGCGAGGCAAGCCCCGAACACCTGCTGCTGGTGGCCGGGGCCCAGGGTCTTGAACTGTGGGCCGGAAGCGAGCGGCGGGCGGGCTACGCCCGGGTGGACTGGTCGATCCGCGGCGAAGTCCGCGGAGGCGGGCGGCCGTTGGCGGGCCAACCCCTGCCCCGGGCCATCGGTCGCAAGCCGGGCTTCGTGGTGGACGCCACTGCGGGGTTTGGCGACGACGCATTCGCGTTGGCGACGCTCGGCCATCGGGTTCTCGCCGTCGAGCGCTCGCCCGTCATGGCGGCCCTGCTCGAGGACGGGCGCGCCCGCGCCCTGGCGGACCCCGGACTGAGGGAGGCCGCCGGGCGGATCCAAATTTGCTGCGCCGATGCCCGAGAACACCTGGGCCAACTCGACGCGCCGCCCGACGCGGTCTATATCGACCCCATGTACCCCGCGCCCCCGCGCCCAAAAACCGCCCTTCCCCGGCTCGAGATCCAGTTGCTTCGGCGCCTGGTGGGCACGGACTCCACGGACGCGGAACTGCTCGCCGCGGCCCTGGCCAGCGGGGCTCGGCGGGTCGTGGTCAAGCGCCCGCCGGGCGCGCCGGTGCTGCCCGGCCCCCGGACAGACAGCCACCCCGGCAAACTCGTTCGCTACGACGTCTATCATGCAGCGCCGTCCAACATGCAGCGCCGTCCAACCCACCCGGAGTGATCTGAGCAGGGAGTGATCTGAGCAGTGAGTGATCTAAGCCGTGAGTGACCTGAGCCGTGAGTGAAAAATGGTTCTACGCCGAGACGATCCCCGCCGTGGGCGAAACCGTCACCCTGGATCCCGCGGAGGCCCGGCACGCCACCCGCGCGCGCCACTTGCAAGCGGGCGCCGAGGCCACGGTTTGCAATGGCGCCGGCACCACCGCCCGCATCGTTCTCGCCGACGTGAATCGGCGAAGCGCCACGGGCATCGTGCAGGAACGCACCGCTCACCCGCCGCCGGCGCACCGGGTCCACTTGGCCAGCGCCCTGCCCAAGGGCGATCGACTGGCCACCCTGCTCTCCATGGCGACCCAACTGGGCATGACGGATTTCACGCCTTTGTTGGCCCGCCGAAGCGTCGTCCTCGCCGGGGCGGAGACGCCCGAGCGCTGGTCGCGAGTTCTGCGCGAGGCCTGCAAACAGAGCCGTCGGCCCTGGCAGCCGGTGATCCACCCCCCGGCCACGCCCCTCGCAAGCCTCGAGGCCTCGCCGCCCGGAACCCTGGCCCTGCTGATGGATGCGTCGGGCGAACCGGCCCATGCACTGCTCACCCCACCCCCTGGCCACCGCCTGATCCTGATCGGTCCCGAGGGCGGCTTCAGCTCGGATGAGTGCGCGGAACTGGTCGCGGCCGGGGCCCAGCGCATGGCATTGACGACCGCCACGCTCCGCATCGAAACAGCGGCCGCCGCCGCCCTGGCCATCTTGGAACTCGCGCCACTCGGTGAAATCACCGAGTAACCAAGCACGCGGTGTCTCCGTCTTTGGCCCGCGGGTTCAGGAGAGCGCGAGCATCCGCTCGATGGGCACCCGGGCACGCTCGGCGATGACCGGATCGACGCTGACCTCGGGCCCGAGATCCCGCAGGCTCAGGTAGAGCTTCTCCAGAGTATTCAGCCGCATATAGGGACACTGGCTGCACGAGCAGCTTTCGTCGGCCCCGGGAGCCGGGATCAGCACTTTGCCCGGCGCCTGCTGGCGAATCGAATGAAAGACCCCTTCCTCGGTAGCCACGATGGAGGGGCGCTCGGGGAATTCCACTGCGCGCTGAATGATCCCGGTGGTGGAGGCCACGAAATCCGCTTGGTCGAGCACCCCCTGATCGCACTCGGGGTGGGCAAGCACGTCGGCCTCGGGGTTCCGCACCTTGAGTCGGGCCAGTTCGCGCGCGCTGAACTGCTCGTGCACGACGCACGCGCCGGGCCAGACGATGAGATCGTCCCGGCCGGTCTGCTTGGAAACCCAACGCGCGAGGTGGCGGTCCGGGGCGAAGATCAACGGGGCGCCGCCCATGGATTCCACCATCTTCACCGCATTGGACGAGGTGCAGATCAGATCGCTCATCGCCTTCACTTCGGCCGATGCGTTGATGTAGGTCAGAACTTGGGCCCCGGGATGCTGGCCCACGAACTCGCCGAACGCGCCCGCCGGGCAGCCGTCGGCCAGGGAGCAGCCGGCTTCGAGGTCCGGCACCACCACCGGACGTCCAGGGTTGAGAATCGCCGCGGTCTCGGCCATGAAATGCACGCCGCAGAAGACGATTAGATCGCAGTCTGCGGTCTGGGCGGCCCGGGCCAGGGCCAGGGAGTCACCCACCACATCCGCCAGGTCCTGAATGGGATCCTCTTGGTAGTAGTGGGCCAGAACCAGCGCGTTGCGTTCGCGCTTCAGGTCGAGGATCGCCGCTTCGAGATCGACGGGAAGATCTGAGCTGAGCACCATGGGGAATACCCGCTGTCCAAGATTCAGCCACGCGGAATTGGCCCGGTGGGGGCGGAAGAGTAGCGTACGGTCTGCGTTCCGAGATCCCCAGCGCGATGCGCGTGCGTCGGGCTGACCGCCTGAGCCCGACGGCCGACAGGCCTTCCCGGTGGCATCGGGACGGGCCTGGGCGTCCTGCGCCCTGACCGTGCGCGACGACGCTTCCGGGGTTTGTTCAAAGATTCGACTTTCGTTAGTTTTCTCAGACACTTAGACTCGGGTGGCGGGACTTCGCGCGCCCGACCTCGCCGCCGGACCCGGAGACCTCATGCCCAAAGCGCCGAACCTCGAACAACCCGACCGTCCCTGGTTGATTCGCACTTATTCGGGCCACTCCTCGGCCCAGGCGAGCAACGCGCTCTATCGCAACAATCTCGCCAGTGGGCAGACGGGTCTCTCGGTGGCCTTCGACTTGCCGACCCAAACCGGGTACGACTCGGATCATCCTCTGGCCCGGGGCGAAGTGGGCAAGGTGGGCGTGCCGATTTGCCATATCGACGACATGGCCACGCTCTTCGACCAGATTCCTCTGGACCGAATGAACACCTCCATGACGATCAACGCCACCGCGGCGTGGTTGCTCGCGCTCTATGTTGCCGCCGCCGAACGCCAGGGCGTCTCCCCGAACACCCTTCAGGGCACGACCCAGAATGACATCATCAAGGAGTATCTCTCCCGGGGTACTTACGTCTTTCCCCCCGAAGCCTCGATTCGCATGACCAGTGACATCGTCGCCTACACGGTGGAAGAAATCCCCAAGTGGAATCCCATCAACATCTGCTCGTACCACCTGCAGGAAGCCGGAGCGACTCCCGTGCAGGAGATCGCCTTCGCGATGGCCAATGCGGTGGCGGTGCTCGACGCCGTGCGCGGTCGGGAGGACGTACCCGAAGAGACCTTGGGCCGGGTGTTCGGGCGCATCTCGTTCTTCCTCAATGCCGGGATCCGTTTTGTCGAGGAAACCTGCAAATGCCGGGCGATGACGGCGCTCTGGTCCGAACTGGGCCGGGAGCGCTACGGCATCCAGGACGAGCGCATGCTTCGCTTTCGCTACGGAGTCCAGGTCAACAGCCTCGGCCTCTCGGAAGCCCAGCCCGAGAACAATATCGTGCGCATCGCCCTCGAGGCTTTGGGCGTCACCCTTTCCCGAGACGCGCGAACGCGCTCGCTGCAACTGCCGGCGTGGAATGAGGCCCTGGGCTTGCCTCGTCCCTGGGATCAGCAACTCTCGCTCCGTACCCAACAGATCCTCGCTTACGAGACCGATCTGCTCGAGTACCCGGACCTGTTCGAGGGGTCCCACGTCGTCGAAGCGCGAACCCAGTCGTTGCTCGAGGACGCCCGCGCCGAGTTGCAAAAAGTGCTCGAAATGGGCGGCGCGGTGAGCGCCGTCGAGAACGCCTACATGAAGCAGGCCCTGGTGGAGAGCCACACCCTGCGCATCCGCGCCATCGAGCGCGGCGAGCAAACCGTGGTCGGTGTCAACCGCTTCGAAGAGACCACCGATTCGCCCCTCACCGCCGCAGGCGAGGGCTCGATTCTCAAAGTGGATGACTCCGCCGAGCGCGACCAGGTGGAACGCCTTCTCGGTTTTCGCGCGGCACGGAATGAGGCCGACGCCCAGTCGGCGCTCCAAGGGATCGCCGACGGCTTGAAAAATGGTGACAACATCATGGGCCCATCGATCCGGGCCGCTCATGCGGGGGTCACCACCGGTGAATGGGCCGACACCCTGCGCAGACTCTTTGGCGAATACCGGGCGCCCACCGGGGTGGGCGCCGCTCGGGGGGTTGTCTCGGGCGAAGACACCGATGCACTGCGCGCCCGGGTGAACACACTCTCGGAATCCCTGGGCCGACGGCCCAAAATCCTGGTGGGAAAACCCGGCCTCGATGGGCACAGCAACGGGGCCGAGCAGATCGCCGTCAAAGCCCGAGATGTGGGGATGGAAGTCGTCTACGACGGAATCCGTCTGACCCCCGAAGAGATCGTCCAGTCGGCCCGGGACGAGGGGGTCCACGTGATCGGACTCTCGATCCTCTCGGGCTCCCACGGCGTCCTGGTCCGGGATGTTCTCGAACGCTTGGAGAAGGAAGGACTCCAGGGCTTGCCCGTGATCGTGGGCGGAATCATTCCCGAAGACGATGCCGCCGGGCTGCGGGCGGCTGGAGTCAAGCGCATCTATACGCCCAAGGATTTCGATCTGACTCGGATCATGGGAGACATCGTGGACATCGTGAGCGAAGCGGGCGCGTGAGCCAATCCAACCGGGCACGGGTTGCCGAACTGCTTGAGGGTCTGGCGGCCGGAGATCGCACCGCCATCTCCGAAGCGCTGAATCTGGTGGATGATCGCCGTCCCGAGCAACGCGAAGCCGCCTTGGAATTGCTCGACGAACTCGCCGTGCGGGCCGCCTCCCCTGGGCCCTCCACCCGCCAGGGCTCCCATAGTCCCTATCGCGTGGGCATCACCGGCGCGCCCGGCGCGGGCAAGTCCTCACTCCTCAACGCGATGGTGGAACAATTGCGGGAATCGGCGGGGGGCATCGGAATCATCGCCGTGGATCCCTCGAGTCAGCGCTCCGGGGGCGCCCTGCTCGGCGATCGCATGCGGCTTTCCGGGGGCGCGCGGGAGAGCGGTGTTTTCCTTCGTTCCATGGCGGCCCGGGACCGGCTCGGAGGTCTCGCCGACGCCACCCAGGCCGGGGCCGCGGTGCTCTCTTCGGTCTTCGAGTGGGTCTTCATCGAGACCGTCGGCATTGGCCAATCCGAGTGCGAGGTGGCGCAACTGGTGGACACCCTGATCTTCGTCGCCCAACCCGGAGCGGGCGATACGCTTCAGTTCATGAAGGCCGGGATTCTCGAATTGCCCGACCTCTTCGTGGTCAACAAATCCGATACCGGCCCGGTGGCCGAGCGCACGCGCAGCGAACTCGAGGCCACCCTGGGCCTGGCGGGAAGCGTCGACGACGCGGCATGGCAGCCCCCGGTTCTGCTGGCGTCGGCCCAGGATCGGCAAGGCATCACGGGGCTCATCGAGGGGATCAACGCGCACCGGGCACACGGCCGCCAGAGCGGCCAGTTCGAAGAGCGGCGACGAATCGGCCGAATCAACTTTGCCGTGGAATCCCTGACACGCCGCTATGGGGAATACGGAATCGAGCGAATTGGCGGCGCCCAGGCGGTCTCCCAGCGGCTTAGGGCGCCCAGCCAGCGATCCATTTTCGCCGCGGTGCTCGCCCTGGGGCACGAAATCGAAGAAGCGATCACCGGGCGCTAAGCGCCCGCGTGTCGGGGCCGACCGCCGCTCACCCCCCCCGCCGAGTCCATTCGATATCGGCGAGACCCGCACGCGCGTTTTCCAACCGCGCCCAGACAAAGCAGGTGTCCGAAAGGCGATTGAGGTAGCGGAGGTTCGAAGCTTCCACCTCTTCGCTCCGATTCAGCGCCACCGCCCGGCGCTCGGCCCGGCGGCAGACGGTTCGTGCAGCGTGAAAGGCCGCCGCCGCCCGGGTTCCGCCGGGCAGAACAAACGCCCGAAGCGGCGCGAGTTCGGCGTCCGCCGCGTCGATGGCAGCCTCCAGAGACGCAACATCCGCTTCCGAGGCGCCGGCACCGGAAAGCGCCGGAGAAGACGCCGAAGAAGAGGCCTCGGGGTTCGTCGCCAGCGCGGCCCCAATTTCGAAGAGCGTCCTCTGCACGGCTTCCAGCGCCGGACGCAGATCCTCGACGCAATCGAGGAGCGCCAGGCCCACGAAGCTGTTCAGTTCGTCGACCGCCCCGTAGGCTTCCACGCGCAGATCGTCCTTGGCCACCCGCCCGCCACCGGCTAGGTCGGTCTCTCCGCCATCCCCACGTTTGGTATAGACCTTCACGGCGCGCAGTATAACGCCCGTCGCCCGGTCATCACCGGACCCGGCTTTCAGCGCTCGGCGGCCGCAATTTCCTCGTCCACCAGGCGGGCGATTTCGGCGTCCGCCCCCTGGGCCGCCCGTTCGGTCGGCGGACTCGCAGAGGGGGGGGAAGACTCTGCCGAGGATGCGCGCGCCGGCTTCGCCACCATGCCTCGGAGCACCCTCACCACCGCGAGAGCCCCGACCAGCAATACCGCACCCGGCAGAAGCCAGGCGGCAAGCCCCCAGCCCTCGGGCTCGGGACTCGACCGGATCACATCCCCAAAGCGCTGCTCTAGAATGGCGAACACTTCCTCTTGGCTCGCCCCCGCGGCTTCCTGGATCAGAATCCATTGACGGAGTTCGGCGGCCTGGTCGCTGGTGCACGCCGCCAGGGTGCGACCCGGGCAATACGGACTCATTAATTCGTGGGCCAGCGCGTAGCCCCAGGTCACCTCTTCCGCGCTCGCGGGGGGCGTAGACGAACCGATCCATCCCACCACGAAGAGCGCGAGAACCGCTCCCAGCCAATACGATCCGTGCGCTGGGCGAGGAGGCCGCTTTCTCGGCCCCTCTACGGTTCCCTGCCCCATAGCCGACCTAATCTTCCCAGGGCAGTTGAAAAGGAAGGGTCGGAGCCCGCTCGTCTCGGCTCACTACGTCCTGGCTCACCACGTCCTGGCTCACCACATTGTGGGGCGGATCGATCAGCACGTGGGATCCGGGCGGCACCGATTCGGTGAGCCAGACGTTCCCCCCCACCACGCTGCCCGCACCGATCACGGTCTCGCCTCCAAGAATCTTGGCTCCGGCGTAGATGGTGACATCGTTCTCCACGGTGGGGTGACGCTTGACCCCGCGCAGGCTCGCGCTCTCCTTGATCGAGCGAGCGCCCAGGGTCACCCCTTGATAGATGCGCACGTGGTCGCCAATCACAGTGGTTTCGCCGATCACCACCCCGGTCCCGTGATCGATGAAAAAGTGACGGCCGATGCGCGCGCCCGGATGGATATCGATACCCGTCCGGTCATGGGCGTACTCGCTCATGATCCGGGGGATCAGCGGCACCTGTCGGAGATAGAGTTCGTGGGCGATGCGGTGGACCGAAAGGGCCCGGATGGCCGGGTAGGCGACGGCGATTTCATCATAGCCCGTGGCAGCTGGGTCTCCCGCGAAGGCGGCCGCCACATCCTCGGCGATCAATTCCCGCAGCCCGACCAAGGACCCGACGAAAGCCGACGTGATCGACTCCGGGGTGCTCGAGGTGGGCAGATCGACCGCGCCAAGCAGCGCGTGGAGGCGCTCGGCCACCACCGGAATCTCCGAACGCAATTCCGAGCGATCGAATTGAAATCGCAGCAGGCGCTCGGTGCGATTCGCCCAATCGACCACTTTCTGGGGATCCACGATGCCCCGGCAAACCGCCTGGGAGAGCGCGTTTTCGCTGCAGCCCGATAGCCCGCGCACGGCCTCTTCGATAACGTCGGGCGAGCACCCTTCCCCGCTGGGCCGAACGCCCGCCAAACGCGCCCGGGCGCCGTCCTCGCCAGCACGGCTTCGCGCAGAATCTTTCTTTTCGCTTCGTGTGGCCATGGTGCGTCTCCACCGGGAAATCGACAGACCCGAAAGAGTAGCCCACCCGGAGGCGCCCGCCGCCGAAAGGGATTCGGTCGTGCCCCGGGAGGACTCACCCCCTATGCTGGCCACCAGACCCCCTTCCCGGGAGACCGATGTCCGAGATCTACAGCCACTCCAGGCTCTCCACTTTCGAAAACTGCCGAAAGAAATTTGAGTTCCGCTACGTGCTGAAACTGCCCGAAGACAGCGAGGGCATCGAGGCTTTTGTGGGCAAACGCGTCCACGAGGTGCTCGAGCGACTCTACGAATTCGTAGGACGGGGGCAGACTCCGAAACTCGAGCGGGTCATCGATCGCTACAACGCGAATTTCGACGCCCACTACGATGCCGAGCGCATTCGCATCGTCAAGGCGGGGCTCGACAAGGCTTTCTATCGGGCTTTGGGCGTGCGCTGTCTGAACAATTTCTACCGTCGCCACTATCCCTTCGATGGCGACGAAACCCTGGGACTGGAGCAGCGCGTGCGCTTCGACCTCGACCCGGCCGGCGAGTACGCGATGCAGGGCATCGTGGACCGCATCGTCCGAGCCCGGGACGGTGCCATCGAGATCCAGGACTACAAGACCGGCAGCTGGATTCCGAACCAGAACAAACTGGACGAAGACCGACAACTCGCCCTCTACCAGATCGGCGTCGCGGAGGAGTACGGCAGCGGAGAACCGATTCGCCTCGTGTGGCATTACCTCGCGAAAGATCGAACCTGCAGTTCGACCCGGAGCGCGGAAGAGCTCGAAACCCTCAAGGCCGATGTGATCGCCCTGATCGATAAAATTCGAGCGACCCGCGAATTTCCCGCGACAAAAAATGCCCTCTGCGATTGGTGTGGCTACAAAAGTTTCTGCCCGGCCTTCGGGGGCGACATCCCGCGCGCCCACGCTCAGGGAACTTCGGCGCAGACCCCGCCGCGTGTGTCCACCTAAGGCCCTATCTCAACCCCTTCCAGTCCTGCCGCAACCCCATCTACCCCTACCCCTTCCAACCCCACCCACCGAGCTAGGATAATGCCATGACCTTGACGATCGAACGTATCCCCACCCTGAGCGACAACTACACCTATCTTGTCATCTGCGACCGCAGCCAGGAAGCCGCCATCATCGATGCTCCCGAAGCCGAACCGGTGGTTGCGCGCGTGGAAGCCAGCGGGGCCCGGGTCACGAAAATTCTCTCCACCCATCACCACCCCGACCACTCGGCGGCCAACGCCGAATTGGCCGAGCGCTATGGGGTACCCGTCATCGCGCACGTTTCGGACAAGGCGCGCGTCCCGGGCTTCAGCCAGGGTGTGGACGAGGGCGATACCGTCGAGGTGGGCGAGCACACCGCGCGGGTTCTCTTCATCCCTTCGCACACCATGGGGCACGTCGCATACGTATTCGATGAGGCCGATGCCGTTTTCTCGGGCGATATGCTCTTTGCTGCGGGCTGCGGACGGCTCTTCGAGGGCGATGCCCAGATGATGTACACCGCGCTGTGCGAGAAACTCGCCGCCCTGCCCGATTCGACCCGAGTTTTCTGCGGCCATGAATACACGGAATCGAATCTTCGTTTCGCCGTCAGCGTCGAACCCGACAACGCGGCCATGCAGGCCAAGCTCGAACGCGTCGTCGCGCTTCGGGCCCACGCGGCTGCCGACTGGCACGATGCTCGCCCCGAGGAGATGACGATTCCCTCGACCATTGGCGAAGAGCGCGAGACCAATCCCTTTATGCGCGCCTCGGACGGCGAAGCCCTGGGAATCCTTCGGAAAGCGAAGGACAACTTCTGAGTCCTCACCGCTTCCCGCCCGAAGCCGCCCTGTCCCGGGTGGAGCATCGCGTCGGTTTCTACGAGACCGACGCCATGGGCGTGGTGCACCACTCCAACTATCTGCGCTTTTTCGAACGAGCCCGGGCGGTCTGGCTCCGCGAACACGACCGCCCCTATACCCACTACATGGAGTTAGGCCTTCACTTCGCGGTCACGCGCTCCGAAGTCGATCACCACGGCAGCGCCCGCTTCGACGACCTGCTCGTGATTACCACCGGGGCGGAGTGGGTGCGCGGGGCCTCGCTCCGTATGGCCTACCGGGTCGACTGTGGGGAACAGTCCATCGCTTCAGGGGCCACCGAACACGCGGCGGTGAGCCGCGAGAACGGACGGGTCCGACGTATCCCCGCCGATGCCCGCGCGCGGTTGAGGGCCCTGGTTTCTTCCGGCTGAAAGCGTCGACCCGCGTCGCCCACTAGCGCCGACACAGGCCTCCCCAGAGCGCGCGCACCCCGCCCACCACGTGCTCTTCCACCCAGGCCGTTACCCGCTCGATCGCCTCCAGTGCATCGCCTTGTCCCGACCAGTGGGCGCGAACCACGTCGGGATGAACTTTGTTCACGATCCCCGAAAGGCAGGCCGCCACGACCATCAGGTCGTCCACCAGGCCCACGGGGCCCAGCAGCAGCGCGGGCATGAGATCCAGGGGCGAGAGCACATAGGCCACACCCGCCACCGCCACTGCCTTGCGGGCCAAGGGCACCCGCTGATCGCGCAGCAGCCGCAGTAGCAAAACCGTCAGATCGGGCAGCAGGAGCAGTAAATCGGCCACGCCCGATGGGTCTGCGGCGGCACGGGGAGCGGTCATTCGGCCGCGTACCCGATCCCAGAACCGCCGAGCGGAGGGATTCAGTTCGATGGTGATGGGCTGAGACGGGGCGTTCACGAAGATTCCTCAAATGCGTGTGGGGCGAGACTATAGGGCCATTGGGCCCACTCGGTTCGCCCCCAATCCCCGTTCGAGACCCGCGCGCGTGGTGCATTCCCAGAGGCCATGTGATAACCACCCCCCAAACAAAGAGGTGGACGTGAACGAAACAGCAAAATTCAAGGAGGTCCGGATCGAGCTCCCCGAGCCTTTGGAAGGGTGTGACTCGCTTTCCGCGGTCATTGGCTTCCCCGAGTGGTGGCCCACGGGAGCGCGAATCGCCGTTGTGATTGCCCATGGCGCAGGCGACCTCGACGACCCTCTCGTGACCCGTCTCCACGAGGATTTGGCCCAGGATCGATTTCTGACGCTGCGCTTCAACTTCCCGTTCGCGGAAGCGGGCAAAAAGCCCAAGAACCCCGATCCGGCGGTCCTCGACAAGGCTTTTCGTGCCGCCCTGAGCCTGCTTTCCCGGGACAAGAGTTCCGCCCCCAGCCACCTCTTCCTGGGAGGCCTCGGGCTGGGCGCCCTGTCGGCGGCACGCCTGGCGACTACGCGCATTCATGCCGACGGCCTCTTTTTTCTCGGGTTTCCCCTACACCCGAAAGGGGCGCCCGATAAGCCCGACATCGAAGCCCTCTACCAGCTCACCTCCTCGATGCTCTTCCTCCAGGGCAGCAAAGACCCCCGCTGCGACCTCGATGTCTTGCGTCGCTCGCTCTCCCGGGTTGGGGCACCCACGATTTTGCGCATCTTCAAGGGCGCCGACGGATCTCTCCTTCGATCTGGGCAATCCGAGGCCGAACGCGCGGGCACCTATCGCGCCGCCGCACGGACTGTGGCCGAATGGCTCGATGGCATTCTCGACGATGGCTAAACCGAGGCCCTAGGCGAAGGAATCGGATCCGCGCGGGAATTCGGAGCGACGCCGCGCCCCGAGGATCCAGCCCGCCAAACGGCGGCGTGAGGCCCTCAGGGCACCTCCCCCGCCCCCCCTCCCCCGGCCGGTCCCACTTCCGCGGCGTCTCACGCCGGGCGGCGTTGAAATTACACTCCCGCTCCGTTAGTTTTGGCGCGCTTTTCTAGGCCCCGATGCCAATGTGTCGGGGCCTTTCCCATCTACAACCGATCCACAACCTATTCACATCCAAGCGGAGGCTCACCCCCATGAAAGTCATGGTGTGCCTGAAGCAGGTGCCCCACCAAGATGCGCGACTCGATGTTCGCGCCGACGGCAGCTGGATTCAGGAAGACAATATCAAGTTCGAAATCAACAGTTATGACACCTATGCCCTCGAGGAGGCGCTCCGCATCAAGGACGCCGGAGGCGCCGACGTTGAGGTGGTCGTCGTCACCATCGGGCCCGATCGCGCCACCCAGGCGCTGCGCACGGCCCTCGGCATGGGGGCTGACCGAGCCGTCCACGTCAACGACGATGCCACCGAGGGCTCCGACGCCTTGGGGATCGCCAAACTTTTGGCCGCGGTTGCGGCCGACGAGAGCCCCGACGTTATTTTCTGCGGGTTCATGGCCGAAGACGGAAATTTCGCCGCCGTTCCGCAAATGCTCGCCGAACTCGTCGACATGCCCTCGGCCACCGGTGCCCTTTCCGTCACCCAAAACGGGGCCATGCGGGTCGAACGCGAACTCGAGGGCGGAGCTATCGAGGTCGTGGACCTTCCCAGGCCCTGCTTGGTCACGGTCCAAAGCGGCGCCAATCAGGTCCGCTATGCCTCGCTCAAGGGCATCATGCAGGCCAAGAAGAAGCCCGTGGATACCAAAACAGCAGCCGACCTGGGCGTCGCCGATCAAGTGGGCGCCGCCCACGCGAAGGTCACCGTCAACAAGGTCTACGTGCCTCCGAAATCGGATACCGCAGAAATCATTGAAGGCGGAACCGACGAAATCGTGGGTCAACTGATCGGCAAAATTCGCGAACTGGGTCTTCTCTAAGCCCGGAAACCCCCAGCACGACAGCGGCGGACTCGGCGAAAAACCGGCCTGAGCGGAGTCCGCAACCCATTCATGGGCCGGTTCAGACAACTAACGATCCCGGGGCGATTCACCCATCGCCCCAGGGATCATCGGGAGCACATATCGATGGGCAATATCCTCATCGTCGCAGAACTGACCCAGGACGGCGCAATTCGCGACTCAAGCTTCGAAGTAGTCACCCTGGCCCGCAGGCTCGCGGAGTCCACCGGACGCGGCACCCGGGGGCTCGTACTGGGCAGCGGCGTCGGAGACGTCGCTAGCCAGTTCGCCAGCAAGGGAGCCGGAGAAACCCTCGTGGCCGACGACCCGGCCCTCGCCCATTACAACGTCGAGGCGTTCAACAAAGCGATCCGGGCCGCCGCCGCCGCCGCCGATGCCGATGTCATCCTGTTTGCCAACACCCCCACCGGTTGGGACGTGGCTCCGCGCGTGGCTGCGGGTCTGGATGCGGCCTTCGTCAGTGATTGCTTCAAAATCGAAGGGAGCGAGACCGGATTGACCCTGCTCCGCCGAATTTTCAACGGCAAACTGGACGCGGAGCTATCGGTCTCGGGGACGCTCGTTGCGACGATTCAGCCGGGCGCCAATGACGCCTTCGAGGGATCCACCGAAGGCGGCACCCAGCCATTGGCCGTCGCGCTCGACGGCCTGCGTGCGCAGTTCGTCGAAATCAAACAAGCCGAAGCCACGGGGATCGACCTGAGCAAGGCCGATATCATCGTATCCGGCGGCCGAGGCGTGGGTGCACCCGAGAAATTCGGCGAAGTCATCCAGCCCTTGGCCGATGCACTCGGCGGCGCCATGGGGGCTTCGCGGCCCGTTGTGGATGCCGGCTGGCTCGATCACCCCTACCAAGTGGGCTCATCGGGGCAGATCGTCTCCCCCAAGCTCTACGTGGCCTGCGGAATCTCGGGAGCCATCCAGCATCTGGTCGGCATGAAGGGCAGCAATTACGTGATTGCCATCAACAAAGACCCCGATGCACCCATTTTCGAAGTCGCGGATATCGGCGTCGTGGCCGATCTCTTCGACATCGTCCCTGCCCTAACCGAAGCCGTCGGTGCCGCGAAGGGCTGACCCGCATCGAGGCTCTTTCTTTTCTTCTTTATTTTTTTTGGGGAGGGGTGAGGTGAGAAATGGAAGAGGGGTCGCGGCTGGCCAAGCCAAGGACTCCTTTCCGACAGCGGCCTGCCCTCGGGAACGTCCCAAACGCTATTCAGCCAGGGCCCCTGGAATCTCGGCATTTCAGGGGCCCTTTTTCTGCCCTGGAGGCCCCTCGCTCCGCTTCGGAAATAGGAACCCACTCTTTTTTTTCGAGCCTTCAAGCTCCAGATCGGTCGCACCGACTTACAATACCCAAGGGATTCTCTCTCTCTGAGGTCCAAAGTGCCGACAACACAAGGGAAAACATGGCAATAGACACCTCTCAGTTCCGCAACGGTCTGAAACTCGAAATCGATAACCAACCCTTCACCATCACGTACTTCCAGCACGTGAAGCCGGGCAAGGGCGGCGCTTTCGTGCGCACCAAGCTGAAGAATTTGCTGAACGGGAGGACGGTGGATCGAACTTTCCGCTCGGGAGAGAAACTCGCTGAGGCCGACATCGAGGAAAAAACGATGCAGTACCTCTATCACGACAACAGCGGGCGCATCTTCATGGACAGCGAGAGCTACGACCAGATTCCCATCGGGGATGACGTGCTCGGGCGCGCGATCGACTTCCTGCTGGAGAACATGGAGGTTGGGGTCCTGTTCTGGAAGGGAAACCCCGTGAACATCCAGCTGCCCAACTATGTCGAAGCTCGGGTCACGAAATCCGATCCTGGCGTAAAGGGCGATACCAGTTCCGGAGCCACCAAACCCGCCACCCTCGAAACCGGCGCAACACTCAACGTGCCCCTGTTTATCGAAGAGGGGGACTTGATCCGGGTCGATACGCGAAACGGCGAGTACTCGGAGCGAGTGAGCAAGTAGGTGCCTCCAATGAATTCTTCCGCCTCCACTCCATCCGACCGACCCCGGCGTGCGGTCATTCTTTCGGGCGGCGGAGCGCGGGGGGCCTACGAGGCCGGGGTTCTCCGCTTCATCCTCGACGAACTGCCAAAGCGCCACGGCGTCGAACCGCGCTTCGAAATCGTCTGCGGAACATCGGTGGGCGCTATCCACGCCGCCTTTATCGCCGCAACCGCGGAGCAGAAGGAGGGGCGGGGGCCGCGCCTTGTCAAGATCTGGGAAGATCTTCACGTGGGGGAAATCTTCCGGTTCAGTAGCCGGGATCTGATCGCGATGCCCCGAATGCTCTTTGGGGTTCGCAAGGTCGCCCGGCTCCTCCGCGAGGGGCGCAGACCGGATCGGCTCTTCGGACTGCTCGACACCGCACCTCTCGAGCAACTCGTCCTCCAGGCGATTCCCTGGGAGGGCATCCGAAAGAATCTGAACGCCGGCCGGGTGGACAGCGTCTGCATTGCGGCAACCCAACTCGCCACCGGCCGCGCGGTGATCTTCACCGAGGAGAAGGAGCGTTCGCACTTTGCCCAACGCCCGGAGGATCACATCCGAATGCAAGCGGCGCGACTGGCCCCGGTTCACGCGCTCGCGTCCGCAGCCATTCCCCTGCTCTTCCCCTCGGTCCGGGTGGGCTCGCGCTACTACGGGGACGGCGGACTTCGGCTCAACACCCCCCTGGCTCCGGCTCTTCGATTGGGCGCCGATCGGGTGCTCGTCATCGGGCTGAGCCACGGCGTGACCCCCAGCGTCAGCGAAGCGCTGGCCCAGCAACGGACGGCCGGCTTCGGCAACCCCATGTACCTCTTCGGCAAGGTCTTGAATGCGCTGATGCTGTCGCCGGTCGATGCCGATCTGGACCGGCTTCGCTTCGTGAACGATATCCTGACCCATGGCGAGATCGCATTTGGGCCCGACTTTCTCGAGCAAATCAACGAAGTCGGAGTCGACCGAGGTGCCCGCCCCCTGCGACGCATCAACCACATGGTGATTCGTCCATCCCAGGATCTCGGACTGATGGCTGGCGATCTACTCTCCGATGCCAACAACAAGCTTGAACTCAATGCCTTTCTGAAGATGTTCCTGCGCGAAGACGAGAGCGGAGAATCCCGAGAAGCGGACCTGCTCTCCTATCTGCTCTTCGACACCGCCTTCACCACGCCACTGGTCGAACTCGGATACGCGGACGCACTGGCACGGGAAGACGAACTGCTTCGCTTCTTTGCCGCCGAGGACGCCCCCCCCGAGCGCTCCGAGGGCTAAGCTCTCCTCCATGCGGGGAGATCAACTGGCCAGGCAATGGTTGCTCGTCCAGCGCCTGGGCCGAAGTCGCGGGGGGGTTGGCCTGGCCGAACTGGCCGATGATCTGGGCTGCGTGCGCCGAACGATTTACCGCGACCTCGACGCGCTGATGTACGCCGGCTTCCCTGTGGTCAGCGAAAAGCGCGACGGCAAGGTCTACTACCGCTTCCTCGACAGCTTCAAACTCGGCGATGTCCCCTTTACGACCGACGAAATTCTCGCCCTCGCCTTTGGCGAAGACCTGCTTCGGACGCTCGAGGGCACGGTCTTCCACGATTCGATCCAATCGGCCCTGGGGAAAATCCGCTCCGCCCTCTCGAGCGAACTGATCGGCTTCCTCGACACCATCGCGGGTTCTTTTCGGGTTCTCCCCGAGCCCCACAAGCGCTATGCGAAGTCGCGCGCCACCATCGAGGCCCTGAATCAAGCTGTCCTCAGTC
>LWDU01043103.1_pt1 | contig 20277 bp, 13 predicted proteins | sample 727161 | NCBI WGS metagenome assembly LWDU01 (sample SAMN04566230, study PRJNA314399) | hydrothermal vent metagenome | isolation source: deep sea hydrothermal plume seawater | place: Mexico: Gulf of California, Guaymas Basin | collected 2004-07-11
AAGTGATTCAAGAAGTGTGTTTAAAGCCCATCACTCTGATGGTCAAACTTTTTTAAATAAATTTTCTCCATCGATTATGTCCAAGTAAATACTGGGACCCGGTGAAATTTTTTTTGAATTTAATTGATAATCGAGTGATACCAATCATGTGTACTTTACCAACAGTACCTAGAAATCTGGTCAGCTAGGAGTTGGCGACAATTTCCAATTAGAGAGTTTATTTTAGGGGTCAGTAGGGAAAGAAAAAAGAAAAGTCCATTCCATATATCTAGTTCACATACAAAAAGCGGGAGGATTGATAAGAGAGTAAAAAATCTAGATAATGCTACGTACTTTATTTCAACAGTTTGCTTTGAACAGAATTCACTGGAAACTAAGATATTTCGAAATTGGCGCGATGATCACTTAGTGAAGAAATACTAGGGAAAAAAATTTGTATCGTACTTAACTACCATTAATTTACCTGATGTGTTATTTCAATAATTCGCTGATCTCTTGTTCATTCAAACCCCAGTCAAATAGTAATTTTGAAGTCTCGGCATTAGATCCAGATAAATCCCTGTTAATACTTCCAGGGGTCCGACTAAATCTTGGTGCTGGAGCAGGTTCAATTCTTTTCCCATTCTTTAGAAATAATTTTCTGGCCTTATTATGGGGGTGTTCATAAGCTTCTGTTATACTTAATACTGGTGAAAAACAAACATCTTTGTCTTTCATTATTTTGCACCATTCACCCCGTGTTTTGGTTAGAAAAACAGAGCTAAATTTTTTCTTTAATTCCGGCCAGCGAGATTTGTCCATCTGCTCTTTCTCTTCAGAAATTTTATTTAACCCAAGCACCTCTACCAGAGAGTTATAAAATTTTGGTTCGATAGCACCCACGGCAACGTATTTCCCATCTAAGCACTCGTAGGTGTCATAATAATGACTGCCGGTATCTAGAAAGTTGCTTGCAGGCTTATCTTCCCAGATGTCTGTAGATAAAAGTCCATGAACCATCGCCATAAGAGAGGCTACTCCGTCAACCATTGCTGCATCAACAACCTGGCCTTTATCTGACTTAGAGGCCTCGATTAATGCACAGACTATTCCAAAGGCTAAAAACATCCCCCCTCCACCAAAGTCACCAACTAGGTTGAGGGGTGGTGTAGGATTGCTGCCTTTCCTCCCAATTGAATGCAGGGCACCAGTTAATGAGAGGTAATTTATATCATGGCCGGCAAATTTTGATAAGGGGCCTTCTTGTCCCCAACCCGTCATTCTACCATAGACAAGCTTTTGATTTTTTTTAAGACATTTTTCCGGTCCTAAGCCGAGCTTTTCCATTACTCCAGGCCTAAAACCTTCGATGAGCGCATCTGCTTTTTCTATCATCTTTAAAGCTAGAAGTGCCCCATCCGGTTTTTTCAAGTCGATCGTTAGAGTTTGCCGTCCTCTAGACAAAATATCAAAATTGCCGTTCCCAGGGTTTTCTGCGGATTTTGACGACATCTTATCTATTCTTAATATCTCGGCTCCCATGTCACTTAGCATCATGCCAGCGAACGGCGCCGGTCCCAGACCGGCAAACTCGATTATTTTAAAGCCATTCAAGGGTCCACTCATCTTTACCTTCTCTATCAGGTGTACACTTTATTATGATCATTTTAAGCTTAAGGGTTGTGGAATTTTGCTCCTGATGCTGCCATATCGCTAAGTAAATCAGGGGGCAAAAATCGATCTCCATAGAGATCCGCTAATCGGTTACTTTGAGAAACAAAATTTTTTGCGCCTAAGTAATCGATGTATCCTAATACTCCTCCATACGCGGATGGGAACGCCCAGCCTAAAACCGAAGCGAGATCACCATCCATGGGGTTATCAATAACACCTTCTTCAAGTGCTCGGACGGCTTCAAGCGCCTGAACAAAGAAAAGTCTTTGTTCAATCGCCTTGGGAGTAACTGAATTGGTAATAGGTGGAAAGCATCTTTCAAGATTTTCCCACACCTCCGTCTTACCTTCAGTGTAGGAATAAATTCCCTTACCTTCTTTTTTTCCCGAACGTTTATGTTCTTCCGTAAGAATTTTTAGAGTGTCTAAAACGTTTATTCCTTTAACCCATACTTGATTACCATCACCTATAATTGATTCAAATATGTCTTTTAGTAATACCAATGAGGTCATGTCAGCCATAGCCAATGGTCCAATTGGCATTCCTGCCCTGGTTGCACATACGTCGATCAGCTCGGGAGAAATTCCCTCTGAAAGCATTGTGATTGCTTCAGCTGTATACGTGGCAATTACCCTACTTGTAAAAAAGCCGGGGCAATCGTTCACAACTATGGGTGTTTTCTTTATTGATGCTAAAAAGTCCAAAGCTCTGGCAAGAGTTAGTTCGCTCGTTTCTGAACCTTTAACGACTTCAACTAATTTCATGCGCTCAACAGGCGCAAAAAAATGAAGCCCAATTAAATTGTCTGGACGTTTGCAGTTCTCAGCTAATTTATTGATTGAGATTGTTGATGTGTTGCTGGCAATAGGCACATCTGGCTCAATAAATTGTGATATAGAATCAAAGACCATTCCTTTTATACCAATGTTTTCAGAAACAGCCTCAATTACTAAGTCGGAGCCACCTATCTTATTGTATTGTGTTCCCGGGGTGATAACCTCCATTAAATCATCAGCATCATTTTCGCTAATCAAATTTTGTTCAACCGCTTTATTTGCAATTTTTCTTATTCTTTTAATGGACTTTTTGGTTAATTCTTCCGAGACGTCTATTAAATTCACCTTAATACCAGCTAAAGCCGCTTTATAGCTTATACCCGATCCCATGAGGCCGGCACCGATGGTCGTAATTTCTGAAATTTGATAACTTGGTATACTTTTCTTTCGAACGTCGTAACCATTGGCTGTGTTTAATGCATAAAAAAGGGTTCGTATCTTATTCTTTGCCACTGGACTTGAAGCAACATCAGAAAAATACTTGTTTTCGACTTTGACAGCTTCATCCAGGGGTAAAGTTGCCCCTTCTTCGATCGCTTTAGCTATTGCTGTCGCTGCAGGGTCTACATCAGGATACTTGTTGGTTAGTTTTTTCAATTTGTTTAATTCATCGATGTCTTTTTTTAAAGGTTTATGAACTTTGCCGTCCTCATCGGTAATTTCTCTATCCCAGGGTTGGCGGTCGGACACGCTACCCTCGAGAATTCTCTTTTTTGCAGTATGCAGCAAATTTTCTTGTGTCACGCACTCATCTAACAAGCCTATTTCTAGAGCTTCACCCCCGGCGATTGCTTTTCCCCGAATTAGCATGGGTATAGCATCTTTATATCCAACTAAGCGGGGTAATCTCTGGGTGCCTCCGCCACCAGGCATAAGTCCTAAGGTCACCTCTGGGAGCCCAAGTTTTAATTTTTTTTCGGACGCCCCAATGCGGTAATTACATGCGAGGGCAAGCTCTAGCCCTCCGCCAAGAGCGGGTCCATTTATAGCTGCAACAAACGGTAGGTGCGTTTTCTCCATAAACCTGAAGGCGTTATTCACCCTCACGGTGATTTGCATCGCTATTTCAGATCGGTTTATATTGCGTAATTCATCTAAGTCACCGCCGACTAAGAAAGAATTCTTCGCAGAGCTAATTACAACGCCTTTCACAGAGGAGTTACTTGCAATTCTTTCTAAAATCTTATGAAAATTTTTTATGGCATCTTCATCTTGGTAGTTATGCGCAGAGCCAGGTCTATCTAGAATTATTCCGATTATACCGTCACCTAAATCTTTTGTTTTAATCACAAAGCTTTCCTTAAAATTGGAAAAAAAATATCAGGCCTAATTTGTTTGCGGTTGTATTAATTAAATTCAGCCTTAATTCCTAGATCTTTGAATAAGGACTTTATAATAATTGACTTCATCACCTCTGAACTTCCGCCGGCAATTCGCTCCACTCTCGCTTCGGCATAGGCTTTTGCAATTGGAAATTCCCACATATACCCCCAACCGCCAAAAATTTGTAGACACGTATCTACTGTTCGACCCAACATTTCTGATGTCCAAAGTTTTGCAGATGCCGCAACATCTACACGCAGCCGACCCTTTAAATATTGTGAGAGGAGTTGGTCTACAAGGCTGCGCCCGACTAATAAGTCGGACCGTACCTCAGCTAACTTAAACTGTGTATTCTGGAAGTCATAGAGTTTCTTGCCAAATAATTCTCGTTCAACTATGTAATCCAGTGTATTGCCCAAAGCTCCCTCGGCCTTTGCGACACAACCTACCGCAATTGCCAAACGCTCGCGGGCTAAACCATGCATAAGTTGTCGAAACCCATTACCCTCTGACGGGCCGATAAGGTTTTTTTCGGGAATACGAACGTTATCAAAAAATAGCTCAGAAGTATCCTGGGCTTTAGCACCGATTTTTTTTAAGTTCTTTCCCCTACTAAATCCTTTCCGATTACTCTCCACTAAAAACAGCGACATGCTATTGCTCGAATTGTCTTTATCCGTTTTTGCAGCAACGATAAAAACATCTCCAATTTGTCCGTTGGAAATAAATACTTTCTGGCCATTAATAACGTATTCATTGCCGTCCTTTTTTGCTGTTGTGGCAATGCGTTTTAAGTCACTCCCAGCATCTGGTTCCGACATTGCTATTCCCAGTATTGCTTGTCCACTCACAAACTTGGGTAGCCATTGATGTTTTTGTTTTTCATTTCCGAACTCGGATACGTAAGGAGCGGCCATTTCCGAATGAATATTAAAACCAGGGCCTGAAGCTCCGACCCGCGCCATTTCCTCAATGACTATCGTACTAAAAAGAAAATCAGCCCCCGGACCACTATACGCTTCAGATACCGTGGGGCACAGCATCCCTGCTTCCCCGGCTTTATGCCATACTTCCTTGGTTACCACGCCTTTTTCATCCCATTCGTCGTGATACGGAAGTACTTCGGCTGCAATAAATTTTTTTACCTGATCTCGGAACATGTTATGTTCCTCACTAAACAAATCTCTTTCGGCCTGATCGTTCAACATTCTTTGAATTTACCTTTTCCAAATTTTTCCCTCAGCAAATCTTTGCGAACTTTTCCTACTCCACTAAGTGGCAGTGGATCTGTGATACAATCAATACTTCGAGGGCACTTATATCCGGCTATCTGTTTTTTACAAAAAGACCGAATAGATTCCAAGTTGACATCCACCCCTTTATTGACGCCTATTATGGCATGTACACGTTCTCCCCATTTCTTGTCAGGGACCCCGATAACTGCACAATAATTAATGTCAGGGTAGCTAGCTAGAATATTTTCCACCTCGGCCGAAAAAACATTTTCTCCTCCCGTAACGATCATATCTTTCATCCTGTCGACTACAGTAACATATCCGTCGGAATCCATCACACCAATATCGCCGGTATGAAGCCATCCCTCTTTTAGAGTATCAGATGTTAGGGAAGATTGTTTCCAATAGCCCAGCATTGTTGACGGTCCCCTTATCAGTATTTCTCCAGGAGTTCCTCTTTTTGCTTCTGTGCCATCCTGTTGGTCAATACGTACTTCGCTCGTCATATTTGCTCTTCCAGCTGTACCTAGTTTACCGGCTAAAGGTCCAGAGAGGGTGTGTCGCTCGGGGGGTAATATAAGACAGGGACCTGTGCATTCAGTTTGACCATAAATTTGAATGAGGTTTATATTTGGACATTTGGAAAGAACTCTTTTCAACAAGCTCTCTGTAATTGGTGCTGCCCCGTAAACTAAAGTTTTCACACTTTTGAGAGAGAGATCTACATCCTTTTCTTCAAGAATCTCCGATATCATGGTCGGGACCAGACTAATAAAAGTAGCTTGAACCCGCTGAATTTCAGCCAGGTATGTTTTGGGGCTAAAGTCTGGGAAAAAGGTTTGAGTGGCACCTGCAAAGGTACATGCATGAGCAACCCCTGCGCCGGCTAGATGAAATAAAGGAGGTGCATGTAAAACATTGGTATCAGTCTTTATATTGAGGTCTTGTATAATGTTTAATGTCTGAATTACCAGAGATTGATTGCTTATCATAACTCCTTTTGGTTGGCCGGTGGTGCCTCCTGTATAATATAAGGCGGCTATGTCGTTATTTGAAGCTTGCCACGCTGGGTCGGATATTGTGGATGTTGTTTCTGTTATCGTAGATTGACCAAAAGCGCCTTCCTCCATTTGGATTGTAATTATTTCTGTATTAATTTGACTAATTGTTGAATTAGCTAGTTTCGAATTTCGCTTATCACTGATTAAAACCGAACTTTCAGAGTCTAATATAATCCACGCAAGTTCCGCTGGTGATAAACGCGTGTTCAAAGGAACAAGAACGCAACCTGCCCACGATATAGCGTATATAATTTGTAAGTGTTCTGGAGTATTTGCCGCGAGTACCGCCACGCGATCTCCTGGCATACACCCTCTAGCATTTAGACCCTTTGCTATGCGAGGAACAAGGTGTCCAAAATTGTTCCAGGAGATGTTTTTGTCGCCTATAGTTAGGGCATTGTGCCCAGCATATGTTTGAAAACTTCTTGCTAGTGATTGCGCAAACACTGAAAAAACTACACCTTTTTATCCAACATTGACTTGTATTGACATATCTTGTGATCTGAGGGCAAGTGTAATTTTATTTGCGAAAATAAATAGAAAAATGACTTGTGTTGGGATTTGTTTGAAATGAACGTCACTTCAGAAAAATTTTTACCTATCATTACTCCTGAGACGGAACATTTTTGGGAAGGAACAAGACAGGAAGAACTACGTCTCCAGGAATGTAAAAGCTGTGGCCTCACATATTTTCCGCCACGACCCTTCTGTCCCGATTGCTCTTCAAAATCAATATCTGTCGTTATTGGATCCGGTAAGGCCAAACTTTACAGTTATGTCATCAGTCACTTGCCTTCACCTGGTTTTAAGCCGCCATTTTCCATCGCAGTCGTAGAACTTAGTGAGGGTCCTAGAATGATGACCAATATTGTCGAATGTCCCCAGACACCGGAGGTACTAGTTTTAGATATGCCATTGGTTGTCGTCTACGAAGAGCGATCCGACAATATTACCGTACCCCTCTTTAAACCTCATGAGGAAATAGCATGAAACGCGTGAGGGCAGTTGTTATTGGAGCTGCAGAAACCACAGAATTGGGCGAGATTCCCGATTCATCACAAGTACAACTTCATGCTGATGCGGCCCTCAATGCTCTTAACGATGCTGGTTTGAAAGTACGGGATGTTGATGGTATTGCCACGGCTGGGGAGAACCCCATAACCATTGCTCAATACCTTGGAATTGAGCCTGATTGGATTGATGGAACATCAGTTGGTGGGTGCTCGTTTATGATGCATGTGCGACATAGCGTCGCTTCTATTTTGTCTGGATTGTGCACCACTGTTCTTATCACGCATGGAGAAAGTGGCAAATCTAGAGTGCCACCTCCCGAATGGCCTTGGCCCCCTCGACCCGGGAGTTATGAAGGCCAGTTCGAAGCACCATTCGGTGCGATGGGTCCTCCAGACCTCCTCACAATGCCCGTTTTACGTTACTTGAGTGACTATAATGTTCCCTTGGAAGATCTTGCGATGGTTCCTGTAATCCAGAGGGAATGGGCGGCGATGAATCCGAAGGCTTGGTTCAAGGAGCCTATAACGGTGGAGCAAGTTCTTGAGTCGAAAATGATAGCTTATCCCTTCACTCTTTTTATGTGCTGTCCGCGAACAGACGGGGGGGGAGCGTTGGTAATAACAACGGAAGAAAGAGCCAACGATTTGCCGGGTCAGGAGGTTTATATTCTGGGCGCTGGGGAAAGTGGCGAGACGATGTTGATCAGTCAAATGCAGGACTTTACCTCCTCTCGCGCTTTTAGAGCCTCTGCGGCTAAAGCATTTGGCGAGGCCGGTATAGAACGAAATGACGTTGACCATCTGATGTTATATGATGCATTTGCCCACTTACCCATTTTCGGTTTGGAAGACCTAGGTTTCTGCGAAAAAGGTCAAGCCCCAGAATTTATACGGGAGAGAAATACAGCTCCTGGAGGAAAGTTACCGGTAAACACCAACGGGGGAGGCTTAAGCTATATGCATTCTGGAATGTACGGCATGTATGCAATGCAGGAGAGTATTCGCCAGGTTCGTGGTGTGGCTGCAGCGCAGGTCCCTAACGTAGGTATATCAGTTGCCCACGGAATAGGGGGAATGTTTAGTGCTAGTGGGACGGTGATATTTTCGAAGGCACCTAGTTAAATTTCAATTTTCAAATACTTGCTTTAATACGTTAAATGCTGAATATCCTAATCTTAGTTTCTTATTACCCGTCACATCTGTTGGCTCGTTAACAAATGGATATGCTTGGTAGCAAGAAATTTCTATGCTGATTTTAAAATTTTTATAGGGAGCAAAGATGAAAAAAAAATTTTGCTTATTATATTATTGTGAATTAGGTTAATAACCATAATTAGGTGCAAATAGAACTTACATAAACTGGGGGACTACTATGAAATTTTTACTGACATTGGGTATAACACTGTTTCTCGCGACTAGCGGAGCAAATGCGCAAGGGGTTAAGCTTACCCATCACTGCGCAACTGCCGACGGTGCTACCGGCCTATCCGCTACTTATTTAGCAGAAGTGGCTGCAAGATATAATGTTGCGACGATTCAAACTTCCTGTGGGAAGACGCTAACAAAAACAATGCTGCAGGTTGCTGAGGGCAAAATCGATATGACGGCATCACCTTTCATCCTTAATTTTCTCATGAAGAAGGCTCTCGGCCCATACGCAGGCTTAGGCAAAAAGAAGGGGGCTGATTATGCCAATAGGCTTCGTATTCTATACGCATATGATATTGCATCATTCTACTTGGTTTCTTTCAAGACAAAAGGGATTGATAGTTGGGATAAATTGAAAGGTAAGAAAATTTTTAATGGGCCTCCCCGAGGCGGTGCAACAACGACAGCCAAGGGCATCATATTTCACATGGCAGGGCTGAAAGAAGGAAAGGGCTATACGGCAAAGCATGTTTCCTGGCCGCAATCGTATTCTATTATGCTGGATGGTAGTGTCGACCTTTCTGTTCGTCCGGGCACCAATCCACCAGCATGGGTTCCAATATTTTTGGCTGCTGGGAAGATTAATATAGTTTCCATGAAGAAGGCAATATGGGAAGGTAAAGGTTTTCAAAAGTTTGCAAATGGTCCCGGTGCAGTAGGGGTAAAATTAGCAATCAAAGATTTAGCTTTTGGCAAACATGTCATCTCTGAAGATGGTTATTTTCGTAGTCTGGTGCAGCAAGCAGGCGACATCGTAAATGCAAGTATGTCGAAGTCTCTAGCCAAGAAACTTACCGCTGCTTTTATCAAAGACATTGACCAATTGAAAATGAAGACCCCTTGGGCGGCGGGTAATAATTACGGTAATACTGACGGCAAACGAATGGGCTTCTGTAAGATGGTAGGAGTTAAATTTCATCCTGGTGCAGTTGAAGCCTGGGAAGAGGCGGGACGCAAAATTCCGGATTGTGCAAAAGGGTAAGCATAGTTCTTAATTTTTTGTTTTAATGAGGCCGGAGCATTTAGCTCCGGCTTTTTCGTTCGGTGCGAGCATTTCATCGTGGCAAAATTTTAGCGTTAGATTAGGGTTACTTCTGGTTTTGCTTAATTTTCGTAATATCTTGATAATTACTACGGATTTTTTTTAAAGGCGACACAGCTTATGTCAGATTCTCAAGCTGAAACTCCTGATTTTTTGGGTCGCAGCGCTCTTGTTTTAGGGTTCATTCTAGTCCTAATGGGTATGGCTAATAATCTGCCAAACATACCCGGCCTGCTTGAATTAGTTCAATCGATACCAGGCCTTGGCGGTCTGCCGCGCCTGAGTAAATATGACCCTGAATTTTTTTATCCGCTGACCTTTTTTTTCATGCTTTTGGTCTCACTTCTTGGCGCCTCACTTGCAAAACAAGGGTTCGCGAAGTCAAAAGCCCAGGGGTTTTTAGGTCTGGGATCAGATATCTTGATGGTTGTTATTACTATTTTGGTTTCGGCAGTATATTTAATTGAGCACGATCAGGTTTGTCTGATTGATCAGCTTTCAGGCGAACGCGCTCGCTTAATTGCTGAAGATACAACTCGAGTAGCAGAATATATGGAGGCGTTCGGTACTGTCCTTGAACAGGAATTGCCCGATTGTCAGGTTACTACCGGCACATGGATTCTCCCGCTATTGCTTATCAGCATTGCTATTTATTTCCTGTATATAATTAAGGTATGGGGCTTCCCCATCGTTGCTGTGGCCTTGTTTGTTGCGGGTTATACAGTGGTTACCTCGGCCGTGTGGTACTTTGATTGGAGCGATCACGCCTACCTTACAACGGCGATAGGAACGATCGAGGGAGGCGTTCGCAATGCGAAAGGCGGTATAGAGGCCGCTCGAACAGCATTAATTGCCGATTCAAATGGGTTGTTGGGACAGTTTCTAGGTATTACCGTTAATGTGGTTTTCCCGTACGTAGTGTTGGGATCTTTGTTTGGAGCATCTGCTGGTGGCCAGGCTCTCATTAAATTTGCGATCATTGCTACACGTAAATTACGCGGGGGGCCAGCCCATGCCGCGATAGTAGGCTCTGCGACCTTTGGTACGATCTCGGGTGGACCGGTGGTTAATGTTTTGGGGACAGGGACGCTAACTATCCCGATGATGATGAAAAGTGGGTTCCGGCCCACTTTTGCTGGCGGCGTTGAAGCGGCAGCATCGACTGGTGGTCAAATTATGCCGCCTGTTATGGGAATAGCTGCATTTGTGTTGGCGGCACTTTCATCGGTACCTTATTCTGAAGTGATTGTTGCAGCATTTATTCCCGCACTTGCATATTTCTTCAGTTTATTTTTGATGGTTGTTTTTGAATCACGGCGGGTAGGTATGCAACCTGTCGGGAAATTAAGTGAGGAACAGAAGCTAACTAAAAAAGATAAAATAAACTTACTGATGATCGTCGGGCCTATTGTGCTTATACTTGTATTGCTTTTGACCAAAAAAGATACTGTGGGTCACGGTATATTGGGTTGGTTAATGGGGTATACCCCGGGCTCAGGCGAAACTCTGCCCTGGTTACTGCAAGTTTATCAAAATGCTGCCGGTGACCCCGATTCAACAGGATTTTGGGCAGTAATACTCTTAATTTGTTTGATGTTTCTTGATCCGGAAATCAGACAAAAACCAGGAAAAATTCTCCATGCACTTGCAGAAGCAGGGACATTTATATCTCAATTGTTCCTCCTTTTGATAGCAATCTCAGTAATAGATATCTGTATAAACTTCACAAACTTTACAGGTATACTTACAATTGACGTTTTGAACTGGCTCAAGACCGCAGATAACTTCATGTTGTTCGGCCAAGAATTCCAACTCGATGGCGCCGTGTATCTGATGCTCGCATTGGTGATCGCTATGGTGGCAACTATAATGTTAGGCATGGGAATGCCCACGTTGCCGGCCTATGTTAACGTAGTGCTCATAATCGGACCTCTTTTGGCAGCCCTTGGAACGTCTTTTTTTACCGCCCATATGTTTGTGTTTTATTTTGCTGTGGCATCAGCCATTACACCCCCGGTGGCTATAGCCGCGTTTGCTGCCTCAACCATTTCAAAAGCGGACCCACTTGCGACCGGTTTTGCAGCGGTTAGGTGTGGAATTGTCGTATTTACTATACCTTTTGTTTTTGCCTTTTACCCCGAGTTGCTTCTAATCGAACCTGCCCAAGTAGCTCAATCTTTGGAAGGTGCTTCTGCTGGAAAAACTTATTTGCCCGGTTATGATGGCACGGTGGCATTAGGACCATTGCTATGGTTGATACTTAAACTCATAATTTCGCTTTATCTCGTGGCAAGTGCCCTAATGAAGTTTGATGCCGCAAACATTTCCGTAATCGAGGTTCTTTTACGACTTTTGTTAGCGGTTCTAATTCTAATGAAAGCACCAGAAATTTCGAGTGTCGCACTGGGGTTAGCCATCGTTTTATTGGCTTTTCACCAATTTAGAAATTGGGCAGGAAGGTCTAGAAAAGTCCCTGAAAATTAAAGAAACAGGATTAGCATTTTATAATGGCTAACTTAATCTCAATGATATTTTCTTACCAAAGAACAAAATGCAGATCCAAAATAATCATCTAAAAGTTTTAGGTGGTGAGGAAGGCGGGCGAACTGAAGGGTTACAATAAATTTTTTACGGCGGCTGAAGTTATGACGGGCTCACCCGCTCGATATGATTCATGATTAGTATCAATAGTTTTTAAATCGTAAAGATAATTAAGCATAATACCATTAGATTGCTTTAAACCGCGCGCAGACAAGTCGGCTAGCCAATTGAGTTGTTCTAACCGAGCACCATTATTAAGATGAAAGTGCGCAACAGAATCGGCAGCTGTGTGCTTAGTTCTCTTTTCAAACAAAAGATAATGAGTGCAAAGACGCAACAAAGGTGCCTTGAGGATATCGGATAGCGCGCTGTCAAAATACCAATTATCGCGAGATAAAAGTTCCTTCAAAGCAGCCGCTGGAGAGCTTTTATCCGCAGTAGCCATTAATTCATCAACTTGTTCAGGTGTTAGCAAATCAAAGTGCTCATCAAGTAGCCTCTGGTCAAGCCAACGGTTAAATCCTGGTATCGGCGACAACGTTGCAAAATATTGTATATTTGATAGTTCCCTAGATAAACTATCAACTACACGTTTAATTAAAAAATTACCAAAATTAATTCCCGTTAAACCAGCCTGTGCGTTAGATATTGAGTAAAAAATAGCAGAATTTACCGTTTCAGGATCTCCTAATGGTGCATCTGGATCAAGCAAAACATGGACGTTGTCGGCAATCCCCTCGACTAAAGCAACCCAGACAAAAATCAAAGGCTCATTTGGCATACGTGGGTGAAAATAAGCGAAGCACCTTCTATCTGAAGCAAGCCTATTCTTGAGATCTTCCCAGTCTTTGATTTCATGGACAGCTTCGTAAGCGATCAATTTTTCAAGTAACGACGCTGGCGCGTTCCAAGTAATCTGCTTTAATTCTAGAAATCCAACATCGAACCAACTAGACAAAAGTGCCTTCAAATCAGTCTCCAAACCTTTAAGTGTCATATCTTTTTTAGCCCAGGGAATTAATTCTTTACGCATATCAACTAAAAATTTAACACCTTCTGGTAAAGCATTGAATTGGGTCAATAAATTAATCCTTGGAGCTTTTAATACATTACGAAGTTTTTGCTCGGCTAGGAATAAATTATCAGCACCTTCAGATTGAGAGAGGTTGCGAATAGCTCCATTGATTAATTGTCGATTTGTACTGAACTCTGTAGCCAATATAGTGAGAAATTTCTTTCGTCCAATTTCAGTTAGTGAAAGATATGCATGTCCCAGTTCCGCAGCCCGCTTACGAGCCGAGACCTCCCCTCCTGTTGCATCCAGACAAGCTTGCATATGGTCAATCAATTGCAAGCGGTCATCACCTTCTAAATTTGATGAAACAATAATTTTAGAGGAAATATTTTTGTCCGATGCAATTTTATCCCATGCACTCCGAAAATTTCGGACTGCGCGATCCCAAAAGCCAGCAGGTTTATGTTCAGTCATTTAAATCTCTATTTAATAATCGCATTAAGACTATTTATGTAACATATTTTACCAAAACGTCTATAGGGCAGCTATTACTTGAGGAATAGTCTCAATAATATCTTCAGCGACTAAGCCCACACCAAATAAACAAGCAGCTTCGCCATGCATCCACACACCTGCAGACGCAGCTTCGAAAATTGGCATACCTTGAGCCAGCAATCCTGTGATAATTCCAGCTAAAACATCACCAGAACCAGCGGTAGCTAAATTCGGGCGTGCATTACTATTGATCGCAGACCTGCCATCTGGTGCCGCAATGACAGTATCAGGCCCCTTAAGAACCACTACAGCTCCACTGAGCTCGGCCGCTACTTTGCAGTTAGTTAATTTATCCAAAGACGTATCGAATAAACGAGCAAACTCACCCTCATGAGGCGTCAAAACAGTGGGCCCCTTTATCCAATCAAACAAATAATTTGGATCATCCTGAAATACCGTCAAAGCATCGGCATCTAAAACAGTGGCTTTATTCATTCTTAAAGCAACGATAGCTCGAAGACGTGTTTCATCGGTCACACCATTTCCTGGACCAACAAGCACGGTATTTATCCTAGGATCACTAATAATGTCTTCAAAATCCTCCTGTTTTAATAACGGTCTGAACATACAGCCAGGATCCTCGCTAAGATAGATCCCCCTTACACTTTCATTTGCAACTACTGTCGTTAGTCCAGATCCAATACGGCGAGTTGCTCGTGCAGCTAAACGAGCGGCTCCAGTCATCTCAGATCCACCTGAAATAACTGCGTGCCCTTTAGAGTATTTGTGGTCTGTAGGTTGCGAAAAAGGGAAATACTCTCGCCAATTTTCTACAGAATTTTCAATTAGATGTGGTTTTATATTAAGTAGAACCGAGTCCTCAATACCGATATTAGTTAAATGAACTTTCCCACTAAGTAATCTACCGGGTAAAAGTAAATGTCCCGGTTTCTTCCGAAAGAACGTTACCGTTTCTTTAGCGCGTAAAGCACAACCCTTTACTTGCCCTGTATTCCCATCAACGCCACTTGGCACATCTATCGAAAGACAATCAATGCCGCGTCCGTTGATTTCATTAATTACGTCCCTTGGGATACCACTAATATCCCGCGATAATCCCGCGCCAAATAAACCATCAACAATTAGGTCTACCTCGCCGAGCATACCTTTAGAAATTTCCTTGCACTCCCCTTGCCAAAGTTTAGCAGCCACGGCCGCATCCCCTTTAAAGGCCGTAATATCACCAAGCAATCCTACCCTTACCGGCCAGCCCGCATCTCTAAGTAAACTGGCAACAATAAAACCATCACCACCGTTATTTCCAGGGCCACAAAGCACCAGGACTTTGCGCCATGTCCAGGATTTTCGGAGCACTAGAAATACTGCGAGACCAGCGGCTTTCATCAAATCAAAGCTACTTTTGCCAGCATGTATTGCCAACTTATCTGCTTGGCTCATTTCATCATTACTGAGAAGTTCAGTCCCTTTAATTTTAAAGTCCATATCAAACTCCATTCACTTCAAGATAATGCTTAAAGTATTAGCAACAAAGCTGAATTACGGTCTGGCTAGAGAGTACTTTCAGCGATATAACCCAAGCATTAATTATTGATTAGAGCATGTAAATTATGAGAGTTCTAGTATTAGGGGCTGGTGTCATCGGTGTTACAGCAGCATATTACCTCCAGAAAGACGGGCATAACGTTACGGTTATTGACCGTCAAAGTGGTTCAGGCCTCGAAACCAGCTTCGCTAATGGCGGTCAAATCTCACCTAGCAACGCTGCGCCTTGGGCTACACCTGAAGTGCCTAAACAAATGCTTAAGTGGATCGGGCGCAATGATGCGCCACTACTCTACAGAATGCGTCTTGATCCTAAATTATGGGCTTGGAGTCTGAGATTTTTAGCAAATTGCACAGCCCAAAATTTCGCTAAAAATACCGTCAAGAACCTTCGTTTAGCACTTTATAGCCGTGCACTTTTGCAAGATATTCGTAAAGATACGGGCATCCAATATGACTACTTAGAACGCGGCATCCTAAAAGTTTTTCGCAACGAGAGAGATTTTAAAAATGCAGCTAAGCAAGGCAATATTTTGCGTGAACTCGGGTCTGACAATCAAGTTCTCAATGCAACTGAGATAAAGAATTTAGAACCGGCCTATAATACCAGCCCAGATAAAATAATTGGGGGAATTTTTACTCCTGAAGATGAGAGTGGTGACGCTTTTAAATTTTCAATTGAACTAACTACATACCTTGCGAGTTTAGGAGTAGATTTCCGCTTTACCGAAACAGTTAAATCGCTTAAGACCGTTGGTAATAGAATCGTTTCTATAATTACAGACAAAGCCTCAATTGAAGGTGATGCTATTGTTGTGAGTATGGGTAGCTACTCACCTTTTCTACTTCAACCACTCGGTATAAAATTACCAATCCAACCTGCGAAAGGCTACTCGGTAACTATCCCTACTGCTGGTCATAACGGCGCCCCAAAGATAAGTATTACCGATGAAGATTATAAGATTGTATTTACGCGCCTAGGCAACCGTATGCGTGTTGCCGGTACAGTCGAATTCAATGGGTATGACACACAGATAAATGAAGAGCGCGCGAACTCAATTAACAACATAGCGCAATCCCTGTTTCCCAATGCGGGTGATTACGCTAAAGCTGAGTTCTGGACTGGGCTCCGCCCTCTCACTCCTGATTGTGTGCCAATAATTGGTCCGACAAACTTCGAAAATCTATTCCTTAATACAGGCCATGGATCCTTAGGTTGGACCATGTGCGCTGGCTCTGCTAAAGTATTATCGGATATTATAAGCGGAAGAATCCCTGAAATTGATATTAGCGATATTGGGATAAATAGGTTCTAAAAGAATAGCTAGGTATAGCTGGCAGTAAACCCTGCGAATCCACCCCCCCCTACTCATTCTTTCCATTTGACAAACTCTTTACTCTAAATTAGAACAAAAAGAGAACATTAATATGGTAAAAGATAAAAAGAGGGTGTCATGAGAGTAGAAGCTTTTGATGGTACAGCTATACGGAATAATATATTTCGTCCAAACCCTGTAGTTTTGGACAGCTTACGCAGTCAAATATATCAAATTGAGTGCAACGGTAAATTATCACAACGCCTACCGGCAGAGAGCGAATTTACGGTCTCTTTAGGTAATGCTGAGATTAATGAAGCTTTGCCGTGGGGAGGGCTTCCAATCATGGGATTACATGAAATTTTTGGCGATACAGCAGCTGTTGGGTTTGCCGCAGCCCTGATAAATAAATTAGTTAAAAATTCAGACACGCCGATCCTTTGGTGTCAGCATGGACGCGACCTTTATGGTCATGGCTTAGCAGAATTTGGCATCGATCCGGATCGTCTTATCCTGGTTGAAGGCAAAAGCGATAATGATATTCTCTGGGCGATGGAAGAAGGTCTCCGCTGTGCAGGTATCGCCGTGGTTATCGGTAAACCTTATAAAATTCCACCGATTGTGGGGCGGCGTTTGCAATTGGCCGCAGAAGAGAACGGCGTACCGGGTATTCTTCTGCGCCCGCAAGATCGCCGTAAAAACCCGCAAAGCGTGGCCCCAACCAACGCAGCCCTCACCCGCTGGCACGTAACAGCCGCACCCAGTATCACACCCGCCAGTGGACTAGGTCTTAGCATACCTAAGTGGAATTTAGAACTACAGCGCTATCGCTACTGCGCTCTCAATCTACAAAAACAAAAGAAAAAACAAAGAATAGCTGGACGAGTAACGTCTTGGCAGGTGGAGTGGTGTCATGAAACGGGTGATCTCTCTGTGGTTACCGACCTTTGCAACGGATCGGCTCAGCCACAGCAAAGGAAACAAAAAACTAGTTAAAAATTTAGGTCGTCCTCTCGTTACGGTGACAGCGTTACATGGAGGTCACCGGATAGTAGCAGTAAATGCGGTAGCGGATATGCAAGGTATTAAACCGGGCCTTTCGCTAGCGGATGCCCGAGCACAATTTCCAGGTCTCACTATTAAAAAAGCCGATCCTACAGCTGATTTGAAGGCACTCGATAAACTTGCTCAAGCATGTGAACGCTACAGTCCCTGGACAGCGATTGATCCTTTAAGTAATGGTATGCTCACGAGTATGAGTGGCGGTGGAGGTATCTGGATCGATATCACTGGGTGCGCACATCTATATAAAGGTGAACGCCCACTAATTGAAGATCTTCATGATCGCTGTGTTCAAGTAGGTTATCAACCACGTATTGGACTAGCCGACACCCCAGGGGCCGCTTGGGCAGTAGCCAGATTTTCAAAGATACCCTTATGTATCATTCCCCCTAAAGCCCAACGTAAAAGCCTAAGCGCCTACCCAATTACGGCCTTACGTCTTGATCCAGAAACACTTGAAAAACTAGAAAACCTTGGCCTCCGACACCTTTATGACCTTTATGAGATACCCCGTGCGCCGTTATTCTCCCGCTTTGGTGACCAAGTACTCAGACGGCTTGATCAAATGCTGGGCCGGATAGAGGAGCCGGTATCGCCCCGCCGGTCGGTTCCCCCATATTACGCCAGAATGATGTTTGCTGAGCCGATTGGTCATACCGAGGATATCAGACTCGCGCTCTATAAATTACTGATGAAGCTTTGCAATAGTCTTGAAACAAAAAACCTTGGCGTACGCCGCCTGGAACTCATTATCTTTCGGGTAGATAACAGCTGGGCACGACTTAAGATTGGCACCAGCCAAGCATCTCGGGATCCGGACCATCTTGCACGTTTGTTTCGCGATGATTTGGATACACTTAATTCTGGCTTTGGTATCGAGATTATAGTCCTCGCTGCCGCTGAAACCAATGCTCTTAATGCCCGCCAGATCGATATTGACGGCAAAACTACCCTTCAGGCTAATCAGAACACCATCAAGTTAGTAGATCGATTATCGGGACGACTCGGTATGAATAATGTAGTCCGCTTGCATCCAGTTGAAAGCCATTTGCCCGAACGCGCCACTAAAACAATTCCCGTGCTCGAAACATCTCTCTCATACAGAAACTGGAAAGGTCCATCCCACCATCCCCAGAGACCAATCCAACTCCTCCTACAACCGCTTCCCATAGATGTCGTAGCCCCAGCGCCAGACGGCCTACCGGTCATGTTTCTTTGGCGTAGACAACAACACAAAGTTATCCGCGCCAAGGGACCGGAGCGAATTTCACCCGAATGGTGGCGACCAACCCAATTGCAACCTCGTTCGCGCTCTTTAGCCCAGGAAACCCGAGATTATTACCAACTCGAAGACCAAAATGGCCAACGCTACTGGGTTTACCGCGAAGGCCTCTACCGCCTGGACAAGACACCCAGATGGTATCTTCATGGTTTTTTTGCGTAATGGACTACGCAGAGCTCCAAGTCACCAGTAATTATAGTTTCTTACGCGGGGCATCTCATCCAGATGAGATGGTTTTGCAGGCTGCTACTCTTGGTCATACGGCGATTGCAATTACTGACCACAACACACTGGCCGGTGTAGTGCGAGCACATGTTGCAGCAAAAATACATGGCATTCAGCTAATCGTCGGGACACGGCTTGACCTTAAAGATGCGCCCAGCCTGATTTGCCTGCCAACCAACCGAGCTGCCTATGGACGTTTGTCACAGCTCCTGACATTAGGCAAACGTCGAACTGAAAAAGGCGCCTGCCACTTATTTTTAGAGGACATTTTAAACGGAGAAACATTTAAAGGTGGCAAGGACCAAGTGGTTATTGCTCTGCTACCGGAGACGTCCCTAGATCAAACTTTTACCAATCATCTGTTAAAATTAAAAAATAAGTTTAAGAAAAACTTATATCTATCTGTAAAACATAATTATTATGGAAATGAATATCAAAAAATTGAGATGCTATCTCAGATCGCTAAGAGCCTATTCATACCACTTGTCGCGGTCAATGATGTGCACGCTCATGTAGCTGAAAGACGAGCCCTACAAGACGTGCTGACTTGTATTCGAGAGCATTGCACCATCAGTGAAGCGGGTTTCCGATTAAACAGCAATGCGGAGCGTTATTTGAAGCCAGGCCAAGAGATGACACGGCTGTTTGCCGAATACCCCGACGCCATCGCCAATACCCAGAAGATTGCTGCTAAATGTCAGTTTAATCTAGATGAGTTGCGTTACGAATACCCGATCGATCCGACCGACCAAGGCCGTACAATCCAAGAAGAGCTCATCTACCAAACCCGGCTCGGCATGAAGGAGCGTTACCCTGATGGTACACCTCTCAAAGTACGCGAACAGATCGAATATGAGCTTAAGTTGATTAACGAGCTTGGCTACGCGCCTTATTTCTTAACGGTCCACGATATTGTTCGCTTCGCAAGATCACGCTCTATTCTTTGCCAAGGTCGTGGCTCAGCCGCAAACTCAGCCGTGTGTTATGTGCTTGGCATTACCTCAGTCGATCCGACCCGCATAGATATCTTATTTGAACGTTTTGTTAGTGCAGAGCGGGACGAGCCACCTGATATCGATATCGATTTCGAAAATGAGCGCCGCGAAGAAGTCTATCAGTACATCTATGAGAAATATGGCCGCGATCGGGCAGGTATTACAGCAACCCATATAACCTATCGATCACGC
>LWDU01031934.1_pt1 | contig 20275 bp, 18 predicted proteins | sample 727161 | NCBI WGS metagenome assembly LWDU01 (sample SAMN04566230, study PRJNA314399) | hydrothermal vent metagenome | isolation source: deep sea hydrothermal plume seawater | place: Mexico: Gulf of California, Guaymas Basin | collected 2004-07-11
TTCACTTAGAAGCCGAGAAAAAAGTCGCAGAATTCAAGGGTGTAGAAGCATCTCTAATCTACTCGGCTGGATATACTGCAAACGTTGGACTCATCCCAACTTTGGTGACCGGGAAAGAGGATGTTATCATCTCAGATGAACTAAATCACGGCTCTATAATTGATGGTGTACGCCTAACCAAGGCAAGCCGCGCGGTTTACCCACACAACGATGTTGCTGCATTAGAAGAAGTTCTTCGTCAGAACTCCGGAAGCGAGCGAAAACTAATCATTACCGATGGTGTATTTTCTATGGACGGAGATGTTGCACCCCTAGACGAGATAACCGAATTAGCCGAGGAACACGGAGCGATGGTATTCGTAGACGATTGTCATGGAGAGGGCGTGTTGGGTGACGGTGGTGCTGGGATTGTTGACCATTTCAAATTACAAGGAAGGGTTGATTTTGAGATTGGTTCTTTCTCAAAAGCCCTAGGCGTCCAAGGTGGTATCGTTGCGGGTAGCGAACAAGTTCGCAATCATGCATTGAATCACTCACGTTCTTGGTTGTTGTCTGGTAGTCAACCACCTGGTGTTGCAGCGGCTCAAAAGGCAGCTGTTGAGGTGTTGATGGAGGAACCAGAGCATCATGCTAGGTTGTGGCAAAATACTGATAGATTCCGCCGTGAAATGGATTCACTCGGCTTTGATTTAGGAATGTCAACAACTCCGATTATTCCTGTTATGTGTGGTGAATCATCAGTTGCAAAGCAGTTGTCTGCAGAGATGCGCAAACTAGGTGTTGTTGTTGGCGCGATTATTTTTCCGATGGTGGCGAGAGATAAAGCAAGGGTGCGCAATCAATTGTCAACTGGGTTGACAGATGAGCAATTAGATGAGATCCTCATCGCTTACGAAACCGCTGGTAAAATTGTCAACCTTATTTGATGATTTAATCATCAATAGCATTCACAGCATCTACCAGTTCTTGCTCCATTTCCTGTTGGCCAAGTTCAACTCTTGACGGGCCAAATGGGTCTTTTCCATCTTCTAACATTGTAAGCATCCTGTAACGAGGAGCCCAAGAAAGATGTACATAAATTGGGCCCGGTGCAAGCATTAGCAACCATGCTAGCACCTCTGGGATTTGAGGGACAAGGTCCATCCAACTACCTAACAAGATGATGAATCCAGCAAAAGGCATGATGAACAGCACTGCTCTTGGTGGTGTGATTGGTGGGCGTTGGAAAAATTTGCTAATCAAGGATGAAAATTGTCCTGCTAATGCCAATCCAAGGGCGATACTCAAACCTCTAAAGGCAACTTCTCTAAACCAAAACTCGACATTCCAAGAGTTGTGATATCCAATTGGAATAATCAAGGCAGCCATTAGCAGTAAACCATAGAATGCCCCCACAACTGCTGGATGACTTACTGAAAGTGGCCAAGCGGCGAAACGTTGTGTCATTGGAGAGCCGAGAAGCATCTCGGTTTGCGCTTCATCAAGCGACTCCAAGCGCTGGCGCCATGATTCCATATTTTGCCGCTGCTGACTAAACCGCATTAACATTAAGGTTTAATGGGAGTGTGGGTATTACTGTTCACCATCCTTCTTGATGATGTCAGAATTATGTTTTCTCATCTTACGAAGTAATGCTCCAGGCTCTGGTGCTAAAGAGCCCTGTGCAGTTTCTTCCCACACCCGCTCCACGGGATAAAACGCCATTTCTTCTCGCCCTCTTGCCTTTTCAATTGGGTCTTCTGAATCCAAATCCCTTTCTTGTGCGTCGCGGAAAGAAAGAGCCTGATTGATCAACGATACAACACTGCGGGTAATTGAGTCAGGTTGGTGTTGCCATCGCAACATAGTTTTGCCATTCATATCATTTTTCTTTAGAAGAGTGCTCTGCTTCCCTGAACCTGATTGGGGGGTGATGCGAACGTTTGGTGGGATTGAGTGCCATGATTCATCATCTGAAACGAAAACAGAGTTGTTTTCCATACTTTCACTGGGGTGCCATGGGTGTCCAGTTCCAATTGCAACCAAGTTCAGTAATGTCATCTTTCTGATACTTCTAGAAAGTTCCTTCCACAGTAAGAAGGCGATAACTGCAGTGACAATTAACAGGCTAATCCAATTTTCCAAACCAAGAAAAGATAGGACTTTGAAGCAAATTATTATCGCAAAAAACCCTGCAAATGCCAGAAACACTGCATTATACATATTTTGTCGTTGAACGTTGGCAATTTCAGAGTTAACCGACCACAAAACGGCATCATCTGGTAGGTCATCCATAACACCCGTGACGGGGGGGTAGTTCTTTCAATTTTCCTGATATTGAGTGATTCCATCATTGCATCATCACATCAATGTTGATTTTACCAATTTCAGCATTTATTATTCACAAATTGTGAAGGGAGTATTCAAGACTGTCACAGGTCCTCCGCGAAGTAATGCTCCCTGATAAGTTGCTAGAAATGGATACTGATGAGGCTATTTCGTATGCCACTATTTTGGCAGTTGCTGCCACTTGTGATGGTGGTTTTTCACCAGAAGAGATGAGTGCTTATGAGTCTCGAGTGGCCTCTCTGCTTTACCAAAGAGATGTTAGAAAGAGACTTAGTGAAATAGTTGGGGAACAGATAGATATTGATTTACATCTTAATGCACTCTCCCCCAACGGTATCAAACTCCTTCTACGTGACACAATTTTGATGGCTGCTTGTGATGGCGAATATACTGATGAAGAGATGAAATTGATTAAGCGAGTAGCTCAGAAAGCCGGAGTTGATGATGAAACTTTGAACCAACTTTACCTATGGGTGCTTGAGGGTTGGGGCTGGTTTGGCCGCGGACACCAAATTCTTGGCATGTCTGATGATTAACCATGCTCTAGTGAATTAATTGACTAGCCAATAAGTTTGCTTTTTTTACCATTGTTGCAGGTCTCCAACATTAGGTCGGTGAATTAAGGGAAGTTGACGAATCGGCCATAGTACGCGCACGTGAAGGGCCACGTTCAAGAGGGGGTCAAGCAAGACGAGGGGCGAGGATTGGCATGGCTGAACTACCCAAGGGCATCACCAAGGAGGTGCGTAGAGGTGGTTCGGGGGTGCTTGAGTTGCTCCTGATTGACTTCGATAAAGAAGGCAGTAGCGGTTATATTCGAATTCAACAACCAACCAATCCGGTAAGTATCGCCCAACTTGTGATTTCAGATGGTGCACCTGAAATGGCTCTGTTTGAGTCTAATGAATTATTGATGGGTCATAGTGCATTGGAAGAGTTGAGAAAATGTGCTGCAGCGGATGATTCACGGATTTCAGTTCATACAGATGTTGATCTTGGATTGATTGCTGATTTACATCCTGAGGCAAAGTTGCATTTTTCTGGTTCAGATACATCTGTTGACAAGAAAGCTCAGGGATGGATAACGAATACAAGGCGAGATTCTGATTGGTGGCGTTCAAAACGTAATCGCGAATGGACGATGACTGAACAGACTTTAGATGATGGTGAAGATGATTCTCAGGTGAGTGATGTTTCTGATATTATTGAATATAATCCTGGGGAAGAATTGGAAGGCGGTTGTAGTTATCTAATCGATGAACAGATGCCAGATTCGGTGTTTAGAGTTGCCACACACCTTGCTGCTATCGGCCATCCCATTATGGTGATGTCTCGTAGCCCACCTAAGCGCATTTCTGATGATTTCGGAATACCAACCTCAGTTTGCCGTTGGCTCAGTGAAAGAGATGTTGAAGGAGTGAGGACAGTTAACCCCGGGTTGGAAGAAATTCGTAGGGAATGTGATGAGTTCTTGTGGGGTTCATCAAGAGCAGTCATCATTCTTGATGGAGTTGAATATCTCAGTGGGATTCATGGTTTTAGCCGTTTGATAGGGATGTTACGCAATTTATTTGATGGGATTCAAACTTCAAACAATATGGTATTAATCCCTGCTGATTTTGATGTTTGGGACCAGCGTGAACGTTCACTATTGATGCGAGAATGTGACCAAATTAGTGCCAGTAAAATTAGTGAATGGGCTGAGAGGCCCGCAGTGGTTGAAGGCCACCCCTTCTGCCAAGAAACAGAATCGTTAATGATTCCAGAACCACAAAGAATCGACATCGTTAGTGAGGCTGAGGGTGATTTCAAGGCAGCAGCAACCCGCCTTCTTTCCACTGCTGAGGAGTTACAAGAGTCACCAACAATAGACGATTCCAAGAGTGCTGTTACGGTGCCTCATTTTACTCAACCAGAAACCTCCTTTTCAGCGCGTTCTTTACTTGATGAGATGAAATCAGAAGTAGAACCAGAATTAATCACTTCACCAGAGGTAATCTCAAATGAAGAACCGTCAGAATCAATTGGGCCCAGTGGCGGTGAGGAAGATGGTAATTTTGCACTTCCAAGTTGGGCAACCACTCCCTCGGCTAACATGAGTGATGAGTCACCAACCATTTCTCAAGAATCCCCCTCAACTCCTAAATTAGATATCCCTCAATCTACTGAAATAATTGAGGTTCCGATTCCTGCTGAAGATAATTATGAGGCAACAGTGGGTGTTGACGATGTTAATTCTTCTCAGCCGGCTGAACCAGAATATACCGGGCCAAATCAACCTACCGTAAATTATCGCAATAAGCAAGAGAGACGAGTAAGTGTACCCCGTAAACCTGACATATTACAATTTGAAAAGGCATCAATGCACTATGCAGCAACAAATAGTAAGCAATTTGAAGGGCAGTTGGAAGACTCCGGTTATGAAGCGATAGATAAATCTGTAACTGCCCTCAATTACAAGAAGGATGCATTTAGAGAAATCGGTGAATGGGAAACTGATGAAGAAAGGAACTGGGAGGTGCTAGAGACTCGTGGGATGAGTGCCGCAGTTGACAATTCAAAGTCTCTTCGCCATGGTGTGAAAGTTTCAAAATCTGCTACAATTTCTGGTGTTAACACATGTCAATGGGGTGCTGCTGTGGTTAGCGCTTCGGTAGAAGTTCCAACTGCACCCGCACCGATTTTGGTGACTAATCCACTTGCTAGAGAATCAGCTATTCGTGTACAGAAATCAAAGACTCTTACACAAATGTTAGTTGGCTCAGAGTTAGAAGCCCTTTATGCCGACCGTAAGCAAATGGCGAAGCGGTCTGGAATTAATTTGAAGATTCTTGAGAGAATCGATAGTTTGGCTGATAAAGGGCATCCAATTCATCAACTTGTTGACCGTATTGAGGCTAACTCGAAGGAGGGATTGAAATTGCTTACAGAATTTGAAAAGAAATCAGTAATTGTGAATGATTTAATTACCCAAATTAATATCCAAGAAAGTAGGTCAGTAATTGATTCAACGGTTGCTGCCAAATATCGTAAGCAACTCATCCAATTCGAACAGGTTGAAAAAATACAATCAATGTTAGATGACTTTGAGGGTTGATTGTTCTAGAATTATTGATAATTAATGACTAATGTAGGGGGGTTTGGTGGAGGGTATGAGTAGACGAACAATTCTCCAACAACAACTGGAGAAAAGCAAGCGGTTATTGTCGAAACGGACTTCTAATCCGACCGGTTCTAAGTTGGATTCACCTCAACCATCCCTTGGGAAATATGTTCGAAGAGGCAAACCACCTCAAGTGGGTAATCCATTTGATGGCCCATTTCTGCATTCAACTTCAACCGCAGTCAAAAAGAAAACGGGGGATTTTGGTACCATTGCGTCTCAAAGGCTCAAGAGGATGCGCCAGGGTGTGGAAGCAGAGGCGCCAATGATTGACATTGACCAAGCCCCTCTAGAGACAAACCCTAACTTCCCTGCATGGGTACACTCAGACGTTGAAGACACAGACAATAGAAACTCCTCAACACCGTTGTGGCGCGAAGTCCTATCCGAGCAGAGAGAGCATGTAAGGCCGAGTGAATCTGCTCGCTTGCATCATTCTGAACTTACCGGTACAGTTCCACCCACTGTTGAATCACCGTTGAATATGATGGCAGAAGAGTTGGCTATTGGTCGGCCTCAATGGCCTTCCATCTTTACACCTAACCAAAACTTCACTTGGAGTAATTGGCAAGTTGGGCCCAACAACCGTTTGGCGAGTACTGCTGGAAATGAGGTGATAACTCACCCATCTGAACGAGCAAATCCTCTCATTATTATTGGAGGAGAAGGTGTCGGAAAAAGTCATATTTTGAGGGCAATCGGATCATCGATGCATACTAGGTCACCAGAAGGCGAAGTCCGAATCATTACAGGGGGTTCATTTCCTTCCCAGTTATCTGATGATTGGGTAGATGCGATACAGGGTTGTAGTACACTTCTTATTGATGATATTCAATTGATTAGCTACGATGGAGAAGAAAACCTAGGTATTATCATTGACAGTTGTCTTAATTTTGGAGTTCAAGTGGTAATCACTTCTAGTGAAAGCTGCAATTATTCAGGGTTACTAGGTGGTGCACTAAGGTCATCTGTTGAAGTCAATATAGGTGATCCAGATGTTATGACATTGGTACTTTTTATGAGGCACCGAGCCTTGGTTAGGGGTCTCTCTCTATCAGATGAACAATTGCGAGCAATTGCAGTTGCATCTGATGGTGATTGGAGTGTGACAGAATCTGGTTTTGAGGCGGTAGCACTAGCAATTGAGGCAGGGGCTGAGCCGTTTGGAGTCGGCGATATTGAAACAATACTTTCGGGAGAAGAATTAGTCATGCGTGGTGATGATGGCCTAATCGCTTGGGATACTGAAAGAACAGGACAGCAAATTGTTCGTGAGGTGCTTGACCATGTATTGCCCAAGGAGCACCAACCAAATGTTGATATTATCAGTGAGTTGGAATCAATTGTTGATGATTATCAACCCCCAGAGTTAATGCCTGATACGAGTAGAGATGCAGTAGATTCACTTATTGAGAGGCATCTTGGTCGTGAGAAAGGTGCCCTAGAAGATGCTCGTGATAGAATTGAGGAGTCAGGACTTCCCACTACATTAGAACAACCAAGAGGCGAAGTCCCCAATATTGATTTGATGAGTGAAGGATTCCTTGATCGGTTAGAATCTAGACTCCATAGGCATCAAGATGAATTATTTTCTTTACACGGTCAGATGGAGGATATTTCGAGTAAAATTGAGAATGCTGAACCAAAGGAATTGGTTGAAATGGCCGATAAAATGCTTGAAATTGAGCGTAAACTATCTCGCATTTCAAAATTGGGAGCAGGCGAATCTCTGAAGAGTAGAACAAAGCCAGAACGCCCTTACGAAGCATCTGGGATAGAGGAATACATTCCAGAAACGGAATGGGATATTGATGAAGAATCAGTATTTGCAGATGATTTGTTAGCACCTGCGGCTCCTTTACGACCGGTGGTAATTCTCAGGGTCGATGACTCTGAAGAATGAGCCATACATTCATCTTGAATGAAAGATGATGTTGACAAAGTGAATTCATAAATGTTCAAATAAATCTGAATCCTTTCTCAGCAATACGGTCAGCTTCTAAATTCAACTTGATTGAATCACCATGAATTTCGATTGCGTCAGCATGGTCAATTCCAGGGCATAGTGCTTTGGTTTTCTCCCACGCCCTACTCGAAACTAGATTTTCCCGCCAAAAAGGAAAGGCTGAACATTGGGCCGGTTTCGCCTCATAAATACTACAAGTTTTTTCACCTGTTAAGTAGATACAACGACCATCTTCTGGTTTAGATTCTAATACAAATCTTCCATCAAAACTAGTACGGCAGTTTTTCGTTAGCCATTGCTTTAAACTAACTTCAAGGTGTTTTGCAATTCTTTCAGCATCTTCGCGTGAGAGGTACACGATTCCCCCAGGCTCATCACAACAGCGCCCACAGTCAGGAAGACAAGTGAAGTTAACGCCACTCTCCCACCAAGGCTCCTCTCGGCTGCCGAATTTCCGCTTCCACCCAGACATCTTCTCAGTTGCAGGGGTGGCTATGTGGCTGTAATTGTTATGTGTGTGGTGATGAAGAATAAAATTTATTTTTTTTTAGGATTCAGTTGGCACATCATGTGATTTTTATTGCGTTGCCCTTATACCAAAGACTAGACTGAGGTGAATTCCCGGAGGAGGTGATTGCCAAATGAGTGATAGTGAGGATGAACCAACATTGTTTGAAGTTAAGGAGAGTCACTTGGATACTGGATTACGAGGTATTCCGGTCGGCACTTGCCGAACTTCATTCGTTGATACAATAAAAGGAGTTCATTATGTCGGCTACCCAATTACTGACCTTGCCGAAATGGATCCAGAAGATATCATCTTTCTGCTTTTTGAAAAGCGTCTGCCAAATCGTCATGAGTCCCAAGAATTCCGCAAAGATTTGGCGGCTCGGGCAGAAGAGATGCCTGCGGGTACACTTCGTGTTCTAGAATCTTTGACTCCTGGTAGCGGGCATCCAATGGATTGGTTAGCACTCGGTATCCAAGCATTGGGGATTGCTGATACAACCGGTGATGTCCGAGAAGATGGCCTCAATTTAATTGCAAGAATGCCGGAGTTAATGGCAACAATATTCCTTTTGCGCGGTGGTCATGGATTGCCAGAAGCAGGTAGTGAACCAGGAAGAGGGATGGTTGAGAATTTCGTTCATTTATTGGGTAAATCAGGGGCTGATTCAGACAAGATGATTCGCGTACTACGTACCTTCTTAGTGCTACACATGGACCATGGTGGTGGTAATCTATCCACCTTTTCAGGGAAATGTGTCGCTAGTGGTAAGGCTAGTCTCTATGCATCAATGTCAAGTGCAATGAATGCACTATCAGGTCCTTTGCATGGGAGAGCTAATCAGTCATGTCTTGAGTTCATCCAAAGAATTGGAACTAGTGACCCTGAGAAGGTGGAAAAGTTCGTTCGAAGTGAATTAGCAGCAAAGCGACCTGTTTACGGTTTTGGCCATGCTGTGCTTAGGGCAGAAGATCCTAGGGCTGCGGCTCAAATCGCACTGGGTTCAGAGGTTTGTCCTGATGATAATAATTTCAAAATCGTGAAGGTATTAAGGGAAATTGCACCAAAAGTGCTTGCTGAAAATCCAAAGATAAGTAACCCTTTTGCAAATGTTGATGTTGCTTCAGGCACACTATTACACGCTGTAGGATTCCATAAACCGGAGTATTTCACAACATTCTTCGGATGGGCTAGAATTGCCGGAATTAGTGCGCAAATTATCGATGAGCGCAGGGCAAGAGGTGGCCGCGGAGTACCTATTTACCGACCAAAATATATTGGTCGTGACCAGCCAGTTCAGCGGCTTGAATAATCTCAACCAATTTATTTTACTTGAAATTGGTTTTTCCAGCACCACGGTGACCAATTATTCGCGGCACTTCCCATGGAATTTGATTTTCATTAGTTGAGTCTAATAATTCATCTACAGAGCGACCCCATTGCCAGCGCTTTCTCTGAGCAGAAAGCAATTCTTTTCGGCTATCATTTGTCATTTCATGCCACGGGATATGTTGCCCGTCAAAGAGAGGTTCACTAGCTGGTCTAGTTATCCTAGGTGAGCCGCCTGGAAGGTGAGTGATTTTAGGAGATGAGTCATCTGTTAGGGCCGTGAGACCTGCATCAAGAATTAACTTTTCATGAGGTACCCGAACTGGCCAAACAAAGGCTGGAAATCCTTTCCTCGCTTTGGTTAGTTTTTCAAGTCCTTTTCCTGTGAGTGATACACTTGTTCCTAGTGTCAGATGTCGATTCATTCCATGTAAGTAATCTAGAGTACAAGGGATCATTGGAGCCCCCCATTTCTGATGCTTACGCATTAATCTAGGCAATGAGTGGGCTATGAAAGATGGTGCAGCAATTGCTCGTTGTAAATTACCGGAACCCCATTCTCTCAATGTAGGCATTAAGCGGGCTTTGGGATGTTGCCAACCCGCTGCTTTGACTGCTGGTAGAAATTTTTTGTCAAAGGAATACAGAACAGTAGTCCCTTCAGGAAGTTCAAATTGAGAAATAGCATCATCAACCATCTTAACCATAGATGAAATGTATTCAACCCGTTTTGAACCACCTCTCCAACCCCCGCCAATTCCACTACTTGGGTGGGGTGATTTCAGTTCAATACAAACAGTCTTGCCTTGTTCTTGCCAAGGGTTTGTGAAATCTTTTCTTGCCAGTAAATCATCAAATTTATCGGCAAATGGCTTCATTTCGTTACTACTCAATAATTCGACATAATTATCATCTTTTGTGGTGTTATCATGATGCAGTACCAATTCTCCATCAGTAGTTAATCTGAGGTCAAATTCAACACCATCAAAATGATTGATGCCGTAACAAAGTGCTTCAACAGAATTTTGTCTCGGTTGTACCCAAGTCACACCCACTCCCCCTTACTCTCCGTTACAGGGTCTACACTTGAACCTAAAGGGGTACTATTGTGATTGGTGGAACCATCATAGTCTGTGGCTGACTTCGGAGAAACATGGCAGATAGTGAAGCAAGTCAATCAATGAGTGATGCGGCTACTGCGGTTGGGGAAATAGTTGGATTACAACAAGATGACAACTCGAAACAAATCCGCGGCTATTGCATGTATGATTGGGCCAAATCTGCTTTTGAAACCAGCGTTACAGTTGCAATTCTTCCGGCGTGGTTTGCCTACCTTTTCTTGGAAGCGAATGGCATCTCAGTATCAACTGGATTAGGAGAAATGACCTCAGATACTTTCTGGGCTTGGGCAATGACTGGTGCTGCCTTACTGGTGGCTGTACTAAGTCCTGGATTTGGTGTAATAGCAGACAGAACGAAAATCAAGATTAAAATGTTGAAAATTCTAACTTGGGTTGGGGCAGGTTCGGTCACCTTACTTGCGTTAGCCCCGCTATTTTCAATATCATACCAATGGGTCTGGCTATTTGTGATGTTTTTGTTTGCAAATATTGGTTTAAACGGTGCTGGAGTATTCTACAACTCCCTACTGCCTCACCAAGGGTCAGAGCAACAGATGGATGGCATTTCTAACAAAGCGTACGCTTACGGTTACCTCGGTGGAGGGATACTACTGGTGTTCCACTTAGTCCTAGTTATGGGTGTTTCAGGTGCTTGGGTGATACCATTCTGTATGGCCACTTCAGGGCTCTGGTGGTTTGGATTTGCATTTTGGACATTTGCAACAGTACCTGAACCAGAAATTGAAAATGAGGTTGAAGATTTGGATGTTACATCTGCCACCAGATTGGCAATAAAAGAATTGAAGAAAACATTGAGTGAATGGCGTTCATTCAAGACTCTATTCATTTACATGCTTGCATATTTCTTCTTCATTGATGGAATCAACAGCGTAACTGCGCTTGCAGGAGTGTACGGAGTTGCTGTTCTCGGTCTTTCAATCACCGATCTTATTATCACAATTGTTGTAATTCAATTCGTCGCTTTCCCATCCGCATACTTCTTCACTTCACTATCCAATGGAGGGAAAATTCCCATACCTAATCCGTTTAATAGATTTAAATTAATCATAATTAATGGAATTGGAACCAAGAAAGCACTAATGGTGTCTTTAGTTGGTTGGTGTTTCATGATAGGAGGTGCTCTTGCTTTTGCACCATTAGAATTAGAAAACCATGAAGATTATGATTTCCAGTTTGATTCGGTGGATGACTATTACGAAGTCAGAATGCTTGACTATGAGGTTCTTGGAGACGGCTCATCAGACCGTGCCCTTGAAGCACAATTTGGCCACTTTTTCCCGACAGAAGAGGATGGTGTTGGTAATGCCACTTTGGAAGAAGTTACTTTGTTCATGGGGTCATTAGACGATTCACGTTTTTCTGCTTCAGTAAATGGTAGTGTTGGCCTAAATGGAACGACTTCCTTAGGTGTTGACCATCCAACTAGTCTAGGTGATGGTAAACTCGATTCTATTGGCATTAGTGCAAGAGAATTGGTGTGGGCTCCACTAGGCCTTAGTGTAACAATGCAATTTCTACTCTTGGGATGTCTTGCTGGAGTTCTAATGGGGGGTTCTCAAGGACTTGCTCGAAGTCTATTTGGGAAAATGATTCCAGAATCTAGAAGCACAGAGTTCTTCGGCTTTTTCGGATTCTTTGGTAAAGTAGCGGCGCTAATTGGACCTATGATGTATGGTATACTGTCAACGATGTATGACAGCAGGGTTGCGGTAGCCAGTTTGTCAATTCTGATAATTACGGGAACAGTCATGATGTTCTGGGTTAATGTTGATGATGGTATTGCTGTGGCAAATGCAGAAGATGAGCGTAATCGAGCCAAGAAGGCTGACACTACTGATTAGAACTAACCATCAACAGATGTTGAATGGCTTCAACCGAAGACCCGGTCAAGGATGAGAGCTACTTCGAATAGAATTAGCATGGGGCCAGAGACTAGAAACATCGATAGTGGGTCTGGTGGAGAAAGCATTGCTCCAACACAGAAACCAGCAAACCAAAAGTGTCGCCTACATTGGGTTAACATATCTCGCTCAACTAATCCCCCACGAAGAGAAATTAAGGTTACAAGTGGGACCTGGAAACCGATGGCTGCACCGAGGCACAGGCTTGCAATGAAACCGATCCAAGCGGCTAATTGCCAGGTAGTAGTTGCTCCAATTGCTGCAGCGTCTGCTTGTAGATATTCGAGTAAAATAGGTAGTAGGAAATCAACCACATACCATATACCTGCAATGCCCAGTAAGATTGCACACAGTAATGCCAAAATAACACTACTGAATGAAGAAACATTTGACAATTCTACACCCTTTAATTGTGCTTTAAATTGTTCACTACGGGCGGCCAGTAATGATGCTTCAAACGTTACTGTAAGGACCACTAGTAATACTGCAAAATGAGCAGCCAGTCTTAGTTGGAGAATAACGACTTCTAAGGGTTGTAAAACAACAATAGAAACGTCATTTGGCACTAAACTTGCTTGTCCAAGTAACCATGTCAAAGCCATTCCTGCTAATGGATAACCAACAATTATACCTACGAAAAATGTCATGGCGAAGCGTTTCACTCTTGTTCTGAAAAAATCACTTGCAGAAGTCAGCATTTCGCCTTGTTCACTATCCAGTAAGGACTCTAGGTCGCGAGCTAAGGTTTCTGTCCCAGCAACCACCATTGACTACTGCGAGACGGCTCTCCCCCATCATATTTGAGGGATGGAGGGCAGGCGTGGTTTTGGCTTAGATTCCTTCTTTGGAGGAGTTGGAATCGTTGGTAGTGAAGGTGGTGTGCGGGCATTTGTTGCTGGGGTAGGTGCCGTTTTTCTTTCTTTCTTGATTACAGGCATTGGAGGTGCATCAGTGAATTCGATAGGTCTGCCGAACAGAGTCCAAGAATTCAACTCAATGTCAAATACTGCTTTGTCAGGTAATCCGCTAGGCCGAGTTGGCATAGCTCCACTCTGCGCTTCTTTCACCTGAGGTACAACAGGGGTTTCAACTGGTTTCACATATTTGTTTTCGACAGGGGGAGTCTTTACTTCAACAACCACCGGTTTGGGGATAGATTGCTTAGTAGGTGTACTAGGGAGGCTTGGCAAGGATGGTTTCTCTTTGGTTTCGGGGACAGATATCTCTTCAGAATTAATTGTGACATCATCTTCGGACCAAGGCGAATCATCAAGCCAGCCTAGTTCATCATTTTCGGAGACTTCTTCATCCTGTACATCTTGTTCAGTTGATTCAACGATTGACTCAGTTAGGTCAATAACTTCCGTGTCATCATAAGTGGAGGTCACAGTATCGTGGCTATCTAGAGTGATATCTTCAGTTTCCTCTTGAATTATTTGGCCTTTGATTAACTCGTCATCAACTCCCATTTCTAGAGCCACCGCTTTCATTTCCCCAAGTGCATCGGCAATAATATCTGCAGCCGGAGTGTCGCCACCACCGACAATATTTGACACGATAGCGGCTGTAGTGGGGTTCACAACACTTAACCCGCCGGGCTTTGATACAGATACTTGACCAGATTCTAGTTGCTCACGCTGTGAATCTGCGCTAATTTTCGAAGGCCCTGCGATGGATTCTCGTTGTCTGAGGCCAATAATTGCGATCACCAATGTTACCACCATCAGAAATATCATAGCGAATTCTTGGCCAGTGAAGGACCCAGCATCAGACCAAAAACCACCTTCTTTGTATGGTAAATTCAATGTCTGTCTGATGTATTGTAGGAGGTGGAATTTCTGTCCCCTACTTCCACTACCAATGAGGCCGGCGGGGAACAATCCAAGTATCCCATTTAGCAGAACACCCAAAAATTGGGATATGGAAATGACCATTGCGAGTTTGCCAATTTTCGGATATCGCCTCTCCATCAACCTCTCCCCAGATATCCGTGATAGACTCATCCATATTCAAGGCTCGCTTCGTGAGTGTGACAACACATGTTTGCTTAGATACTCCCGGACGGGGGAGTTGTGATATGACAAAAGCGAGTCGCCTGTTGTGGGAAGATGACTGAACCACCACCAACTGAACAGGAGCAATTGCTTGATGCCCTGCATCAAAGGGGCGAGCAATTGTCTAACATTCTCAGTAGTATCAATGCTGCAGTTGCTGTTACAGATGTCATGGGTAACATCGTTCTCCTAAACGATGTAGCCCGTACAGAATTAGGATTAATTTACTCACCTGAACTCACTTTGGCCGCTTTCGCTGCTCAATTTGATTGGAGGGATAGTGAAGGCGAGCCATTCACTGAAGAAAATTTTCCCGTTACAGCAGTGTTACACGGTGGGCAGCCAATCCATGAAATCCCAGTTTCCAAAGGGGGAGGTGGCGATGCACGTCATTTCCGTCTCTCAGCAACGCCTCTCACTTCTCGGGAAGGTGACTTAGTGGGAGCAGTAGTGGTTTTTCATGAAGTTACTGAACTAGTTCATCTCCAAACTGAGTTACAAGATATGAATGAACAACGTCTCGGTTTTTACAGCGGCATGAGCCATGAATTACGAACTCCTCTCCAAGGTATCATCGGATATACTGAATTGCTACTTGAAGAAGCAGAAGATGGCACTTTTGAAAAAGAAAGTTTGCAATCAATCCGTTCATCAACAGATCACTTACTGTCGCTGGTTACTGATTTACTTGATTTATCAAAAATTGTTGCAGGTAGAATGGAACTTGATAAATCAGCAACAGAATTGACTCCAATCATTAGGGAAGCGGTGAAAATGGTTTCTCCTAATGCTAGGAAAAAAGGCATTTTAATGATTGTTGAATTAGAAGATTTAGGTGAATTAATGGTTGATAAAAGGGCAATCCGCCAAGTGATTCTCAATCTTGTTTCCAATGCAATAAAGTTCACGGATGAGGGGGGCGAAGTGGTGATTTCATGTACTAGATTTGAAGAAGAAGCTCACATACTAGTGCGCGACACTGGGACAGGAATATCTGATGACGACCAAGAGTTAATTTTCCGAGAATTTGTTCAGGTCAAAGGCTCAGATGGGCGCCAACGTCCAGGGACAGGTTTAGGTCTGGCTTTGTCTAAACACTTCGTTGATATGCATGATGGTTCACTAGTCGTGACCTCGAAAGTAGGGATCGGCTCAACTTTCATCATCAATTTGCCTTTGTGATTAACGGCGAATTAGAATTGTTAACAGATCATCGTGTTTTAGTTGATGGTCAAGACCGACTCTCTGCCAATCGAATTTAGCGCTCGGGCCTTTGACTCTGGCATAGCGGAATTTCCGTACAAAATCTCGATGTAAAGAAACACAAACATCTCTGACTGTGCTATCGTCTTTTACAATCATCGGTTCAATCAAATCGGCTTCTTGGCCTTGCGGCTTCAAGAAAACCGACATGAAGCCGAGATTATCATAGATGAAATCTTTCAACTCTTCAATTCCTTGGCCGGTTTTTGCTGAAATCGGAAGAATTGGCCAATCATCTGGAAGCATATCGTAAGTTTTCTGCAGGTCTGTTTTTGTTGCTAAGTCAATTTTATTGACAATTACAACCGCCTTAGAATAAACTCGGTTAGAAGCCATTGTGTCAACTAGCATATCGGCGGTGGCATCAACTCGGAGCGTAACTAGAGCACTTGTGTAACCAAATGAGCGTATGATGTCCTGCATCTCTTCTTTCGCGAGGTAGGTCTGTTCAACAGTGGTCCTGACTTCGATTCCTCCCTTGTTTCTCCGGGTGATGAATACTGGGGGTTTGTCTTGGTTCAACCGCATTCCGGCAATTTCTAGTTCACGGTGTAGCACTTTGAAATGAGCATCTTGGAACGGGTCAACTACGTAGAGGACCATGTCAGAACTTCTGACCACACCAAGGATTTCTTTCCCTCTGCCTTTTCCTTCGGCTGCCCCTTTAATGAGACCAGGTAGGTCAAGAATCTGGATTTTTGCACCTCGATGTTCCATCAATCCGGGAATACAAGTTAGCGTTGTAAATGCATATCCAGCAGTGTCAGATTCAGCATCAGTGACTTGGCCGATTAATGTTGATTTTCCCACACTAGGGAAGCCGACAAGGGCGACTGAAGCATCACCCGACTTCTTGACTTCGAATCCTTTGGCAGGACCGCCCGATTTTGCGTGTGCAGCGACTTTTTCTTGCTTTGCTTTAAGGGCGGCAATTTTTGCCTTTAATTTACCAACGTGGTGCTCAGTAGCCTTATTTTTCTGAGTTTTATCAATCTCAGCTTGGATGTCAGCAATCTGTTCAACCATAGTTGCCATGCTAATCCCCTCCCTTATCCTAGTCGGCTTGACCCTGCTCTCTGACCTTCGGTCAGGGCTATGGTTCTTCAAACCGGCGTTTGCAATCACTCTTATCTGTTGTAATTAGTTAGGGTGATATTCATGGGGAAGGGCTGTGACGCAGTGTCATGGCAGACTTGTTAGCGATGGTCGTTGATAGCGATTATTGGTTTAGTCTGTTGAATACCAAATCTACAGATTTGTATAAGCAAATGCAAGACAAATCAGCAAGAAAATCACGGCCAGAAATGGCTGATTTTATTGACCGCCGCTTTGATGTTGATGTTGAAGCAGAGATTCTTGACTGGATTGAAGAACACGATATCATGGATGAGGAAGATTCGGTATTGCTCACCGCCTCAAAACGTTTGGTGTCTGGCGGTAATATCGAGGATATCGCTTCAGGCATGTGGCTATTAGCAGAATGGGCTAGTCTTGGCACTTGGAGATGCATGGAAGGTAGGGGTTATCTCTACTTGGAACCATACAGTGGGGAATCGATTAATCAAGTAGGTCAACTCTATGAGCAGCGGATTTGGGATGCTGCTATTAAGAGCATCACAACGATGTCAAAACAGCAGTATTCCGAGACAGTAGTAGTCGATTGGATGGGGCGTAGAGAACTGTTGGGAGAGACTCTTAATGAGAAAAATGACCCCCGCATATTGTCAACAATGCAGAGTCACCAAAGGCACGCAGAGTCACTTCACGGATTGGCAGAATTAATTGCAGAAGGGGATACGATTTTACTAACAAGAAGAGATTGGTCATCATACCTAAATGCTGGATTCGGTGGGTTCAAAATTAGAAAGCTTCTCACCTCAAACATAGGAGGGGGTAAATGATGAGTGACGATGACTGGGAAAATCCATTTTCTGTTACAGAAGTCCCCCTCTTGATTGAACCTAAGCCGCCTGAGCAGGCACCTAAACCTGCGTTGGTTGTTTTAGGCCGATTCCAGCCGTTTCACCGCGGCCATGTGGCATTAATTGAGGCGGCTCTAGATTATGCTAACGAAAATGATTTGCCTAGTCGCATTGTTATTGGTTCAGCAAATCAACTAGAATCTCTTGAGAATCCTTGGACATGGCAAGAGCGAAAACAGATGATATGCTGCTGGTTGGCCACAAATCATCCTAATCTAGAAGTTGATGTGGTTGCAGTTCCTGATATCAATGACCCACCTAATTGGGTTGAACACGCAGAACAATATCATGGTGAGGCTGGTGTATTATTTACTAGCGATGGGCCAACAACTGACCTGTATCGTCAAGCTGGTTGGCAAGTCATTGAATCACCGTTGCAAGACAGAGAATCATGGGAAGGTTGGAGGATTCGCTCAACCCTAAAAATGCTGTCAACAGTATCTGAAAAGGAAGCATCTATCTCAGTAATGATTGAGACAATCCCAGAAGAAGTGGCTGAACTTCTATGGGATGAAGTGTGGCTGAAGAGATTGGCTTTCCTTGGCAGACCATTTGAAGCCGTTGGATAGAATTATTCACAAGATGCTGATGACCACTGTTGATTTTCAATGTGTTCAGCGAAGGAGATAACTCTGTCATCATTAACCATGAGATCGTAAACCCCGAGACGAGCCTCTGAATGAGTCCATATTACTGCACTCCCATTATCACATTCAACATGAAACAACATATCATCAGGGAATCGAACAGCAAAAGATCTGAAAACTGAATGAATATACCCTGCATCTTGTGATTCAGTAACCACTTCAGTCCGAGGTTGTGAATCTATCCAAGCGATGATTTCTGACATCACCTCGGCTTTGCTTGCATTCACTACAATTCCTTGCTCGCCACTAGCGCGGTAAGGATTAGGGGCAATCCGTGAGCAGTTCTGAGAATCATCAGGGCATTGAGTTGGATACGCCTCAAACTCAAGTGTGGGTGCGGCAACCCAAACTAGGAATATCGTAGCAATGTAAAGTGTGGTTATGCCTAATGCAAAAACTTGCAATCGTCGAGGTGAACCATACCATTTGTCTTCTTCACTCAATCACTTCACCGCCGTGACGATGACTCTGGCAGGTCTCAAAACTCTGTCATGCAGCATCCAGCCAGGCTCTAACACCTGTACAACGGTATTTGGGGAGTGTTCCTCACTTGCTGGGATTGTGGTAATGGCTTCCATTATTTTTGGGTCAAACCTCTTGCCATTTACTTCAATCATTTTCGCACCATCATCGGTAAGCGCCTTCTCAAGATTCTTTCGAATCATATTGATACCTTCCATGATAGAGTCATCAGTTCCTTCAGGCATTGATAAAATCGCACGGTCAAAGTCATCAAGAAGTGAAATTAGCCGCCTAGCAAGTCCTTGACCACCATAGCGGAGAAGGGCAGCTCTCTCTTGTGAGTGGCGTTTACGGATATTTACGATGTCAGCGTCACGATAAGCAATTTCTTTTTCAGAAGTTTCAGCTCTTATTTCAGCCTCTGCGAGTTTCTCTTCAATAGTCAATTCCCGAGGCTCTTCTTCAACTTCGATTGTTGGAGCCTCGTCAACGACAGCATCCACCGGCTCTGCTTCAGCCTCTTCGTCGTTACTCATCTAAGTCGGCTGACCCACGCCTCCTTCATCAACCCGACGATTATGGTCGGTGCTCATTAAGCCAAATCAGGCTAACTTCCAATCTCTCATAAGTTGGATGAACCTCAATCATTGCTGCAGGGGCAGCAATATCATCAGCAATACCTTCAGCAAGTAATAATGGCACCTCAATTCTCCCATTTCCTGCATCATGGTAGAGAAATTGTATAGGTATATCACAGGTCTCAACCAGTTCTTCTAGGAATCCATCAGATTCATTATCTTGGCAATAGATAGCGCCGAACACTAGAGTCCCATCATCCGTTAGTTGCTCATGTGGTGAGATACTAGCCTCTCCTCTTCTCATGAAGCGGCGGCGGAGTTGCCCTGAGTCTTTGTACGACGATGTGCAATATTTGATAGAATAACCGTATGGCTCACGTTTGTCCATTCCAAGATTTGCCATATTCACTTGATTGCGAATGGCTCTTGCAAGTTCATCAGAACCTTCTGCGCCAGCAGTCAATTCGTTGGTTAGATTGAATCCACGAAGTTCCATATTGTCATGATTACCAACGGTGATTTCAAGTTCATTTAGATTGATAAATTCTATTGATGTATGGCGCAGTTCCTCAATTAGTTCGTAAAGTCTCTCTTCTTTATCGGGTTCGCATGGTATTTCAATTCCAACATTCATGTTGGTGTCTGCACACGCCGCTATGGTTGGAAGATAGCGATCTAATTCCATATCTAAAAGGTGAAATCTTATTTCATCTAAACCAGACTCTGCTAAACTTTCTGCATGTTTAGGGGGGAAGGGGATACTGGTGTAAAGATGGATATGGTGGTCCGTTCCAAGTTCGGTTTTCAGGGTTTTACAAGCATCTTCAACCCGTTCTCTGACCATCATGGGGTCTCCTCCTGTAATTCCGGTACCGGTGGCATCCATTGCCCTCGCTTCTTCTATGACAGCGGCCCAATCAGCAACTTCGCAGCGCCGCTCGTTTGCATACAT
>LWDU01037711.1_pt1 | contig 20271 bp, 15 predicted proteins | sample 727161 | NCBI WGS metagenome assembly LWDU01 (sample SAMN04566230, study PRJNA314399) | hydrothermal vent metagenome | isolation source: deep sea hydrothermal plume seawater | place: Mexico: Gulf of California, Guaymas Basin | collected 2004-07-11
TGCGCTGCTCGGCCGCGAGACCGTGGACCTGGACGTGGTGGCTGTAGACCCCGAGGGCGAGGGGCAGGTCGGCATCCGGCTCGCCGAGGCCGTCGCGAAGGCCTTCGGCGCGAAGGCGCCCGCGGTGTACGCCACCTTCGGCACCGCCGCCGTCACCTTGCGGGTTCCGAGTTCCGGGTTCTCCGTTCCGAGTTCGGACCCCGACGCGCTGGCGGACGCTCCCGGCGAGCCCGACGCTCCCGCTGACCGCACCCGCCAGCGGGACGAGAACCACCCGGAACCCGGAACTCGAGACTCGGAACCGACCACCCGCCTCGTCATCGAGTTCGTGGGCGCGCGGAAGGAGAGCTACCACGCTCGCCGACGACCTCGCGCGGCGCGACTTCACGGTCAACGCCCTCGCCGTCTGCCTCAACGCGGACCGCTACGGCGAGGTAGAGGACCCGCACGGCGGCCTCCAGGACCTGGACGCCGGCCTGCTCCGCACGCCGCTGGACCCGCGCGTCACCTTCGAGGACGACCCGCTGCGGATGCTCCGCGCCGCCCGCTTTGCCGCCCAGCTCGGCTTCCGCATCGAGGCCGAGACGATGGAGGCCATCCGCCAGTCAGCCGAGCGAATCGAGATCGTGAGCCAGGAGCGGATCACGGACGAGATCGGCAAGATGCTGGCCTCGCCGCTGCCCTCGCTGGGCTTCAGCGTGCTCCACGAGACCGGCCTGCTGGACCTCGTGCTGCCCGAGCTGGCGGCGCTCGCGGGCGTGGAGGCCGTCGGCGGCGTGAAGCACAAGGACAACCTCTACCACACGCTGGAGGTCGTGGACAACCTCGCGCTGGCGCAGGCGGAGGCCGGACGGACGGGCGTCCGCGCCGAGGGCTACGACCTCTGGCTCCGCTGGGCCGCGCTCTTCCACGACATCGCCAAGCCCGAGACCAAGCGGTTCGCGCCCGGCACCGGCTGGACTTTCCACGGCCACGAGGACCGCGGCGCGCGCAAGAACATCCCGGCCCTCTTCCGCCGCCTCAAGCTCCCCCTCGGCGAGCCGCTGAGCTACGTCCGCGACATGGTCCGCCTCCACCACCGCCCCACCGCGCTCGTGGACGAGGACGTGACAGACTCCGCCGTCCGCCGCCTTCTCTTCGAAGCCGGCGACGACGTGGAGGACCTCATGATGCTCGTCCGCGCCGACGTGACGAGCAAGAACGAGAAGCGGAAACGCCGCTACCTCCGTGGGTTCGACCGCGTGGAGGCCAAGATGCGCGAGGTGGAGGAGAAGGACCGGATGCGCAACTGGGAGCCGCCCGTCTCTGGCGACGAGATCAAGCAGCGACTGGACCTGCCCGAGGGCATCGCCGTCGGCATCCTGAAGGAGTGGGTCCGCGAGGCCGTTCTGGAGGGCGACGTGCCCAACGAGCACGATCCCGCCTTCGCCTGGGTGGAGGAGCAGCGCGAGGAGGCCGTCTACCGCGCCGGGCTCTTCCACCACATGGTCCGCCTCCTCAAGGGGCCGGAGAAACGCGCGATGGGCGCCATCAAAGACGCCGTCTTCTGGGATGACCTCCCGCTGGACGACGAAGCCGCCGCGCTCGCCTACCTGCAGGAAGTCAAAGACGACGCCCTCGACGACGACACGGACGCATAGCGACCTTGTCGCGATGTCCCGCGTCCCTCTTCTCGCCGCGCTGGCGGCTCTCCTCACCGCCACCGCCAGCGCGCAGCCCGTCCGGCTGGCGGCGGGCGCGACGGTGCCACTGACGGGCGAACTCGGACCGGCGTGGGAGGCGCATCCGGGCCTCGCGGGCCAGATCCTCCTCCCGATGTACGGCGGCGAGACGCGCCTCTCGCTGGACCTCGCCACGCACGACGCCACGCGCGAGGACGCCCCCGACTTCACCGCGCTCGTCGCGACGCTGGGTTGGGGGCCGGTGCTCGCGCTCGGGCCGGTCCGCCTGACTCCTGGCGCGGAGGTCGGCGCCGGGCGGTACGCGTTCGACGACGGCGGCGAGTTCGGCGGCAACCTCTCGAGCGAGAGCGAGGTGGTCGCGGGGGCGTACCTCCGCGCAGGCGCGCCCATCACCGGCCGCCTGGAGGTGTGGGCGGAAGGCGGCGTGCGCCGCACGTTCTTCTCCACCCTCGCGACGACCGCAACCGCCAGCGCCGGGCTGGCGGTTCGGCTCGGCAATCGATGAGGCGGCTCGGGCTCCTGCTCGCGCTGATCGCGTCCGCCAGCGGGGCGGGGGCGCAGACGATTATCGGGTACCCGACGTGCGCTGCCGGGGAGGCGGCCTACCGTGCAGCCCCCCACGATGCGACGCGCGACCTCGCGAGCGTCCACACGATGACTACAGACGGGTTCGGCGCGCGATACGTAGGTCCGACCGGGCGCGCCCTCCGTACGGAGGGCATCGGAACCACCACCATCCTGTCGGACGGCGGTCTCGCGTGGCGCCCCCGTACAGATGCGCAGGTCGTCGAGCGCTGCCCTGGCGTGGTCCGGGTGCTCCGCGATCTGAACACGGGGCAGGGCCGTGGCCTCCGGCTGGCGGCCGAGGTCGGCAACGAGACCGGTGACCCCGGGCCGCTCCGCTACCTGGATCCGAGCCTTCCAAACGTGGACAAGATCGGACCGGACTACGAAGCGACTCTCTCGCTCGGCTCAAGCCTCACGTCCGTCCGCTGGCGCGACTTCCTCCCGACCGACCCCGCCATCGCGCCTCGCGTGTTCGATGCGGTGGAGGGGCGCTTTCCAAAACGGAAGGGGCTCGTCGGGACCAGCACGCTGGACCTCTATCCCCTCATGGTCCGCGTCGATGGGCTCGTTGCAGAAGACCTGCCGTTCGAAGAGACGCTCGGCCGCGAAGTGCCGACGCTACGCCGTCACCTCGGCGCGGAGGTCGTCGGTTGGGCAGGGCGGACCGGGTACAGGGCGCGGGTTTCGGGCGCGTGGTTGGACCGCCCCTCGTGGAGCGCGCTGGAGGTGCCCGGCCCCAACTGGCAGGAGGCGTCGGCGGACCTCAGCATCACCCGTCGGTTCCGGCCTGTTCAGATACGCACGTTTGCTCGGGTCCGCCCGATGTGGGCGTCTGGCCTGGGCCTCGCAGACGGCTCGGTGCTCTGGGGCGAGGTGGGCACGGAACGTGCGCCGGGCGGCATCCTCTTCTACGGGGCCCGGCTCTCGGCTGGACCGAGCGGGATCGGGGGCGGCGTAGACGTCCGCCCGCGCACCGCGGCGCTCGGCCCCGTCTCTATTTCCGCGCTCGCTCGCGCCGACCGCCAGTTGCCCGAGGCCGTGCCGGGCCTCGCGAGGCTACGCCGGTCTCGCCTCCGAGGCGACGCCGCTCGCGCTGGAAGGCGCCCCCCGCCCCGTCGAGTCCTTCTCGCTGAACGCGACCGCCGAGCGTCTGTGGGCAGAGCCCCCCGATCTATTGAGGTGGCGGCAGCAGTCTGTCTGGCTCCGTGCAGAAGTGGACGTAGAGGCCCGGCAGGGCGAAACGGTTCTCCTACCGTCCTTCCAGCTTGTGGAGGACGCTATAGCGGTGGGAGGACCAGTTCGAGCCGTTCCGGCGCAGGGCGCAGCCGCCAGTGCCGAGATCGCGATGCGATTCTCTCGGCACAACGTCGTATTCGATGCCCCCCCCCGGACATTTACACGGGCGGAGGTGTGGACCCGCACCCGCCTCGTTCTCGCCGGAGACAACGCCTTCCGCGCCGCACGAGACCGCGAGCCCGCCGTCCGCCTCGGCGCGCTGGCGGAGCACTCGCCCGACGGGAAGCTGAACCTTCGCGCCCGACTGGAATGGCGCTCCGCCACCCACTGGGAGGGCTGGCCCGAGCCCGACGTACCCGCCGCCCTCCTGCTGGACCTCGGCGGGGAGTACACGTTCGGCGCCTTCACCGCGACGCTCACGGGCCGCAACGTGCTCGGCGCACCCGAGCAAACCCACCCGCTCGGCGCCACGCTGGACGGCCGGCTGTTCGTCCGGCTGGCGGCCCGCCTCGGCGGGTGAGACGGGGTCCGTCGCGCTGGCCGAAGGCCTCCGCCAGCGCGGGGCGTCGCGCGATCGTTCCCGGGGTGCAGACTGAATGCACCGGCGGACCCGACCGGGCGGATCGGAGGGTTGAAGCCCTTCCCTTCCCACCCCGGCTATGTCTTCCCTCGGCGTCTACCTCATCGGCTTCATGATCCTCACCGGCGGCATCGCGATGGCGATGCACCTCGCCGGCGTGCCCGCGGCCTGGATCGGCGCGACGGGCGTGATCCTCCTCGGCCTCGGCGTGCTCATGGGCGTCTCCAAGACCCGCCGCCGCGACGCCTCCCCGATGGAGTAGCGCTCCGGCTGGCGGCTCCCGTCAACAGCCGCACCCGCTGAGCGCGACCGCCAGCGCGCGGCTACCGCAGCGAGACCGTGACCGTCGGCTCGGACTCGAAGGTGAAGCCCGGGATCTCCGAGAGCAGGCGCATCGCCGTCGGGAAGTCCGGAGGGCCGGCTGGGCTGAGGCCCTCCAGTTGGTCGAACGCCTCGGGGTTCTCCAGCAGTTGGTTGAAGTCCATGTCGTAGAGCGTGAGCGTCCGCCCGTCCATGAACGACGCGTTCGTCTGGGCGGCCTCGTTCGGGAGCTCCACCGCGACGGTGAACCGCATGTCCGCGAGCACGAGCGCGGCGCTGCCCATCGCGCTGGCCATGCCGCCGGCGTCCTCTCCCATGTCGGCGGACTCGCGCTCCGCGCCGCCCTTCTTCGGGTCCCGCGCCGGCGCCGCATCCTCCGCGACTTCGTCCTCTTCGGCCATCTCCTCCAGGTCCGTCTGCGGGACCACGATCTGGAGATCGCCGTCCGCGAACGCGAACGTGTACGGCTCCTCCGAGCCGCCCAGCGGCATCTCGCCCCGCATCTCACTCCGCATCTCCTCGGGGAAGAACGACGACGGGTCCGAGGTCAGCGCGAGCGTGTTCACGTCCTCGAACGCGTACGTCACCACGTAGCCGGTGCCGAACAGAATGTCCTCTTCCTCCACGCCGACGAACGTCGCGCCCATCTCCTCGGCGCGGGCGCGGAGGACGGCCTCGTCGTACGGCTGCTCCGGCGGCGGGGTGTCCATGCCGGTCCCCATTCCGCTCATCATGGTGACGAGGTTGATAGCGGAGCTCATCAGCACGCGGTCCTCCACGGTCCCGCTGCCGTCGGCGTTGAGGCGCACGAGTGTGCGGACCTGGAAGCATCCCGAAAGGACGAGGGCGAGCGAGAGGACGGCGAAGAGGCGGAGGGCGCGCATGGCATCGGGGGCGAAACGGCCCTAGGATACGGCTCCCCCTTTCCCGCTGGCGCTCTCCGCCAGCGCCCCGAGCCTTTCCCGTCCCCATGCGCGTCGGAGTCCTCACCGGCGGCGGCGACTGCCCCGGCCTCAACGCCGTCATCCGTGCCGTCACCAAGTCCCTCATCCACCGCTGCGGCGCCGAGGTCGTCGGCTTCGTGGACGGCTTCCGCGGCCTCATCGAGAACGACACGCAGCCGCTCGGCTGGGCGGACGCCAGCGGGCTCCTCACGCTCGGCGGCACCATCCTCGGCACGTCCAACAAAGCCAACCCCTTCCAGTACTGGCGCGAGGACGGCGCGGACGTGAGCGACCGCGCGGCTGGCGTCTACCGCGAGCACGGGCTGGACGCCCTCGTCGTCATCGGCGGGGACGGCACGATGTCCATCGCGCACCGGCTCCAGCAGAAGGGCCTCCGCATGGTCGGCGTGCCCAAAACCATCGACAACGACCTGGTGGGCACGGACCGCACCTTCGGGTTCGACACCGCCGCGATGATCGCGACGGAGGCCATGGACCGCCTCCACACCACGGCGCAGAGCCACCACCGCGTGATGATCTGCGAGACGATGGGCCGCTACGCGGGATGGATCGCGCTGTACGCGGGCGTCGGCGCGGGAGCGGATGTGGTCCTGCTCCCAGAGTTCCCCTACCACCTGGACGAGGTGCTCCGCGTCTGCAAAGCCCGCGAGGCGGGCGGCCAGCGCTTCACCATCATCTCCATCGCCGAGGGCGCGCACCCCGAGGGCGGCGAGATGGCCGTCGCAAAGACCATCCCCGGCTCCCCGGACCCGGTGCGGCTGGGCGGCGCCTGCCAGGTGCTCGGCGCGGCGCTGGAGGCGCAGCTGGAGAGCGAGGTCCGCACCACCATCCTCGGGCACGTCCAGCGCGGCGGCTCCCCCACCCCGTTCGACCGCGTGCTCTCCACACGATTCGGGACGTACGCCGCACAGCTCGTGGCGGACGGCGCGAACGGCGTCATGGTGGCCCGGCGCGATGGGAAAATGACCGCCGTCCCCTTCGCCGAGGTCGCGGACAAGACCAAGCTCGTACAGGCGGACGACCCGCTCGTGCGCGCGGCGCTGGACGTGGGCACCTCGTTCGGCACCCCGGCCCTCACACCCGACCTGGACACGATGGGCTAGGCTCCGCCGACCGCTTCCGCCAGCGGGAGCCGCGCCGCGCCGCCCTCGTTCCTCCCCGATGCGACTCCTCCCCCTTCTCCTCGTCCTGCTGGCGCCCGCCGCGCTCGCGCAGCAGACCTACGATCAGGTCGTCCTCGGCGAGATCCTGGACCGTCCCGGGTTCGTCCCGGAGACGCCGATCCGGTACGCGCGCTACCGCGTGGAGCACCCCTCCGGCAACGCCGTCCGCGCGCGGCACGCGCTCTACGAGCACGTCGGCGAGGGCGACCCCGAGTTGGGACGGCGGCGGCTGCTCCTCGCGCAGCTCCTCGGCGGCCCGCCGCCCGGCGACCTCCGCATCGGCGACGAGCTGGTGCTGCCGGCAGATCCGGCCGACTTCGACCTCGGCGCGCTGGCGTTCGCGCCGTACCCGCCGTTCTGGCTGGGCGCCTACGGCGTGGGCGAGGTGGTCGTGGTGGACAAGACGACGCAGACGTGGGCGGCCTACGAAGACGGCCACCTCGTGCGCTGGGGCCCCGCCTCCACCGGCAAAGCCTCCACCCCGACGCCTACGGGACGCTTCACGATGAACTGGCGCGAGCTCGCGCGCAACTCGACCGCCGCCCCGCCCGGCGAGGTCTGGCATATGCGCTACGTGCTCAACATCCACGGCCCGCGCGGCATCCACCTCCACCAGTACGACGTGGTGCCGACGGGCCCGCCCGAGGGCCACGGCTGCATCCGGCTCGTGGAGGCGGACGCGCGCTGGCTCTGGAACTGGGCCGAGGTCGGGCCGGGGCGGAAGGGGACGCTCGTGATCGTGCAGGGCACGGAGCCGCCGGGGCCGCCCGTCCGGTTCGTGGACGGCGCGGACGGACCGCAGCGCGTCCGGATCACGCTCCCGCCAGACCCGATGAACGTGCCCAACGGCGAGCGCTAGCGCCACCGGCTGGCGGAGTGTCCGCGCGAGGGGACGCGCCTCCCGCTGGCGACCGCGGCCGCCAGCGGGGCGAGCGGGCTACTGCCCGATCTCCTGCTGGTACGCCTCCCAGTCCGTGAGGAAGCGCTCCAGGCCGCTGTCCGTGAGCGGGTGCTTGAGCAGCTTCTTGATCACGTCCAGCGGCATCGTCGCCACGTCGGCGCCGGCGAGCGCGGACTCCACGACGTGCATCGGGTGGCGGATGCTGGCCGCGAGGACCTCGGTCTCGTAGCCGTACTGGTCGTAGATCTGGACGATCTCGCGGATGAGCTTCATCCCGTCCGACGAGATGTCGTCCAGGCGGCCGATGAACGGCGAGATGTACGTCGCGCCGGCCTTCGCGGCGATGAGCGCCTGCGTCGGCGAGAAGCAGAGCGTGCAGTTGGTGCGGATGCCCTCGTCCGAGAGCGTCTTGATGGTCTTGATGCCGTCGAGGATGAGCGGCACCTTGACCACCACGTTGTCCGCGATCTGCGCGACCTCGCGGGCCTCGTCCACCATCGCGTCGTACTCCGTGGAGACGATCTCGGCGGAGACGTCGCCGTCCACGAGGTCGCAGATGGCCTTGATGTGGGCGTGGAAGTCCTCGGCGCCCTCCTTCTTCATGAGGGAGGGGTTGGTGGTGACGCCGTCGAGGACGCCCATGTCGTGGGCCTCGCGGATCTCGTCCAGGGAGGCCGTGTCGATGAAGAACTTCATGGCGGAGGGTTGGGGAGAGGAGAGCGCCGGATGGTACGGAGGCCGTGCGCGGCAGGTCCGTGCTGCGCCCGAGGATTCGGCGCCCGCTCCGCCTCACGCGCGCCGCCAGCGGGCCGCCCCCGCCGCCAAGGCGAGCGCCCGATGAATCTCCGAGCGCCGCGCCGTGTTCTCGGAGGGTCTGCCCGAGATTCCCCCCTCCGCGCCGCCGCCTGCATGACCGTCTGCCTCTTCGAGGACGCCCCCGTCGCCCACTTCGCGCCGCTCACGCTCACGCGCGCCGTCTACGACCTCCGCGTGGGCGCCCGCACGCTCTGGGAGCGCACCGCGGACCTCTTCGGCCCCGCCCCGCTGGCGGTCCACGCGCGCGACTCCGTCCGCGCCGTCACCCGGCAGGAGCACCCTGAGGCGATGGCGCTGGACGAGGTGACGGGCGGCGTGCTGCTCGTCAACGGCCGGTGGCGGGCCTCCGCCTCCGCCGCGGCCCGCGTCCGCGAGGGCGCCCGCGACGCGCCCCGCGCGTGGCGCCAGGGCGACGACCTCCTCGCTCTCTGGCTCCCCGAGGCGCCCGCCGATCCACAGAACGCGCTCGTCCTCCCCGAGCGCACGCAGCTCGACGAGATCGAGGGGGAAACCGTTCTCTCGCGCCTCTGGCACCTGCTGGACGACCTCCCCGAGCGCATCGCGGAGGACCTCGCCGCGATGGGCGGGCTCGGCACGCACGAGGGCGCAGACGTGCAGACCGGCGCCGTTCTCTGGCACCCGGACCGCATCCACCTCGCGCCCGGCGCGACGATCCGGCCCGGCGCCGTGCTCAACGCCGAGGCCGGCCCCATCCGGATAGAGGCCGGCGCGACCGTGGAGGAAAACGCCGTGCTCCGGGGGCCCGCGTGGCTCGGCCGCGACGCCATCCTCAAGGCCAGCGCGCGCGTGGACAGCAGCGCCATCGGGTACTGGAGCAAGGTGGGCGGCGAGGTCCACGCGAGCGTGGTCCACAGCCTCAGCAACAAGGGGCACGACGGCTACCTCGGCAACTCGTACCTCGGGCGGTGGTGCAACCTCGGCGCGGACACCAACATCTCCAACCTCCGCAACGACTACGGCGAGGTCACCCTCTGGGACCCCGTCGAGCGGGACTTCGTGGGCACCGGCCGCCAGTTCGCCGGGCTCGTCATGGGCGACCACTCCAAGTGCGCCATCGTGACGACGTTCAACACCGGGACCGTCGTAGGCGTCTCGTGTAACCTCTACGGCCCGGGCTTCCACCCGCGGCACGTCCCCAGCTTTACGTGGGGCACGCCGGAGAAGCAGGTGGAGTACCGCCCGGACAAGGCGCTCCGCGTGGCGGAGACCGTCATGGCCCGGCGCGACCGCCAGCTGACGGCCGCCGACCGCGAGGCGCTCCTGGCCGCCCACGCCACGCGCTGATTTCGCACGGGCTGGCGGCAGGCCCGGGTTAGGTTTGGGCGCCCCTCCCCCAGGTGGGGGAGGCCGGGAGGGGAGGTCCGCCCGACCGGGTGTGGCAGGCCGGGCGTCGCCCTCCCCCCACGAACGTGTTCATGCCTCGTCTCCTCGCCCCGCTGGCGGCGCTTGCCGCCGTGCTCCTCGTCGCCCCTCCGGGCGCCCTCGCGCAGCCGTTCGCCGTGACCGTCACGGAGCGCACCGACCTCGCGAATGCCCCCGCCGTCCACAGCGGCGCCCACGCCGAGCACGACGGACTCTGGCTCTACGTCGGCGGCCGGCACGAGGGCGGGATGCACGCGTTCACGGCGCCCTCCTTCCCGCGCGAGGACGAGAACGCCTCCGTCTTCGTCTACGACCACGAGACGGACGAGCGGTGGAGCGCAAGCGTGGACGATCTCGCGCCCGCCATCGCCGAGCACCTCCGGACCACGAACGCGCAGTTCCTCTCGCGCGGCGACTCCCTGATCGTGGTCGGCGGCTACGGCTACCGCGCGGCGGACGAGGGTTTCGTCACCTTCGGCACGATGACCGTGCTGGACGTGCCCGAGGTCATCGCGGCCGTGGTCGCGGGCGAGTCCCTCGCCGAGCACGTCCGCCAGCCCATCGCGTGGGACGAGGCGCTGACCGTCGCGGGCGGCCACCTCACGGCCCTCGGCGACCGGCTGGCGCTCGTCGGCGGCAACCGGTTCGACGGCGAGTACGGCGGGACGGCGTTCACGCAGACCTACACCCAGGCCATCCGCACGTTCGAGGTGGACGGGAGCGCTGGGCTCGTGGACGTGCAGGAGGTCACGGACCCGGAGCTGCACCGCCGCGATGGCAACATCGGCCCGGCCGTACTGGACGACGGCAGCCTTGGGCTCGGGATCTACGGCGGCGTCTTCCACCCGACGACGCAGGGCGCGTACCTCCGCCCCATCCGCGTGACCGAGGCCGGCGCGCTGGACCTGGAGCCGACGTTCGAGCAGCACATGGGCCACTACACCTCGCCCGTCCTCCCGCTCTATGACTCGGAGGCGGGCGCGATGCACACCGTGTTCGTCGGCGGGATCAACGGGTTTATCTGGAGCGAGGACTCCGGGGACTGGCAGTCCGTCGGTACGCCGCCGTTCCTCCCCTTCACGGACGACATCGCGGTGCTCTCGCGCGAGGGCGGCGAGTGGAGCGAGCACTACCTCGGGGACCTCCCCTCGCTCGACGGCTACGACGGCCTGCTCGGCACGAACGCCGCGCTCTTCCTCGCGCCGGACCTCCCAATGCACGCCGAAGGCATCGTGGATCTGGACGCGCTCCCGGCTGGCGAAACCCTCCTCGGCTGGGTCCTCGGCGGCATCGAGGCGCGGCAGCCCTCCTTCGGGACGACGAGCGCGTCCGCGCGCGTACTGGAAGTCTCCCTCCTCCGCGCCATCCCGCCCGCGACGGAAGACCCCGCCGGGCTGGCGTTCGCCGTAGGCGAGCCCGCGCCCAACCCGAGCGCCGGGCCCGTCCGCCTCGCGCTCTCCCTGGACCACCCCGAAGCCGTCCGCGCCGAGGTGCTGGACCTCACCGGCCGGCGCGTCGCCCTCCTCCACGACGGGCCGCTGGCGGCGGGGCCGCACACGCTAACGTGGGCCGCCGAGGCCGCGCCGGGCCTCTACCTCGTCCGCGTGACCGGCGCCGATGGCCGCGGCGCGAGCCGCCGCGTGGTCCTCGCGCGGTAGCGCTACGCCTCGGGCGTGCGGCGGACGGCGACGAGCGTGAGATCGTCGTCCACGCCGTCGTCTGCGAAGGCGAGCACGGCGGCACCGAGCCGGTCCACCACCCCCTCGGCGGGAGCCCCCGCCAGCCGGGCGAGCGTGGCGTCCAGCGCTTCGTCGCCGAACTCCTCTGCGCCGCGGAGCGCTTCGCTGACGCCGTCGGAGAAGAGCACGAGGCTGTCGCCGGGCGCGAAGGGCGTCTCGGCCTGGGCGTAGGTCGCGCCGGGGAGCACGCCGAAGAGCGGCCCGCCCACGTCCAGCCGCTCGATCCGTCCGTCCGCGTGGACGAGCCGCGGCGCCGGGTGCCCCGCCGTCACAGACCGGACGACGCCCGCCTCCGGGTCCACGAGCGCCCACGCGAAGGTCACGAACTGGTCGATCTCCGTGCCCTCGCAGAGCAGCCGGTTGATGCGGGCCGTCGCGCGCGCGAGGCCGAAGCCGTCCGCCAAGTCGTCCCGGAGGGTGTGGACGGCGGCCTGCAGCGAGGCCATCAGGAGCGCCGCCGGGATGCCCTTGCCCACCACGTCTGCCACGGCCACGAGCACGCGCCCGCCGGGGAGGGCGGCCACGTCGTAGGCGTCTCCGGAGACGCCCTGCGTCGGCCGCCAGCGGGCGGCGAGATCCAGGCCGGGCACCTCGGGGAGCCCGGTGGGCAGCAGCGCCTCCTGCACGCGCCGCGCGAGCCGGACCTCGCCTTCCAGCCGTTCGCGCTCCACGCGCTCCGCCACGCGGTCCGCGGTTTCGAGCGCGCCCACCGCCAGCGCGGCGAGGGAGGCCGCGAACGCCGTCGCGGTCGGGTCCAGATCGGCGCCGGTCGCGCGTGGACCGAGGAGGACCACGCCTCGCGAGACGTCGCCGGCGCGGAGCGGCAGGACCCACGCCCATCCGTCCTCGCGGTACGGCGCGGGCGCATCCCACCCGAACGCCTCCGCGGGGACGTGCGCAGCGTCTTCCGGTACGCCCCAGTGCCCCGCCACGCCCGTCGAACCATCCGCCTCGCGCAGAACCACGGCGGCGCGCGTCACGGTGAGCTGCCCCATCAGCGCGAAGCCGAGCCGGCGGACCACGGCGCTCCGGTCCAACGCGCTGCCGAACGCCTGCGCCAGCTCCACGAGCGTCCCGAGCGTCTGCGCGCGCGAGGCCAGCTCGCGGTTGGCGCGCTGGAGGTCGGCAGCGGCGCGGGCGGCCCGGACGGACGCCGCCGCTGCGCTGGCGAGGCTGCGGGCCAGGGCGATCTCGCCCGCCTCGTACCGCTCGCCCGTCGCCTTTTCTCCCAGCGCCACGAGCCCCACCGTCTCCCCCGCGTGCCGGAGCGGCAGCGCGAGGGCGATCCCGTGCGGGCGGAGCGTGCCCGGCCCGCCATCGGCGAGAAGCGTGCCTTCTTCCAGGTCCAGCCCGCGCGAAGCGACGATCCGGAGCCCGCCGCTCGCGTCCGCCAGCGCGGCGAGGCCTCGGGGCGTCAGTAGCCGCGCCATCAGCGAGAGGAGCAGCGCGCGCGCCGCGCCCTCGGGGTCGAGTGGGAGGTCGTCGAAGTGGTCGGCGGGCATCGCGGGAAGGTAGAGGGGACCGGGCCAGTGGGGAGCGCCCGAGGCCGCTCGCGTCCGACTAGCGGCGCCTCTTGACGAGAGGTCGCCGGCGATTGTTAGCCCCTGGCTGGCCTCCCGCCCGTTACGCGCCCTCCTGCACTGCGCGGGCGGGCTCCGTCTGTGCCGCCCGCGTGGCCGGGTAGAGCGCCGCGAGCGCGCACAGCCCCACCGCCAGCAGCACGACGAGCCCCACGTCGAACGCCCGCACCTGCACGGGGTAGGCGTCGATCACGAACGAGCCGGCCTCCGCAAGTTGGACGAGTTCGAAGGTGTGCTGCACCCAGCAGATCGCGAGGCCGAGCACGAGCCCGATCCCGGTCCCCACGCCGCCCACGAGGAGCCCTTCTAGAAGGAAGATGTGGCGGATGTCTCGCCGCGAGGCGCCCATCGCCTGGAGCACGCCCAGGTCGCGCCGCTTCTCGATCACGATCATCGTGAGCGCGCCGACGATGTTGAACGCCGCCACCACGATGATCAGGAACAGGATGGCGCTCGCGGCCCACTTCTCCAGCCGCATCACGCCGTAGAGCGAGGCCTGGAGGTCGTACCACGTCCGCACGTTGAAGCGGTCCGCCAGCCCCTCGGCCGCCAGCCGCTGGCGGAGGTCGTCGGCGACGGCGGAGGCCTCGTCCAGATCCTCCAGGCGAAGGTCGATGCCGCTCACGCGGCCGTCCAGGCGGAAGAGCCGCTGGCCTTCTTCCAGGCCCACGAACAGGTGGTTCTCGTCGTAGGCGGGCTCCAACTCGAACAGGCCGCGCACCTCGAACGCCTGCTGCGCCGGGAGCCCGAAGGGGTACGCCACGAGGGCGCGCTCCAGCGCGGGTGCGGAGAGCAGCGAGACGCGGGTGCCCGCTGTGGCGCCGTCGCCCTCGGCGGTGGACTGCGTGCTGGCAAAGACGCTGGAACGGGACGCGAGCGAGGCCCCCATGACCAGCCCCGGCAGGTCTTCGTCTCGCGCGAGGTCGAAGGCGCCCTGGCGGATGGCCTCAGCGGTCTGCGCGTCCAGCGCGGCGGGGTCCACGCCCCGGACGGTCACGACCTGATTGAGCGTGGGCGCCTCGGACGAGGTGACGAGCGCTTTGCCCTCCACGTAGGGCGTCGCCGAGACCACGCCCTCGGCCTCGTTCGCGAGCGCCACGAGCGCGTCTGGCTCCTCAATCCCGCGCCCGCCAACGGCCTCGATTCGGACGTGCGGGTCCACGCTCACGAGCAGGTCGCGGACGACGTCGTAGAACCCGTTCATCACGCTCAGCACCACCACGAGGGCGGCCACGCCGAGCGCCACGCCGCCCACGGAGATCCCGCTGATGACGGAGATGAGCGTCACGCGGCGGCGGCTCGCGAGGTATCGGCGCGCGATGAGGAAGCGGTAGTCCAAGCCGGGGGGCGGGAAGGCAGAGGGCGGAAGATGCAGACGGCGCGGGGCTGGCGTTTCGTCTGCGACGCGAAATCGCGCCCGGCTGGCGGAGGCGATGGGCGACACGGTATCCCTCCGGACTCACCGGGGAACGACGTCGGGGCACACCGGCCGGAAACCGAGCGGTCGGGGCACACCGGCGGTGTGCCCCAACGCGGCCAGAACATCGGTAAGGAGGACGTCGAACTCTCCCTGACCGCCCACCGCAGCCGCCAGCCGGGNNNGCTATTCGCTCTTCGCCTCCTCGCGCTCCTTCTCCAGGTCCTCGCGGGTCTTCTCCTGGATGTCGAACCGCTTCGAGAGCGAGTCGAAGACGCGCTGGTTGAGGAGGTGGTCGCCCATCTGCTGGAGCATCTGGCCGTTCTGGGTAAAGAACTGCCGCATCATCTCCACGTCGCCGTCGTCGCCGGCGATGCGCGCGAACTCCTCCTCGAAGTCGTCATTGGTGACCTCGAGGTTCTCCTCCTCCACGAGCTTGTCCTTGACGAGGAGCCAGCGGACCTGGTTTTCGGCCTGGGCGCGGTTCTGCTCGCGGTAGCCCTCCATGTCGAAGCCGGCCGGGAGCGCCTTGTCGGGCTGGCGCTCGCGGAGCTCGTCCAGCATGGCGTCCAGGGCGGCCTCCGTGAGGGCCTCGGGGACGGGGAAGCTGTGGGCCTCCACGAAGCTCTCCACCATCTTGGACTCCATGGACTGGCGGGAGCGGCGCTCCCAGGAGCGCTCCATCTCCTCGCGCGCCTCGGCGCGGAGGCCCTCCACGGTGTCGGTCTTGCCGTTGGTGTGCTCCTTCATCTCGGGGACCTCGCGGCGCTGCACCTTCTGCACCGTCACGCGGTAGCGGTCCACGTGATCGTCGTGGTCCGTCTCCTCGTCGGCGGCGTGCTCGTGCGGGAGCTCCACGCGGACCTCGTCGCCGGCGGCCTGGCCGAGCAGCGCGGACTTGAGCTCCTCGCGGAGGTCCGGGTTGGCCAGCACGATCTGCGCCTCGCGCTGGACCGGGCCGGTGGGCTCGCCCTCCTCGCTGACGGGCTGGATGTCCACGATGGCGACGTGGTCCTCGGTGAGGGCCGTGCCCTCGTCCTCGTCCATGAGCTCCGCGGCCATGTCCAGGCGGCGCTGGAGATCCGCGTCGATGTCCTCCTCGGTGAAGGTGCGGACGAGCTTGGTGACGGGCACGCCCGTCATCTCCGCCAGCTCGAACTCGGGCTTGACGCCGAAGCGGACTTCCGCCTTCAGCTCCGCCTGCGGGTCGTCCACGTCGAACGTCATGTCCACGAGGCGGGGGTTGCCGATGGGCTCGTACTCCTCCGGCTCCACGACGGCCGTCCGGTACGCCTCGCCGATGGCCTGCTCCGCCACCTGCACGGCGACCTGCTTGCCGACCATCTTGCGGACGACGCCCATGGGCACTTTGCCGGGGCGGAAGCCCTTGAGGCTGATCTGGCCCCGCTCCTTCTTGAGGGCGTCGGTGATCTGCGCCTGGATCTCCTCGGCGGGGACGGTGATGTCGAGGGCGTAGTCGACCTCGTTGAGTTTGCGGACGTCGGTCGGCATCGGGGTACGGAGTCTGGAGACAACACAGAGGCGCAGCCCTTCGCGAGAGCCACGCCTGAGTGAACCCGGAAGCTAGAGAGTGGTGCCCGGGCCAGCGGTGAGGATGCCGGGAATCGCCGCGCGCTGGCGGACGCCCTCGCCGAGACGGACCGCCAGCGGGAACGGACGCCGCCCGTTCTAAAAGTCCAGCCCGACGGAGAAGTAGACCCGCGTCTCGCCGAACTCCTGGCCGTCGAACGGCCACGCCCAGTCCACGCGGACGGGGTAGCCGAGGAACAGCGTCCGCAGCCCCACGCCCGTGCCGAGCAGCACGTCGTCCAGTTCGTCGCGCGCGGGCTCCAGGATCTGGCCGGTCTCCTCGTCCACGACCGCCTCGCGCTCGCGCCACACGTCGATGTCCCCCTGCGCGATGAGGCCGGCGTCCACGAAGCCGACCGCCTGGATGTTGTAGAGCGGGAAGAGCGGGATCGGCCCGGGGAGGATGGCCGCGATGAGCGGCGCGCGGGCCTCCAGGTTGACCAGCGCGAACGTGTTGCCCTCGGCCTCGGAGTAGCCGAAGCCGCGGAGCGGGAGGACCGGCGTGGCGAAGACGAAGTCGTCCGGGTTGCGGATGGGGAGGCTCCGGAAGGTGGGGTTGAGCCAGTTCTGGACGCCGGAGGCGTAGAACCGCTGCGGGTCCGGTCCTACGCTGGCGCCCGCGCTCGCCCGCGCCGCCAGCCCGTAGCCGGGACCGAGCGACCAGTAGCGGCGGCCGTCCGCGAGGGCCGTCGCGAAGAAGACGTCCGGGCCAGGGGAGCCGGAGACGGAGGCGGCGTAGCGGGTGCCAGAGCGCGGCCCGAGGTAGCCGGGCACGGTGCCATCGCGCGTGTACGTCAGCCGCGGGAGCACGAAGCGGCGCGTGTTGGGCCTCGCGCCCACCTCCGAGAGGTCCGCGAGGGAGACGCCCACGAGCGAGACGTCCGCGTCCACGCGGCGGAACTTGTCCAGCGGGTAGCTCGCCTCCGCAACGAGGCCGTAGTTGCGGTAGCGGTAGACCGTCGCATCGCGGAAGTCCGGGAGCTCGCGGGCGAGGTGGAAGGCGCGGACGCCCCAGTCCGTCCGGCCGCGGAGGTTGGAGTAGGCGAGCAGGTAGTCGGAGTTGCGGAGGTCCAGGACGAGGTTCGTCGCGAGGGCGAGCCGGTGGTTGCCGGTCACGTCCGAGAACAGCATCTGCGTCACGCTCTGCACGCCGAAGACGGTGTCGTAGGCGCCCGCGGCGTACACGAGGTCCGGCGAAAAACGGAGCTTGTAACGGCGCACGCGGAAGGAGCCGTCCTCGTTGCGGTTGTCCTGCGGCGCGAAGGCGTCCTCCACGACCTCGAACCGCTCGCGCGCGGCGTTCTCGAAGCCCGGACCGAAGACGTAGTCCCGGAAGCCGACGGTGGCGAGGTCCAGCGTATCACGCGAGGCGAGGAGGTCCGGGGGCGGGCGGCGCTCCGCCAGCATCGCGGCCACGAGGGAGTCCACGTCCACGCCCAGCGGGATGCCGGCGCGCTCCACCTCCTCATCCGAGAGCTGCGAGAGGTCGATGGGCGGCGGCGGGGCCTGGCCGGGAGGCGGCGCGGGCGGACGCCCGTCGGCAGCGTCGCGGAGGAGGGGGTTGCGCTCGCGGTTGGAGGCGGCGGCGATCAGAAGGGCCGGAGGCGTGCCCTCGGTCTCGCCGAGGCGGCGCTGCGCCCAGATCGTCGGCGGGAGAGCGGCGGGCAGGTCCTCGCGGCGGAGCGGGTCGCGGAGGAGGTAGACGGAGGGCGTGCCGCGGTCCAGCGCGAGGACGGCGGCGCGGGTCCCGTCGGCGGAGACCGAAAGGTCCGTGACGCCGGTCTGGACGTTCGTGAGCGGGCGGCCCGTCCCGCTGGCGGAGGGCGCCAGCGCGTAGAGGTTGGGGACGCCGTTCTCGTCCGAGAGGTAGAGCACGCGGTAGGCGCCGGTCGTGTCGCCCGGGGTGGCGGCCACGCGGGCGTGCGTCTGGTCCCAGACGGGATCGGCGGTGAGGCGCTCCAGGCGGGCGGGGCTCGCGAGGTCCACGCGGTAGAGGTCGAACGCGGCGCGGCCGAGGGCGCGGGCGTCGAAGCCGAGATCGCGGACACGGCGGGCGGTGGCCTCCGTCGTGGCGAGGGCGTCGCCTCGGTCCGAGTGGAAGACGAGCGCGGCGCCGTCCGGCGCCCAGGCGGGCGCGTGGTCCGCGTAGAGGTCGTTCGTGACGCGCGTGGCCGCGCCGCTGGCGACGTCCACGGTCCACAGGTCGGCGTGCGCGCCGGCGGTGCCGGCGAAGGCGATCCGCGCGCCGTCCGGGCTCCACGCCACGCTGCGGATGGCGTCCACGCCCTCCACCTCCACGGACTCCGAGCGGCCCGTCTCCACGTCCACGAGGGCGATCACGTCCCGCGCGCCGCTCTTCACCGCGACCGCCAGCCGCTGGCCGTCGGGGCTCCACGCCATGCCGGGCGTGAGGATGCGGAGGCTCTCGAAGCGGGTGTTGTCCTGCGCGTCCAGGACTTTTCGCGGGCGCGGGCTGCCGGCCGTCTCGGCCACGTACACGTCGAAGAGTCCGTCGCGGGTGGCGACGTAGGCCACGCGGTCGCCCTGGGGCGAGATGACGGGGCTCGCGTGGTAGCCGGCGCCGCCCACCTCGCGCGTGGCGACGGGCCGGGCCACGTCGCGGATGGCCTCGCGGGCGGCCACCTCGGGGTAGTAGACCGTTTTGAGCGTGCGGTGCCAACGGTCGGAGAGCTCGGAGAGCGAGAGGCCCGTCGCGCGGCGGATGGCGCCGGGCACGCTCCGCTGGAGGCGGACGCGCTCCAGGATCTCGGTCACCTTCTCGCGCCCGTACTCCTCGGCGATGAAGTCCCAGACGCCCTGGCCGCCGCGGTAGGCGAAGTAGCCGTTCAGCCGCGGGATGTCCGCGAGGTTGTCCTCCAGGACCGCATCGCGGATGTACATGTCCGAGTTCGTGTCCCAGCCCTGCGCGCTGTACTCCGCGAGGCCCTCGTTGAACCACAGCGGGATGGGGAAGCGGAGGCCGCGCTGGAGCAGGCTCTGCACGCTCCCCCCGTAGAACACGTCGTTGACGACGGCGTGCACAAGTTCGTGGTGGATGACGCGCCGGAAGTCCCGCCAGTCGCCCGTGAAGGGGATCGCGATGCGGTTCTTGTACAGCTCCGTGACGCCGCCGATGCCCTCCGCGTAGTCCGGTAGCTCCACCGCGTTGGTGACGGCGAAGTCGTTGTGCGAGGGGTAGACGAGGAGCGCCACCCGCCGCGCGAGGTCGTAGTTGAAGAGCGCCGCGACCTGGTCGTACGCCTCCTCGGCGGCCTCGGCGGTGTAGGCCGCGAGGACCTCGCCGGAGCCGGGCGCGTGGTCGCGCTCGAAGAAGTAGACGTCGAAGTGCTCGCTCTGGAGGTACCGCCAGTCGGGCGCGTCATACTGGACGCGGTTCTTCCCGAAGGCGAAGTACTGGGCGCTGGCGGGGGCGGCGAGCGCCACCAGCAGGGCGAGCGCGAGGAGGCGGCGCATGGGGGCCGGGCGTTTCCGTCACGATAGGACGGGGCGAACGGGTCGGCAAGGCGATTGGTGCCGCCTCGCGCTCCGTTCTCCCCTCCAGCCGCGCGCTGCGTCCGCGCCGTCACGCCGCAGGGGCGGTTCGCCTCGGCGGGAGCGACCGCCAGCGGGACGGGAGCGGCCTAGAAGCCGCCCTCGAAGGCGTCCAGCGTGGGCGTGTCGGCCTTGGCCTGGGGAGTGTCGGCGGGGGTGAAGGCCTCCCAGATCTCCTCGATCGCGGCGAGCACCTCCTCCAGGTCCTCGTCCGTGTGGAGCGCGGAGAGGCTGATGCGGAAGCGCTGCTCGCTGGCGGGGACGACGGGCGCCTCCACGTGGTTGACGAACAGGCCGCGCTCGTGGAAGGCGTGCGCCATCGCGCGGACGTCCGCGCCGGCGGGGGCCGGGAGCGAGAAGATGGGCGTGAGGCCACTGGCCTCGAACCCGAGATGAGGCGGGCGTGCAGTTCGGGCTCGTCCTCCATCACGTCCAGCCCTGCCAGGACGGCGGCACAGACGGCGGTGGAGAGCGAGGCGCTAAAGACGTGGGCGCGCGAGAAGTAGCGGAGGTACTCCACGATCTCCCGGCTGGCGGCGATGAAGCCGCCGGAGACGGCGAACGTCTTGGAGAACGTCCCGACGATCACGTCCACCTCCTTCGCCACGTCGAACATGGCGACGGTGCCGTGTCCGTTCGGGCCGGTGACGCCCGTCCCGTGCGCGTCGTCCACGATGAGGAGGGCGTCGTGGCGGACGCAGGCTTCCGCGATGCGGTCCAGGCGGGCCACGTCGCCGGTCATGGAGTAGACGCCCTCCACGCTCACGAACACGTCGCGG
>LWDU01044694.1_pt1 | contig 20264 bp, 17 predicted proteins | sample 727161 | NCBI WGS metagenome assembly LWDU01 (sample SAMN04566230, study PRJNA314399) | hydrothermal vent metagenome | isolation source: deep sea hydrothermal plume seawater | place: Mexico: Gulf of California, Guaymas Basin | collected 2004-07-11
AACTCCCCCTCTATAGGGCTTCTGGTGTCCGAAAAAACTTCTCGAATGCGCCCGCGCTCAACAATTAGTTGGCCATTTTCCAAGGGCTTGGAGTTGGTCATCGAGAGTAACGCGCGAAACCGGATTGTAAAAATATTCATGACTGGCTTCATCTAAAGTGAGCAAGGAGTAATACGCGACCAAATAGAAGATATTATCTAAAAATTTTTCACCAAGGTAAACCACACTTCCTATTACCTCATAGTCTCCCAATATAGAGTATATTTTAATTCAACCATATACGCACAGTAGTTTTTTATTTACATCAACAAAAAGTCTTTGTATATTAATGCCTTAGGGGTAAATATTCCACGTCCCCTCATAACGGATTCGTTGATTAATTTTCTTGCCCCTCTTACTCAATACAGAGATGATTATTATTGGCTCTTTGGACAACTGATTTTAAAAACTGTACTTGCTCCCATGGCTACCAACATTTATCAACAAAACATATATGACGTTCTTGGCGTTAACTACAACGCTACTCAAATAGAAATTAATAAAGCTTATGAGCGAATGATCGAACATTTTGATTCTTCAATCGAAAACTTCTCTCATACGATGCAACCTTCTCTTGAGGATCGCATTGCATTGGTCCAAGAAGCATACGACACTCTGTCAAACGAAAATAAACGTTCGACCTATGATCAATCAATTAGCTCTCAAGTAACAACGGTTGTTCCTAACTCAGTTCAGGCTGCCGTAAGCCAAATGAAGGTGTCTCTACAAAAAAATAAGCTACCTAATCAAAACTCCAAGCGCTTGAATGTTTATCAAGACTATTACGGGTTTTCGGAAAAACCATTCGACCTAACCCCGAACCCAAAATATTTATACCTAAGCCCTAAACACAAGGAAGTACTGGCTCACCTGGTATATGGTCTACAAGACAATAATGGGTTTCTTAAAATTATAGGTGAAGTAGGAACAGGAAAAACTATGATCTGTCGAAGTTTTCTGCAGGAACTCCGCACTGATTTTAGTATCGCTTACGTATTTAATCCGGCAATCAATGAACTTGAACTTTTGCAAACTATTAACTCAGAACTCGGTCTACCTTCCGAGATGAATAGTAAAAAAAAGCTCGTGGATACTCTCAATTCCTTTCTATTAGATGAAAGAAAAAAAGGACATCGAGTAGTTGTCATAATCGACGAGGCGCAGGCTCTACAAGTAAAAGTATTGGATCAATTACGTCTATTGTCAAACCTAGAAACAGAAACAGAAAAACTAATACAGATCGTTTTGATTGGCCAACCCGAACTCGACCAGTTACTGAAAGAAAAAGAACTGCGTCAACTACGTCAGCGTATTACTATAAGTTGGGAACTTTTTCCACTTAACCTCGACGAAACAAGAGGTTACATCCAACATAGAATTAATGTAGCGTTAGGCAAAGGCAAAGTTCAATTTGCGCGTTCTGCGGTCGAACTAATTTATAAGTACTCCCACGGAATTCCACGCATGATCAACGTCCTAGCTGACCGCTCGCTGCTTATCGCATATACAATGAATACCAAAAAAATCACTCCAAAGATTGTGCGCCCAGCAGTGAAGGATATTGGAGGGCTCACGCCACTTCCAACCTGGATAGGCACTTTATGGAAAACTATTCTCCCGAGGTTGCTAGCTCTGAGCATCATTTTATTTGGCGCTAATTATTTTACGCTTCCAGATTTCAATAAAAAAAATCAAGATGAAAAAGATATTAGTTTGTTAATTCAAGAAAATCCTATCATTCCTAACAGCCATATTTCATCAAAGTTCAGGACACCTATTATCGAGCTACCTCAAGCTGGGACTTCAGCACTAAAAAAACTAGAACCCGTAATGTCTGGCAACGAGGCTAGCACTCAAGATAGCCCTCTTGAAACTGCGCTCTCAAAGGCCCGTCGTATCCCTAACACCAAACCGCTGATCATTTCCCAACAGGATAAACTGGTAACCTACCTAGCAAGTTTATCTCTCAACGAAAGTCGATTGGAAGCAACCAATTGGATTCTAAAAAAATGGAATATTGACATAGCCTATTATCAAAATAAGGGAGAATCTCTCTTAAAATCTATTAACGAGGAACAGAAACTTTTAGCATATGATTTAAATGCAACCTTTAACAAACTTGCTGTTTTGAATTACCCAGCAATTCTAGAGATTGCCCTTCCTAACGCTCAAGGAACAAAATACCTTTCGCTAGTTTCTATAAAAGGAAAGAGCGGAATATTTGGCTCGGTGGACAGGATTGAAATGCCCCTTAAAGTAATTGACCTTATGTGGACACATAAAGCCATTATTTTATGGAAAGACTTTGAAAGCTTGCCAAAACGTTTTGGAACAGGTTTTAAAGGGAGGCAAGCTATCTGGTTACAAAAAAACCTTCGTTTGCTTGGATTTTTTAAAGGAAGGGAAGCACCTTCTTATGGTCCCAATACCGAATTATCAGTAGCCAAATTCCAACGCAAACATCGCATTAAAGATAATGGCCAGTTTGGCACAGAAAGTAAGATCATGTTGTACAGTCTGTCAAGTATTTACCAAACACCAAAGCTTATTAATCAATGAGCACCATTCTTAAAACCCTAAGAAAACTTGAAGAAGAGAAGAGTCTCCTTAACCAGAAACTTGATCTGGAGCAAATGCTCCTTAAAGAAGACTCCTCTTATCCAAAATTCATAGGATCTGGTCGGTGGAAATTTTTTCTACTAATAGGGATCGCGGCCATTTTTTTAATCGCGGTGGGAGTTACTTTTTATCGCTCGTTACCAAACTACGTAGTGTCGACTTCTAAAAAATATTCTCCCAAGAAAAAGTCTATACAACAAATTATCAAACCTCAAGACTCGCCTACACCTCAAACCTTTGAAGGAATTCCTATGGCGGCAATTTCAAGCAACGAAACAGCCTCAAACCCTAAAAACAAATTCCTCTCCAAATCATTTACTAAACTACTATCCGATGAGGCTATCCCGGTCAATACTTCTCCTGATATCCCAAAAGTCGAAAATCTTATTAGACCAAAAGCTAATATTACAAAAAAAAAATCCATAGCAGGTCTTTCCATACAAAGCGACCATATCCCAGGCATTAAAATCAAGGGAATCATTTTTTTTTATAACGGAAGTTCATCTAACCACATTATTGTAACCACAGAAAACAATACTAATTTAAAATTACGAGAAGGCGAAGCATTCCGAGATACATTAGTAGAATCCATTCATTCTAATTATGTAATTTTTTTACACCACAATCAGTTGATCGAAGTGGCTATCGGTCGGTAGTAACCTCGCTTAAAGTTCCTCAAAGTTTTTTAACTCACTCGCGCTCTCAAGAGTTTTTTATTTAGAATTTTAAAGCTGGCAATTCCTTAAAACTAATTTTAACACCAGGAAAGCCTTCTTTGAGCAGAATATCAATAACCTGCTTTATCGCATTTACATGCCTATCGCGGGATTCAACTCCATCAAAATGAGGGTCTTCTTCCTCAATTGTTATTACTCCCGGACCTGCATAGTTACAATAAAATGCCCCTAACGGTCGGAACCGATGATTTGGGTCCAACCCAGAACATGAATTGACAATAACCATGAATAAATTTGCTCCTGGATCGGGGTAAACCTCAAACAATCCGCCATTTTTTATAGTATAACTACTGCAATAATCAACTATCCGGAACACATCTTCTACGGATGCAGTACGATAAACACTATGCATAGTGAAGCTCCATAAAAGATTAGTGGCATTTTAGCTTATAAAAAAACAAGTGGCTTCGCTAGGGATATAAGGTGACAACAATTTTATAAAAGTTTTTTCCGTAAAGATATATTTATACAAAATTAATTGTACAATTTTCCATGCAACAGCAGTTGAGTTGACTTTTATCAAAGTGTTTGATAAACAGGCGGTTATGAATTTTCAAGATGTTTTCATGTCATTGCAAAACTATTGGTCGTCACGCGGATGCGTTATTCATCAATCTTATGATATTGAGGTTGGGGCTGGAACATTTAACCCTGCCACTTTCTTTAGAGTCCTTGGACCCGAACCCTACAGCGCAGCGTATGCAGAACCTTCTCGACGCCCTACAGACGGACGTTATGGGAAAAACCCTAACCGCCTACAACATTATTATCAATTTCAAGTAATTCTTAAACCGTCCCCTGATGATGCCCAAGAGCTCTATCTAAATAGTCTTATTGCATTGGGAATTGACCCTAAAAAACATGATATTCGATTTGTAGAAGATGACTGGGAGTCTCCCACACTAGGAGCTTGGGGATTAGGGTGGGAGGTATGGTTAAACGGTATGGAAATTACACAATTTACGTATTTTCAACAAGTAGGTGGAATCGATCTTTCACCTATCACTGTGGAATTAACTTACGGTTTAGAACGTATCGCTATGTATCTGCAAAATATCGACAATGTATATGACCTTCAATGGAATGACACTCTAAAGTATGGAGATGTTCACCTAGAAACTGAAAAACAGTTTTCCCGTTTTAATTTTGAAGTCGCAAACAAAGAGCGGTTCCTTGTATGGTTTGAAATGTACGAAGCTGAGGCAACTGAACTTTTAGAGCAAAACCTCGTTTTACCTGCTTATGATTTCACGCTAAAGTGTTCTCACGCATTCAACCAGCTCGATGCTAGAGGTGCCATTAGTGTCACGGAACGCACAGGATACATAGGACGAGTCAGAAAACTTGCCCGCCTCTGCGCTCAAGAATACGTCTGCCAACGCGAGGAAATGGACTATCCTTTACTAAAAAAAAATCACACCTGATTTATATTTTCATCACTCTATCTCTTGAATACAAGACAATTTGATTCTGTTTTTTTCTTGATAAAAAAGTAACTTCAACTATTATCATGCCCTTATGCTTGGCATATAACTTACTCTAAGCTTAATTTTAATGTAGTCTTCTTTAGTTTTTTCAATTAATAGGCTTTTCTAGATCATGCCAGAACTATTTTTAGAAATTGGTGCAGAAGAAATCCCTTCTCGGTTCATGAGCCTGGCTTTAGATCATCTTAAAGAAGAGATGTCATCTTTTTTAAAAAATAATAGAATTCAAGCCAGCGAGCCTAGAGTTGCCGGATCTCCTCGACGCCTTGTAATTTTACTTAACGAAGTTAGCTCTCAACAAGACGATATTGTAGAAACCCACTTCGGCCCCAATGTTAAATTAGCCTACGATGAAGGGGGAAACCCTACAAAATCGGCCCTAGGATTTGCCCGAGGAAAGGGCATAGACCCATCTCAACTCACTATTGAAAAAACATCCAAGGGAGAAGTAGTGTGCGCGCGTATAGAAAAAACAGGACAACCCACTGAAAATATTCTAAATAATTTTTTCCCGAACCTTATTAGGAATATACCTTTCCCAAAAAAAATGCGCTGGGGAAGCCGAGACACCTCGTTTGTTAGGCCCATCCACTGGATTGTTGCACTCTTTGGATCAAAATCTCTGGATTTTAGCTATGAAGAAATTCCCTGTTCTGACACTTCACGTGGGCACAGATTTATGAGTCCTATTTTTTTTAAAGTAAGCGGAATTGGCGATTATTTAAAATCGTGTGAAGAACATTTTATCATGATAGACCCAGTAGTTAGAAAAAAATCTATACTTGATCAAGTCTCTTCGCTTGCCGGTGAAGTAAACGGTATCGTAGTACTAGACCAAGAATTGCTCGAAGAGGTTAACTACTTAGTTGAATATCCTTTCGCAGTCAGAGGGGGTTTCGAAAAAAAGTTTCTTGAACTACCTCGCGAACTACTTATTACCACCATGAAACAACATCAAAAATATTTCCCCTTAGAAAACAAGAATGGCGGCTTGTTGCCATATTTTATCACTATTAGCAATGTAAAGCCCGGACCTGGTAACGAAATTCTTCATGGAAATGAACGGGTTCTTCGAGCTAGACTTGAAGATGCCCGGTTCTTTTTTGACGAAGATCGAAAAAAAAAATTAGAAGACTTCGTTTATTTTTTAAAAGAAGTGACCTTTCAAAAAACTCTCGGTACTTCATATGAAAAGGTAAATCGTATCGTTGCCCTTTCCGAGTTTTTAGCAGCTGCCGTTTGTCCAGAGAAAACCAAACAAACTTCTCGTGCCGCTTGGCTTTGCAAGGCAGACTTAGTTACTCAAATGGTATATGAATTTCCTGAACTACAGGGAGTGATGGGTGGTTATTACGCTGATCACTCCGGAGAAGACTCTGAAGTCAGCCTAGCCATCAAGGAACATTACCGACCAGCTTTTTCCGGAGACTCACCTCCCTCGAGCTCGATAGGATCTGTTGTTTCTATAGCGGATAAGTTAGACACTATTCTTGGTTGTATAGGTGTGGGACTTCTTCCGTCTGGATCAGAAGATCCTTATGGTCTAAGAAGACATTCTCTCGGGATCATTCAAATCATACTCAATCAAAATTGGCAAGTTTCACTAGATGCGCTAATCCAAAAAGGCACAAATCTACTTAAGGATAAGATAACACTAACTTCTGATGAAATTCGCATGCATACTCATGCATTATTCTCGCAACGATACAAAACTATTTTAATTAGTGAAAAGTACCCTTACGATGCTGTCGACGCCGTGCTATCTGTAAACATAGATTCTCTGTTAGACATTAGACAAAAGGTGATTGCTTTGTCCGATTTAAAAAAGCAACCTTATTTTGAACACCTTGCTATAACTTTTCGTAGGGTAGTTAGCATCTTAAATGAGGAGTCTGATGGTGATATCCAGACGTCATTATTTAATGAACCTTCGGAAAAAAAACTTTACGATGAATATAGACGTATTAAAGAACCCGCAGAAAATCATCTAAGGAAAAAACAATTCTCCCAAGCTCTTGAGAAAATTGTAGAGATCAAAAAAACTGTGGATGAATTTTTTGAACACACGATGGTCATGACCAAGGAAGACGATCTTAGGAAAAACCGACTTCGTTTGTTAAAGCATATCTCTCTTTTATTTTCTAACATTGCCGACTTCTCAAAAATCGTTCTCAAAAAAACCTAAAAAAATCTATTGACTAAAGGTATAACTGCTATTCATAATCTCTGCATTCCTTTTTCAGTTACTATATAAATACTATAGTTTTAATTTGACCTAAACTCAGGCTATTTGCTTTAATTTAACCATAAGGAAAACATCTATCAATTTTTACTGCTTTAAATACCGAGATTCTGAATCGAAGGATATTTTATAATTTTTAAACATTCCGTGGATATCTTGAGTTAAAAATTTTCTCAGTTCCGCGCACATTGATATTGGAGTTTGAAACATGAAAATCTCTATCACCGGAGTAACCGGCTTAGTCGGGTCCCATTTAGTTAAATTATTATCGTCTCCTAATTCAGACGGAAGTAAGAATGACATTAAAGCACTTATTCGAGAAGATAGTATCGTAGATCATCTGAAAACTTATGAGGATGTTGATTACGTTATTGGAGGTCTTGAGGACAAAGAATCTCTTCAGCGATTAGTAGAAGGATCAGAAATACTAATCCATCTAGCTCATTTCCCTGGTCCTGCTAAGACCGAGGATGAATATGTCACAGTAAATGTGAATGGCTCCTACGACCTTCTTCAAGCGGCAAAAATGGCGAAAGTAAAACAAGTAATTTTTATGAGTGCCTGCTCAGTATTTGGAACGATTCAACCCTCAGTTGACACTTCAAAACCACTTGATGAGTCGCACCCGGTTCAACCTAGTTCACTTTATGGCGCAATAAAGTCATCCATTGAATCCTTTTGCTTTTTTTACGCGCGAAACCGTGCCTTTGATATCACCATTCTCCGTCCGGTCACAATTTATGGCGTACGCCCAGATCTCCCCAAATCTGAATGGTTTGAAACGGTAGACTTCCTATCTACTAACTATAATATTGATGTCAAGGGGAGCACTAAATATGTCTCTATAGATGCTGTGTGTCAGGCAATTACAAAAGTTTTAGGCAATAGTGAAGCCTCGGGGAAAATTTATCATTTAATTGATGACCATATTCATAATCTAGATTTAGGTAGAATGATTTGTGAAGCAGTTGACTCATTTGGAGAAGTTGAGGGTGTTATGGGTGAAGAGGGTAAACCCATGTCTAATCAGGCAGCCCTCGATTTAGGAGTTGAATTTAAAGGTCTTGACGGTGTTAAAGAATATGTTAAACGAATTCATGAATTACAAAAAACATTCGGCGGAGAACGCAATGTTGAAACCTGGTAAACTCTTAAAAACTATACATGTTATCTTCTAAAGTTTTTTTAGAGCTCCTTTCGAAAAAGGGATTTGATTTTTACGCAGGTGTTCCTTGCTCCCTTCTTTCTGGATTGATTCAGATTATTGATGATGCTCCCGAAACACCTTATTTCCCAGCAGTGAGAGAAGATGCTGCTGTAGGACTTTGTGCAGGTGCCTACCTTGCAGGGAAGCTGCCAGTTTTGCTGATGCAAAATTCTGGTTTAGGTTACTGTCTCAACGCTTTTACTTCTTTAAATCTAATTTATAAAATCCCCGTGCTTGTGATCATGAGTTGGCGTGGTGAAGACGGAAGCGACGCACCTGAGCATATTATAATGGGAGAAATTAATCAGAATCTGTTAAAAACTTCCAGTATGGAGTATTCTGTCCTTTCTAATGAAAATTACCAGAAGTCCTTGAATACGGCTTGTCAAAGAATAGAGAAGGGCCTTCCATATACTTTACTGGTTGGGAAAGGACATTTTAATGAAGGGCACTGAGGCATTTGAAGAAATTATTCCACTCTTAACAGATGAACCAGTAATCCATGCTAACGGATACATTTGTCGCCAATCTTTTAATATCAAAGACCGAGAGGAAAATTTCTATATGATAGGGTCTATGGGACTCGCGTCTTCAATTGGACTTGGGGTAGCCATAAACCGTCCAGATCAAAAAACGATCATTATTGACGGCGACGGGAACGTTCTCATGTCTATGGGAACACTCGCTATGATTGCTGCAGCTGCTCCCAAAAACCTTGTTCATATTGTTATAGACAACGAAGCCTACGAATCAACAGGAAGCCAAAGATCTCTATCAAAATCGATATCGTTGGAAAAAGTTGCTCTAAGTGCTGGATACCTTCAAACAAAAAAGATCACAAACAAAGATCATATAAAGGAGGCGTTTTACGAACTTATGGGGAAAGATGGACCATCTTTTCTTTTAATTAAAGTGGAGCCTTCTTTTGATAAATCGACCGGACGCGTTCACCATACTCCAGAAGAAATCACTACACGCTTTATGGAAAGCCTTGACCCACCTAAAAGTTAACGGTTAGCTACATTTTGATTAGGCCAAAACAAGTCAATTTAAAAAAACTAATTGGTTGTCGTATCACTTAAGTGGTCAGTCGCAGTTAACAAACCACAACGTTTGGTTTTAATAATGGAGTATTAACTAAAACATTTGTTAAAATTTTTCTTTAAATTTCTACGTCTAAACTTTGGTTGATCCCGGAACTATCAGCCATGTTATCCAAATTTTCTTGAATAGCTTGTTTCAAGCGAACTTCTTCTTCCTTAGGAATTTGGCGGACTACCTTTTGCGTCTCACTGTCTACAATCTTGACAACAATCTGATTGTTATCTATTACATCAACTTTTCTTAATTTAGATCCAACTGAGCCACCTTTTACATCTTGGACTTCTTGACTAACAGCTGCTTGTCCTCGCTGTGATAATGAGACTGTATCATTTATTTGCTCTGAGGATGATCCACCTGAAGGTACCTTTCTTGTTTCAGAAGAAAGCTTCTGGTCAACCTGAACTGATTTTTTTTCTACCTGCCCTGTTGTCTGAGAATCCATAAAATTCACCTATTATAAAAGTAAACAACTTAGTTCCAATTTTTCTGTCATGGCATAATCCTTAAACATATAAATTTTAAAAAAGCGTTTAATTACTTTCTTGCCACTTATTTAGAAATTAATTTAGCTCCCCGTATTGGACATAACGGTTAGTTTGATCAAAACTTTAGTCTTATTTTTAAAAATTTAAATACAGGGGATGTGTATTATTGAATTCTAAGTAAATGATGGTTTATGAAATCTATTTTCAAAGCCCTTGGATCCTGTTGAGCAACCAAAGTTTCCGTAATATTTCGCTCACAAATCATTGAAATATTTTTAGGTAGGGCGTACGATATTCACTCCAATTTTTCAAAATAATATTTCTACTAAAAGTCCATGAATAAATGAAAGATTTTTCAAAAATTCTAAAATATGCTCGCCCTTACACCAAGAGTATTATTTTTGCCTTTGCGTGTCTCATATTGACGTCAATGATCAGCTTAGCTTTACCTCTTATTGTAAGAAATATGATCAATGCGGTTGTAGTCCTAAAAAGTTCGGATCTTTTAAACAGCCTTACCCGAGACCTTGTGATCATCATTTTGTTCCAAGCTGCCTTCGCAGTTACTCACAATTACATTTTGAGCTTTATCGGGCATCGTATTACAGCCGATTTTAGGATTGAATTATTTTCTCATATTCAATCTCTTTCTTTGCGATTTTTCCAAAGCAGACGTGTTGGTGAAATTTTATCAAGAATGAGTAATGATATCACTGTCATTCAAAATGCCTTGGTATCAATTCCTGTTGCCGTTTTACGACAAACGATCACCTTAGTAGGAGCATTAGCTATTATTTTTTATCTCAATTGGAAACTTACAGGCTTAATTCTTCTTGTCTTACCGCCATTGATGTTATTCGCACGTATTTTTGGGAAACGCCTGCGTAATCTTTCAGAAAACGTACAAGATAGAATCGCACAAGCTCTGGTTGTACTTGAGGAGGTTGCTTCTTCCATCAAAATTATCAAATCCTATACTCGCGAACCTTATGAAAAAAAACGATTTGAAAATGAAATCGAGGGCGCGTTTGAACAGTCTATTGGGAAGGTACGCATCTCAGCTTCGTTTGGTCCATTGATTTTAGGTCTTACTTTTCTTGTGTCGACTATTTTGATTTGGTACGGAGGTCAACAAGTCATGCAAGGAGCCACAACTCCTGGAGAATTGGCCGCCTTTTTTCTTTACGCATTAATTATGGCCGGCCCGATAGGGACCTTTGTCAAAATATATACACAATTACAAGAAACTTTGGGTGCCATGCGTAGAGTTAATGAAATTTTAGATATCAAGCCTTTGATCAACAGTCCAAAAAAACCGGTCAAACTTACATCTCTTAAAGGTCATGTCTGTTTTAGTGAGGTGATATTTGGTTATGAAGATGGCACACCTGTTTTAAACAATATAAGCTTTGACATCCATCCTGGACAAACAGTTGCTTTCATTGGACCCAGTGGCGCAGGGAAATCTACCACAGTCCAACTACTACTGCGATTTTTCGATCCACAATCTGGAAAAATTCAAATCGATGGAGATGACTTAAAATCTCTTGATCTAGAAAGTTATCTGAGTCAAGTCGCCTTAGTACCTCAAGAAACTCTATTATTTGGTGGAACTATTCGGGAAAATATTCTTTATGGGAAACTTGATGCTACAGACACGGAAATGATAGAAGCCTCAAAATCAGCCAATGCGCATGAGTTTATAGTTGAGTTTTCTAATGGTTATGACACCTTAGTTGGTGAAAAAGGGGCCAAACTTTCCGGTGGAGAGCGGCAGAGAATAGCGATTGCCCGTGCTTTACTTAAAAACCCAAAGGTTCTCGTGCTTGATGAAGCAACCTCGTCTCTTGATAATCAATCCGAAATGCTAATTCAGGAAGCTTTGGAAAAGCTGATGGCAGGGCGCACCACTTTCATAATCGCGCACAGACTAAGCACTGTTCATAATGCTGATAAAATTATTGTCCTAGACAAGGGAAAGATTGTCGAGTCAGGCACCCATAAGGAGTTGATGGCGAATGAAAATTTATACTATCATCTTTACAGCATGCGACTTATCGAAGCCGAATCTCCTAGCGAAGCTCCTGTTTAAATAATTTTTCTTAACATAATAAGTCACTGTACTTCCTCCCTACTAACAGTATTAGCTTAATCCTAAGAGGCTAAATCCATAAGAATCACCATTGTATAAAACTAAAAGCCTTTATTTATAGGGAGAAAGTGGACTCATCTATCCAATCTATCGGGGCATCATTAAGACCGAACTCTGGGCCAAAAGGACCAGGTGGTCCACTCAGTCATGAAAATGTTTTTCGTCAGTTTGGTCAAAGACTAACAGAAGAACAACAGACATCAATTCTTGCAACAGTTGCGGAACTAAAAGAATCCGAGACATCTTTCGATGAGGTTAAGGCGATTGTTGACACTTTTCTGGAAGAAAATGGTATCGAACCTCCAAACAAAGGAGGAACATTTATCACTACAGTAACGTAAGTCTACCCTCTAAAATTCTATGTGCCAAGATTTTATTGATTCTCTGTTTTTGGCAAAAGAATTTGAAACATCCCTATCATTTCTTTAAACATATAGTTTTTAGAGAGATGACTATAAATAAGCGGAGTATAGTTGGCCAACCGTCTATCTTCTTTTCCATCAATCGGAATATCCACAAAAACTATTACTTTTGGTGGGCTTGCTTGCAATTGCTCTATTACTTTTTTCTCGTCGGCTGCATCAAGCATTCCGGGTAAAATCCAGTCATATTTTGTTGGGTTTTTACGATCTGTTAAAAAATAAAAAATAGGATTCAAGGGTAACGCTAGAATAGGGTCACCAACTTCAGAGTAGCTTTTAATGCGATCTACTACCTTTTTAATCGATTCCGCTTCAGCAGGATTTGTATAAACTTTTACTCTAGGCATATCTAACAAAGATGTCTCCTGCTTTACAGCGCCTATTGTCCCCGCGTAAAAACCATGGTTTGTATTCATTTCATAAAAAAATAAAAATGGAAGGAATACGGTAACCACATTGATAGTCGTCTTACGAAAAACCACTAAAACAGCCGACTCTTTTTTCAGTATCTTACATAAAGAAAGAAGGCGACCTCGAGCTAAAAAAAGAACATAACAAAATAAAATATAAGCAGGAGGAAGCGTACGCAAGAGATTATCAAATCCAGCCCGCCACAAAACTAATCCATACGTACAAATTCCAATTAACAAAATAGACAGAACATACAGATCGATAGTTTCAATGCCTTTTTGCTTAATTATTTTTATAATAATAAACAGTGCCACTCCCGAATAAATCCAGACTGGAATATAAAAAAGCAACCGCTGAAACATTTCATGTGATCCCAACTCACTCCATAACTTAAAAAATGGAAAAAGACTAGGGAATGGGTTCCCCCACACCTGATAAGATCCTAAAACCATATTAATGGCTAAGTTCAAAAAATCTTTTTTAAGTAAAAAAGATAATGAGGGAATTAGAACCAAAATAAGCAATCCTATACTTATCCAGAACTTAGTTCGGCCTATAACAGCAACTTGACTTTCCTGTATTAACGAGTGTTTTTGTTTTTTTTTAAAAAAAGACTGAATAGCAAAAACTGTAACGCTGCATAAAAAGGAGAATAGCGCGACCTCGAATTTAAAAAAACCACTGAGTAAAATGGCTCCAGCCAAAAACAGGTATCGCTGAGGTTGAATTCTTTCTACACATCGAACTAAAAAATACAAATTAAGAATACAAAAGAAAGTAAAAAATCGATTGTAATACATAGCTGGCGCTGAAAGCACGAACACTGCTGTAAGAAAAGCAAAGCCCTGTGGCATGATGCGGCGGGAGATGGAAAATGTCATGAAAATCATGATTGGGGTTATTAAAATAACTCCAATACGAAGACTCTGAATACTTACTCCAAATAGTTTAAAAAAGATTGCTCCATAGATATAACGTCCTGAAAGATACCCACTAGGATTAAAGTCTTCCATCGCTTTCTCACCATTTAAAGTCCGAAGGGTCCCATTGGCATACCCTCCTTCATCCCACACATTGAGACCATACTCAGAAAATGAATATAAATAGGCGACTAACAATAAATAAATGAGAGATAACCACAATGATTTTAATGGGTAACTATTCATAAAATAAATAAGAGTAGTTTTTTTGTTCCTATGTAGGAAGTTTCCATTACGGAAGGTAAGATTCCATCTCTTGGATAAGCTTACTATGACCTCTTGTCAGGTTAGAGAGATTCTCTTTCCCTTGGGGACTGAAAGGTATTTTCTTTTTAAAATCTATAATTCTTTGGGCAGAATATTCAATCTGTTTTTTATCGATTCTTCCCTCTTCAATATCTTGAATCATCTGATTTTGCAGTGATAAAGTTTTGTCCCTGTCATGGCAAATAAGATAAAGGTCCACACCCGCGATAGAACCAAGCCTTGGAATTGATTCAAATGAAATATGTTTTTCGACTGCTTTCATCTCCAAATCATCAGTAATAATAAGTCCATCGAAACCTAACCTTTCTCGCAAAATATTTTTTAAAATATACGGAGAAAAAGTGGCTAGTAGTTTATCGTCCCATGCTGGGTAAATAACATGAGCGGTCATGACTACTTTTAACCCATGACTGACCGCCTGAACAAAAGGTTCTAGCTCAACCTTTTCCAGTGAATTTACATCACGGTTAACATAAGGTAATTCAAGATGAGAGTCTCTATCAGTATCGCCATGGCCAGGGAAATGCTTGCCAACAGGGTAAACTCCCGCTTCCTGAATTCCATCTATAACAGCCTTACCCATCCGGCCTGCCCACTCTGGAATATCACTCAAAGCTCTTGTCCCAATAATGGGGTTTTCTGGATTCGTATTAACATCAAGGACCGGTGCATAAACCATATTTACTCCTACTGCATGCATTTCTCGACCAAGTGCTAGCCCAAATCGATGGGCAAGTGATTCGGATTGAGCCTTCCCAAGACAACTTGGCTGCGGAAAATTGCTGAATGGACTTTTCAGCCTCGCTACACGGCCTCCTTCTTGATCCACAGAAATAAATAATGGAACAGAAGCGGGGCAGGATTTTGCTAAAGACTGGAGATCGTTTATCAATTTTATCAATTGATCTGGTTCTTCAAAATTGCGCTCAAATAAGATTAGGCCCCCAATACGAGATTTTACAATCAGCTTCTCTAACTCAGAATTGAGACAGGTACCACCAAACCCGGTGATGATCATTTGACCGGTTAAATCTTTTAGGGAAAGTTTATTATTCAAGTTATTGGATCCTGAACTGCCTCTTGGTATAAGGCTTTTCAGAAAGAGGTTGGAGTTAAATACATATAAAAAATTTAAATGGTCGCGCTAGTAAACCAAAAAAATAGCTAAACTAATGAACCGACTCTTTGCAAGAAGCGCTGCACTTATTTAGTTCATTATGCTAACATAATTTACATAGCTTAATTTTATTATAAAAATAAATATGCCCCGTAGAGTAGTAGTTACAGGTTTAGGTGCGATAAGTCCAAACGGGATAGGGAAAAATAAATTCTGGGAAAACACCTGCAGTGGCATCAGTGGAATCGAGCGTATTTCGAGTTTTGATCCTACTGGTTTATCATGTCAAATAGCGGGGGAAGTTCAAGGTTTTGATCCCTTAGAATATTTTTCAAAGACAGACCTTAAAAAACTTTCCCGATCTGTTCCGTTAGCAATTGCCGCCTCAAAAGAAGCACTCCATGATTCTGCGATAGACCTGGCCCAATTCAATGAAGAAGATTTTGAAAGTCTCGGTATTATAGTAGGAACAGGAGGTGCTGGGTTTGATTTCTCTGAAAAACAATTTGAAATATTTTTCTCTGGTCAAAAGAATAAAATCAGTCCATATGCTATTTCAAATTCGTTAGTTGGAATGCTTTCAAGTGAGATTTCTATGTATTTCGGTCTTCAGGGACGAAGCCATGTTCTCTCAAACGGGTGCACGAGTTCTACAGATGCAATCGGATATTCATTTAATTCTATTCGCTCCGGACAAGAAAAATGGGTTTTAACTGGTGGTGTTGAATCTTGTGTTACTCCAGCTATGATGCTTGGATTCGAGCGAATGCGAGTCAACCCAACTCAATATAACAATGACCCAACGCGCGGCTCTCGTCCCTTTAATCTAGATCGAGATGGTTTTGTGTTATCAGAAGGAAGTTGGATGTTGATTCTTGAGGAGTTAGAACATGCAAATCAACGTGACGCACCAATCTATGGCGAGGTTCTTGGATACGGATCAACTTGTGATGCATATCATAGAGTAGCTATTATGCCCGACGGGAAACAATCAAGCCGAGCACTCCATTTAGCACTTAAAGATGCAAAAATAAATAAGGATCAAGTCGATTATATTAACTTTCATGGTACTTCAACGATCGTTAACGACAAAGTAGAAACTCTAGCTGTTAAAAATTTATTCAACAGCCTATCCCAAAAAATCCCAGTAAGCTCAACTAAATCTATGACCGGTCACCCTCAGGGGGCATCAGGAGCACTTGGTGTTACCGTTTCTTTACTTTCTTTATGTAATAATTTTTTAACACCAACCATCAACCAAGAAAGTCCTGATCCAGAGTGCAATTTGGATTACGTCCCAAATATAGGGCGGGAGAAAAATCTTAGTATTGCTATAAGTAATTGTATATCTTTTGGAAGTAAAAATTCAGCTCTCGTGCTGGGGAAGTTTTCGAGATAAAACAACCCTGCATTTGCTTGATTTAAAATATCACCATTCCGAAAAATCAGCGGTAAGGCATTTTATTGCCTTGAAGTTGACTCTCAATGTCCTTTTCAAACTGGTTTTCTAAGCGTACAAACTCTTCAAATTCTTTTGGGCTTTTAAACTCAAAGGCACGTGGTTCTTTTTGCCCACAAATCTCTTCATCTTGATCAACAGTTAATATGTTTTTTTCAACAATTCGAATTGAAAATTTTTTACGCGTCTTAAATTTTTCAAAGATTTCTCTATAAACTGGCTCTAAATTGAGTGCCATAATAAAGCTCCATGTATTGCTGTTTCTAATAGCTTAAATTAAGTTTAATACTAATTGAAAGTGATTTAAAAAAATTTACCGCTGTTTAGTATAAATTATAGCCAAAGAATATCATATCTCCATAAAAATATACTTTAAAAAATTGAAAATGATTTTTTTACTCTAAATCAGTTTCTTCTTTCAGAGAGATATGTTATTTTCTTTGATGAGATTGTTGAAAATCTATAAAGATATTCTTTTTTTATAGATATTTTTTCCATTAGTAGTATTCATATACATAAAAAATATTTCAACAAAAGAAAACTACTTGTTTCCTAAGTAACCTCAACATCGACTGCCCTAACGTTTAGTAAACAGGCTCTTAAAATATGCCCGCCAAATTAACACTTAATAAATTAGCTGAGAACTTAGATTTTGAAAAAAAAATTCTAGCCCTATGGCACCAAGAAATACCAACTTCTACCTTAAAGAGGTTAAAGAAAAAATTATCCTCCCATAATGATCTAATCGAAACGAATGGAAATTGTTTTTTACCTATTCCTCTAGCTTTGCAAAAAATCAAAAACCTTCCTTTATCGATTCGCTTAAATAGTTTTGAAATCAACAATAAAGTTTTTTTGCCAGGACATAGACTAATCCCTTTTATCTCAAATAAAAAAAAAGAGTCTGACCTTACTTTTCTTTATTCAGAGAGCAACGAAATAGCAAAACAGAAACTACCATTTCTTATCGAAGATATTGTTCCTTACTATCAATACTCTTCTCCAGTCCACTTTCCCGATGAAATCAAATTAAATAATTGGGCATTAGAAAAAAGTTCGCTACTAGTTACGGCCTGGGATATAAGTCACATTATCCACAAAAATAAACTAGAAGAGGGTGATTTTTTATCCATCAAACTTGCAGACTATGAAAAAGGTATTTTCCAAGTTCAACCTTGCTACAAAAGGACAAAGCACCTAGCTCGTCTAAAAATGCGGTCACTTTTTTTATCTATGGAAAAAACCCTAAAAAAACTTTGTACACTTGATTCTTTTTGTTCAATGGGGATTGAAAAGCAGGTTCTATACACTCTTTATCATATCGACAAAAAATTACTTAATGTCCCAGCGTTTTCTTTTGTAGATTTCATAGAATCGCTAACTGAGCTTGAAGTAGTAGGTTGTGAAAAAGGTGGGGGAAGACTGGTTCCAGGATCGAATAACTATCTCAACAATCTGGTTTGCGAAGAAAAACCAAGAGTATCCAAGGGTGAAATCGGATCACTAGATAAAATATTCTATGATTTGAAGCTTGCATTCAACAAGGATGAATTTGTATCCATTCTATATACAGTTATGGGATCGGAAGCCTATAAATTAGAATCCGTTTTCAATATATTATTTTTGGGGGAAGGGAAAATTTTCAGTAACAATAATCAACAAAAAGTATTCTATAAGCACCTTAGAAAACTATTAAAGAAAATCTACTCTGATTTAAAACAACCTGAATCTAAAGTAATCTCTACCCTTCGTGACCAGACCGTTAGTATCAAGCTTAGCTTGATAGAAAGTTTAAGATTCCTTGAAAAAAACGAGGTCGGGCTGAAGGATTTACCACAAGATCTTTTAGATAAAATTCACGATCTAGATCACTTTTGTAGAGAAACATTGTCCCGCCTAGCTGATCGGTCTGTCATCCCAGATCTAAAATTCATTCATGATGCAAGGCTTACCATTAAAATTATTTTCCCTCATGCAGCTTCCTTAGAAGATGAAATTTATTCGCAACTTGGTTTCTATTAAATAAAACGTTTTTTTAGTCTATCTTGACAACGCAGCTTTTTTTAGCTCCCCAGTTTTTAATTTTTTATTTTCCTTCAAGAAAACCCCTCGGCCCTTTAGCACATGACCGGTAGCTTCTTCCACAATAACTTTTACCATATCACCTTCGCCAATCCGTCTTTCATCTCCTTTAAAATGAACTGACCAATATTGAGCACTTCGCCCTCTAAAATCTGCATCTGCTTTAGAACTCTCACTTTCTACCAAAACTTCTACTTCCTTCCCTATAAATTTTTTACCTTGTTCAAGAGTTAATCTTTTTTGCAATTCAATCGTTCTTTGCAAACGATCTGACTTCATTGACTGCGGAACTGTATCCGGAAAATCCTGGGCTGGTGTATTAGGGCGCGAACTATAACTGAACATATAACTATTATTGAATTTTATTTTTTCCATCAAATCAAGAGTATCTTCGAATTCTGATTCCGATTCACCCGGGTAACCTACAATGATATCGGTGGATAATGCCATATCTGGTACAACCATTTTAAGTTCCTCTATTATGGAAATATATTCTTCTATCGTATGCATTCTACGCATTTCTTTGAGAATACGATTATTTCCACTTTGTACAGGAAGGTGTAAATGATTAACCAAAATATCAATATCTCGATAAGCCGAAATACATTCACTAGTAAAATCTTTTGGATGACTCGTCATGAATCTTAAGCGCTTCAAACCAGATATCGACGCGATTCGATATAATAATTCATGAAAAGGAACCGGTCGTTTTAGTCCCCGTTTTCCATAAGCATTGACGTTTTGTCCTAATAAAACAATCTCTCGTACACCTCTTGAGACTAAAAGTCGAACCTCTTGTTCAATCTCTTCGGCTTCTCGGCTTTTTTCTCGACCACGCGTAAAAGGAACTACGCAGAAGGTACAAAACTTGTCACAACCTTTAATTATATTAACAAACGTACTCGAGCCAGGGTTCAATGGAGTTTTCCCGTAAAGCTCAGGAATTTTGTAATTTGTGTCTGTATCAAATTCAGTCCGCACTACCGGTACTTTCTTTTCTTTAACCTCGTCTATAATCTGGACAATATGCTCCACTCCATCAGGCCCTATCACAAGGTCAACAAACGGCATTTTGTCCACAAACCGTTCCCCCTCTTGCTGAGCCAAGCAGCCAGTAAACCCAAGAATCATATCAGGGTTACTCTCTTTAAGTGGTTTTAAGTTTTTAGCAAGGGAGTATATTTTTTGTTCTGCCTTATCTCGGATCGAACATGTGTTTATAAGGACCAAGTCTGCCTCTTTCACTTCTCCAGTACGAACATAACCCGAATGAAATAGCAATAATTCCATACGATCTGTATCGGCCACATTCATCTGGCAACCAAATGTATCTAAATAAACTTGTTTCATAATGAAAAGACTTTAGTCTAAAAATATTTTGGTTTCAACTGAGAATTTCTTCTTAATTCATAGATTATCTCAAAACATGTTTCCATTTCAGTGAATCACTAAAG
>LWDU01000243.1_pt1 | contig 20262 bp, 12 predicted proteins | sample 727161 | NCBI WGS metagenome assembly LWDU01 (sample SAMN04566230, study PRJNA314399) | hydrothermal vent metagenome | isolation source: deep sea hydrothermal plume seawater | place: Mexico: Gulf of California, Guaymas Basin | collected 2004-07-11
TTACTCACTGATTACGCAATTATTACTTTGGGTGGTAAATTAAAAAGAAAGGAACGTGTATCAGGTAGGTTTGCGGATGTGATTAGTAACTTATACTTATGCTCTGCTGTGTTAAAACAATTTGAAAATCAAGGTTGTCCGAAAGATGATTTACCATTGATGCATTGGTCTTGTCAACATACCCTCTATGAAGCACAACAAGCTTTAGTTGAGGTTATGAAAATATTACCCTTTAGTGGTGGTATTAGTAGATTAATCATTTTTCCATTTGGTAAACCATACTCTTCACCAACAGATAAATTAGTTCATCAAACAGCTTCCATTTTACTAAATGATACCGAAACAAGGGATCGTTTAACGCATGGAATTTATGTTAACGATAGAGAAGATGACGCAACAGGTCGTATTGAATGTGCATTTAAAGCGGTACTTGCCGCTATACCAGTTGAGAAAAAAATCAGACAGGCACAAAAAAATGGTTTATTAGTTAATACTATTAGAACTCAATTATTGGACAACGCCCTTGAGATAAACATCATTACACTTGAAGAACGTGGATTGCTAGATGAGGCAGAAAGAATGCGAAGTCTTGCAATCGAAGTAGACGATTTTGAAACACTAAAAGTATAAAAATAATTAAAGTATAAAAATAGTATAAATAGTTATATTAATAATAATATAGTTATTTGATATGGAAAATTATTTTGGAAAAAATGGGTTTATTTGGTTTATAGGCGTTGTCGAAGACCGAATGGATCCAGAAAAACTTGGTAGGGTTAGGGTTAGATGTATTGGGCATCATACCGAAGATAAAGCGGATATAGCAACAAAAGACCTATCATGGTCAACTGTTATGTCACCAACAACAACACCATCGATGGATGGTATGGGGTCTACACCTCCATTTCTTGTAGAAGGGTCATGGGTTACTGGCTTTTTTATAGATCAATACAGACAAGAATCTATTATAGTTGGATCTTTGCCTGGATTCAATACCAAAAAAGATACTATTACAAGAGGGGATAAAGGATTTTCTGATCCAGCTAGTATATATCCTAAAAATGGTATGGATTATGACACTAATAAATTAGGAAGAGATGGAGGGTATAATAAAACCCATCCATCATATATAAACAGATATTCTAAAAGAATATGGTCTGGAAGTGACGACAATCCGGATAATATACAAATAGCCACAAAACCTAATAACAAATCTGTTGATCCCAGTGGAACTGATGATATTAGAAAAATGTGGTCAGAACCAGAACCTAAATTAGGGCTATCAACTCGATATCCATTTAACCATATACAAGAATCTGAATCTGGCCATATTCATGAAATTGATGATACGCCAGGCGCAGAAACAATTTTAAATTATCATAGATCTGGAACATTTGAAGAAATTTTACCTGATGGTTCTAAAACTACTAAAATTGTTGGATCTGAATATGAAATAACTATATACGATAAAAACGTTTATATCAAGGGTAAATGTAATATAACCATTGATGGTGATTGCAGACAATTGGTTAAAGGTGATTATGTATTAGAAGTTTTTGGTGATTATACTGAAAAAATTCATAAATCAAAGCACACAAAAATTGGCGCTTCTGGTGAAGGAAATTATACATATGAAATAAATGGTAATCGTTCTGGTCATATTAGTGATACAGATAAATTAACTATAGATTCAAATTATTCTAGAATTTGTAAAGGCAATCATACAGATAAAGTAAATGGTACATATGATACTACAATTTTAGAAGATTATAATACAATGGTTGATGGAACATCTTTATTTTCATGTAAAGGTAATATTACAATAGCATCATATACAGAAAATGTTAATATATTCGCTGTTATGGATTTAAATTTAGATGCTGTTATGGATGTAAATATAAATGCAGATATGTATATGTACGCTACCGCTTTAGAAATTTATTTAAACTAATATTAATATGTATAAAATAATTGCAAATGTTTCATATTCTAAAATAGGAAATCCGTATCATACTATTGATTATTTATTACCAGATAATACTGAAAATATAAAAGGTGATAACTTTGGTTTACATATACATTATCATGGTGGGACATGGGGAGAATCAGAAATTCCATTTTCTCAAGGTGGTGATAAAAATGAACAAATAGAAGTAACACTAGCTAAACATGCCGCATATATAGTTTCCAATCAAGACCCAGATGGTACAATAATAGCCCTAGTTAATTATAGACTTTCGGGAGAGGTATCATTAACAGATATGTATAATGATGTAATTACATCATTTAAGCACATATTAAATGATACAATTGATGGTGGTTTAAATGTTAATCAAACTAAAATATCAATATCTGGTGCTGGCTCGGGAGCTCATTTAGTTGCATGTATGGTTTCAAGGCCATTTGATCTTAAAAAGACATTCCTAAATTTAATAAATGATGTAATACTATATGGATTGCCAGGCAATCTTAATGATTATAAAGAAATATCTGTTAATCCATATGGATTAATTTGGAATTGGACAAAAGTTTCTTCATCAGGTCTTGAATTTAGTCCAGAAGGCGCATGGTTTAATTCATGGGTAAAAAATTCCGAATTAATTGATTATAATCCTAAAACTTTAATGGAAGGTTTTAGGGGTAATATAAATTTTACCCCAAGATTTAACCTTCATATGTTCCATGGTCGTAATGATATAACATCAGATGTTAGAAGTGCTATAGAATTTTTAACAGCATATAAAAAAGTATCCGGTGCTGGATCTGGATATTCAGATGAATCAGAAATAGCAATACAAGAATTATATATTGCTTATTTTGGTCGTCCCGCTGATCCATCAGGTTTTAAATATTGGTTAGATTCATTATCTAACGGAGTAACAATCACATCAATTGCAAATGCATTTGCAGCTTCAGAAGAATGGCAGGTAATTAATGCATTAAATACAAATGATTTCTTGATATTAATATATCAACAATGTTTTGGAAGGGGATATAATGTCAAAACCCCCCCATCATCAGCATCAGAAACATCATTGCAAAAATTATACATTGCTTGGTTTGGTCGCCCAGCTGATCCAGAAGGTCTTATTTATTGGGGATTACATTTAGACAGTGGATCTACAACTATAAACGATATAGCAACAAATTTTGGTGTTCATTCACCATCTATTCTTGCTTTAAATACAAATGATTTCTTAATATTAATATATCAACAAGCATTTTCTAGAGTATATAATCCAGGCTTATCATCAAATAATCCAGTATCATCAGCATCAGAAACATTATTACAAGAATTATATATTGCTTGGTATGGTCGTCCAGCTGATCCAGAAGGTCTTTCCTTTTATGGAAATGCATTAGACAATGGATCTACAACTATAAACGATATAGCATTTGAGTTTGCAAACTCATCTGAAGGACAAATATTTATAAATCTCGGCACAAATGCATTCTTATCAGCGGTATATCTACAATCATTTTCAAGAGGGTATGATAATGCAGTAGGTGCTGATGGTACATTCTGGTATGATGCAATTGAAAGTGGTGCTACCACCAAAGAATTGGCAATGGTGCAAATTCTTCAGGGTGCTGGAGGTTCTGATTATACAGCACTGAGTAATAAAGTTATAGTTGCAAAAACATATACTGAGGCAGTAACTAATGATAATAAAATTTATTCTGGAAATATTGCCGCATTAGAAGCATCATTTGTTATAGATAGAGTTACATCAGATTCTTCTACAGTGTCTCCAGGCAATACAGCGGCACAAACTGCGGTTGATAATTTACCATTTGGTAATATTGTTGATGGAGATAATATTACTACTGGAGCTGGTGTTGATGGTACATTTTGGTATGATGCAATTGAAAGTGGTGCTACCACCAAAGAATTAGCGATGGTGCAAATTCTTAACGGAGCTCAAAATGCTGATTTTTCTGCAATGAGTAATAAAGTTATAGTTGCAAAAACATATACTGAGGCAGTAATTGATGACAATAAAGACTTTTCTGGTGCATCAGCAATTTCTACATCTCAATCCATTCTAGCCGCTGTTACATCAGATTCTTCTACAGTGTCTATAGGTAACACAGCGGCACAAACTGCGGTTGATGCCTTGAATTCTGCTCCACCACCAAATCCTAATTTAGGCCCTGATGGTTCATATTGGTTTGATCAAATTGAAAGTGGCGAAATGCCCAAAGGATTGGCCGCAGCAAATATTATTTGGGGAGCTCAACATTCAGATTCCATAGCAGTGCAGAATAAAGTCACTGTAGCTCGAAATTTTACTTCCGAAATAATTAAAACAAATAAAGACTTTTCTGGTGCATCAGCAATTTCTGCATCTAAAACCGTTCTGTCTGTTGTTACATCAGATTCAGCTACAGTGTCTATGGGTAATGACGGGTCAAAAATTGTAATCGATAATTTACCTCTAAGTGATGAGGAAGGTGTTCCTGTAATTCACGCTTCTATGAAAATTTATGAAAATTCTGGACATGCATTAGAAGGATTATATACAGATCCAACACAACAAACAGACACATTAATACCTCATCCATATACATTCCCTAGAGATGGTTCACTTAGTTATACAGAAGAAAATCTTGGTTCTATTACATCATTATTATCTGATTTTAAAGCTGCATCCGCATCTGCCCCTAAATTTGATTATACTAACGATCCTATAATGAATATGAATATAGGTGGAATTCCTATATTAGATGATAATGGCGATGTAACATTATCAGAAGGAGCATTAAAGGGATGTGGAGTTAATATGGCAATAGATTTTCTTGATGAAAATTTAAATAAAGTTTTAGATAAAGGAAAAACTATTGACAAATTCACTTCAGCTTTAGCTTGGTGTTCAGAACTTCAATCATTAGGAGATGATATTATTGGTAATATCAGGGGCGAATTAAATATACCATCTATATCAGATATAACAGATAGTCTTCCAGAATCAATAGGTTCAATAGCTGAAACTGCAGTTAAGGCTGGTGCAATATATGAATCTGTGCAGAATGGTGGACTTGATATATCAACTCTTAATAATGCAATGTCGGTTATGAATACAGATTATGGAGATGCATTAGGTAGTATTGGATTAGACTCTAATAAAATTATGAGTATTGTAAGTGGTGGTGATTCAATTTCATCCATACTTAATGGTGGTAGTTTATGTGAAACTATGCCAAATATATCAAAATTAGCTTCAGGAGAAGTTTTAGAAATTTTAGCTCCTGTGGAATTAGCAACTAAAGATATTAAACCTGAAATGGCCAAACCAGAAGATATTGATATAATAGCTTCTGATAATATTAAAAAAGAATTAGAAACAGAACTCAAACCAACCAATTCTTTAACTGCTAAAAATAAAGAAGTAACTAAGAGTTTTGTACAAAATACCAATGAATTAATTGGTATATCTTTAGGAGTAACAACAAAATTAAAATTAGAACTTCCTATATCAGATAATCCTAGAGATTTCCGTGAAAATCCCACACAAATGCATTATTCTATTACTAAACCTATAACAGATATAGCTAAAAATCTAGATTCAGGGATACCAAGATCCACGCCTGGATTAGTTGATACAGATGTTGGTGTTCAACAATTGAATTCATTTGTTAATAATAGATCTTCAGATGAAGATCCAAGAGGTGCATCAGGTAATATGATAGCTGATATGTCAAATATATTAACTTCTGGTATTAATTTCAGCAATGAAGAATTATCAAATTATACAGATCCTAGTTCTTTAATAAATATTATTAAATCTAAACTACCGAATGAAGATTCTACTATATTACCAACAGGATTATTAAATTTTGATGATCCTAATCATGAAGGTGTTCAAAAGATTAAAGATATTCATGAAGAAATTAAATAACAATAATAACACAAGATTAAATCGTTATATAACACAGAGAAGAGTAAATCATCTTCCTACGATACATAATGATTCTATAGAATCTATGTGGAAAAATGATCCATACTTTAATAATGACATTATTAAGGAACAATCTGGATATACCGATCTGGAATACAGAACACATTTTTCTAGATCGGAATTGATAGAATTATTTGAATTATACAATCAACTCCAGGCAGAATTGTCGGAATAGGATACTTATGCATAAATATAAATTTAATCTTACAAAAGTAATAGATGGTGATACAATTGACGGACAAATTGATTTAGGATTTAATATATTATATAAAGTTCGTATAAGATTATCTGGAATAGACACTCCAGAAACCAGAACTAGGAATTTAACAGAAAAAAAGTATGGTATTGAAGCAAAGAATAAACTTTTAGAATTACTTACGGCCGATTCTGAAGATATTGTTGTTCAATCACACGGTCTTGGTAAATTTGGTAGAGTTTTAGGAACTCTTTATGTTGGAGATAAAAATATCAATGATATCATGATATCAGATGGTTATGCAATTGAATACCATGGTAATAAAAAAATAGAAACTTCCAAATTATTAGAAATGCTTGATTTAGTACGTTCAAAGAAATAGGTAAAATATGGCACATCCAGTAGCTCCATATAAAAAAACTCCAGCTGTAGCTAGAGGTGATCAAGTAGATATTGTAAATACTAATCATGGTTGTCAATCTACAACTACAACTGATGAATGTTCTGATGATGTATTTGTAAATGGTATTGGTATACATAGACAGGGCGATAATAATACAATTCACTTAGTAAGTTATGGTATTTGTGTTCCACATCAAACACCTATAACTATAGGATCAATAACTGTATTTGCAAATTCAATGGGTGTTGCTCGCGTGGGTGATTATTATACTGGTGGAGAAAATGTTTCTTGTAACGATACGGATGATGATAATAACCAAGACAATAATTCGAATAATTCGAATGGATCGCATGATGTATTTGCAGGGCCAATAAACTCATGTTATTCATTATAAATAATAAGATACAATAAGAAATGGTAATATTCATATGAATAAAGATATTTTTAAAACGCCCGATAAGCGTTGGAAAGATTTTGATTTAAATTTTTCCACTCATCCTGATACTGAAGATTTAACATTTCTTATTGATGATAACGCAATAAAAAGATCAGTAAAAAATTTAATATTTACAAATAGAACAGAAAAATTATTTAATCCTACATTTGGTTCTGATATAACGTCAATGTTATTTGAAGATATTGACATAGTAGGTGTATCTTTTATTAAAGATACTATATTTAAATTATTACATACATATGAACCAAGAATTATTACTTCTGATATAAGAGTATCTTCGTTAAGTAATAATTTACGCGTAACAATTGAATATAGAATTATATCTAAACCAGAAGAATTACAAGTAATAGAAACGCTCATAGAAAGGATAAGATAATGAGTACAACAGATAAATTGGGGTCAACTACCGAGCAAGATTTTGATGAAATTAAAAATAATTTAAAAATTTATTTAAAAAATCAAGGAGAATTTACAGATTATGATTTTGAAGGATCTGGTGTTTCATCCTTAATAGATATTTTGGCCTATAATACCCATTACATGGCATTGACTGCAAATATGACTGCCAATGAAATGTTTTTAGATTCTGCAGTTCTGAGGAATAATGTTGTATCTCATGCTAGAAATTTAGGATATACACCTAAATCTAAAAGATCCTCTAAAAATGTTATAACTCTAACTGGATTTACACAAAGTGGTGGATCTTCTAATCAAATAGAAACAGTAATATTACCTAAAGGATCTAAATTCTCATCTGGGGATTCGGGTAAATTTTATACATTTGTAACTAATAAAGAGTATTCATGTATCAGTTATGATGGATCTATTTTATTTGAGGATATAGAAATATTTGAAGGTAAATATGTCACCAATACTATTACAGTACAGGAAAATGAAAAACAAATATATGAAATACCAAATAGAAATATTGACACCACTACCCTTAAGGTTAGTATAAAAGATTCTATATCTTCTACAACTTTTAAAGAATATAAATTAAATAAATTATTAACAGATTTTAATTCATCTTCAGGAATATATGAAGATTCAGAGTACTTTTTTCTTCAAGAAGGACATGATGAAAAATATGAAATATATTTTGGTGATAATGTTCTCGGTAAAAAATTAACTCCTGGCAATATTATTGAAATAACCTATATTATAACTTCTGGCCCTGAAGCTAATGGAATTAAAACTTATACAAGAAAAGATTCTACTCCATATATAGGTTCACTTACATTAACAACAAATTCACCTTCATATGGTGGTGGTTTATTAGAATCAATTGAATCTGTAAAATTAAGTGCCCCAAATACATTTATGGCTCAAAATAGAGCTGTGACTTCTAGAGATTATGAACATTTTGTAAGAGAAATATATCCAGAATTAACACAGATATCAGTATGGGGTGGTGAAGCGAATGATCCACCAATATATGGTAAAACATTTATAGCAATCAAACCTTTTACAAATGCAATTAAAAAAATAATACAAGATAGATTAAAAATATATAATGTAGCTTCTATTACACCAGAAGTTATAGAACCATATTATATGTTTCTTGAATTGAATGTGGATTTTATTTACGATAATACTATAACAAAATTTACTGAAAATCAATTATCTTCATTAGTTCGCGAAACTGTAGATAATTATAATTCTAGTACATTGTTGGAATTTAATACACCTTTTAGATATTCAAATTTTTCCTCTTTAATTGATAATACAAATAAAGCTATAATATCTTCTAATACCACAATTAAAGTTAAACAGTATATAAAACCTTTACTAGGAACTGATCATTTATATGAAATTAATTTCTCTAATAAATTATATAATCCTTATGATTCATACAAAGGCCTTGAAGGTAAAGGATCTGTTTGGTCAAATGGGTTTTATAAAGATGGTGATAATAATATAATATTTTATCTTAAAGATTCTGGTTCGGGTAAATTAGAACTTTATTATCATCCTACTGGATCTACAGAAATGGTAGTACTTGATAATGAATTTGGTACAATAGATTATATTGATAGGTATCCACTTCTTTCTGATGTTAATACAGAAGGGAAGATTATAATACCTTCATTAAATATAACAGGATTTCCTGGCAGAGATGAGTTTTTAATATTAACAACAATATTTAAATTTAATGATGTTGTTCCTATTAGAAATCAATTAATTCAAATTGAATCTATTAATATAGTTGCAACAAAAAATGAAAGTATCTAATGAATATTTCAAATAGAATAAAGGAACAATTTCCAGAATATATTCGACAAGATCATCCGAAATTTGTAAATTTTATTGAAAATTATTACAAATTTCTTGAATCTGCCGAATTAAAATTATTAATGCAATCTGGTACTTTTATTGTAGGCGAAACTGTACAGGGTTCTGTGTCTAAAGCTGAAGCTATAATTAATTCAATTGACACAATAAATTCTAGAATATTTGTATCAACTCAAAATGCATTTGTTCCAGAAGATATTATATCTGGATCTACTTCTTCGGCGTATGGTAATTTTGTATCATATACACCAAATCCAGTTCAAACAATCGATCAACTTCTTGCATATAGAAATGTTGATTCTTCTATAGATTTATTTTTTGATGAATTCCGAAAAGAATTCATGGCAACTATACCAAAAAGATTAACGGATTCACTAGATAGAAACAATTTAATAAAAAATATTAATTCTCTTTATAAATCAAAAGGAACTACAGATGGTCATAAATTATTTTTTAAAATACTATTTAATGAATTAACTGATGTATATTATCCAGCAAAAGATATATTAAAACCAAGCCACGGTGATTGGGTATATGACACAATAATTAGAGTTTATGGCCAAATTTCTGACCCATCAGTATTAAATGGACAAAGACTTTATCAACGGAATGATCCATTATCATCTATTGTTAATAGTGCATCTGTTGATATTGAATTTGCTCATACTATATACGGCGATGAAGGTATCGAATTAAACATTAATAAAGAAACTATTAAAGGTAAATTTATTAGTGGAGAAATTGGTCATATTATGGGGACTGATGGAATTGATTATTATTTCGAATTAGCTGAATTACCAACAAAAATAATAATATCAAATTCTGGCCAATATTATAAACAAGGGGAAGAAGTAGTATTATCAGGATTTCAATTTCCACCAATAGCTAAAATATCTAATACTTCAATTGGTTCATTATTAGATGTTGATATAATTAATGGTGGTAATAATTATGTGATTGGTGATAAATTAATTTTCACTAATACTGGTTCACAAGGATATGGCACAAAAACGGCATCAGGAGAAATTGAATCACTTGGTGGTGAATTTACTCTTGAAGATAGTTTATCAACTATTATACAAGAAGATTATACAGAATATTTAAGTGGTGTTAATGGTAATCAATTTATTCAAGAAGATGGCACAGCAGACATATCTAGTATATTATTGCAATATAGTGGCCAAAATTATGATTCTATTCCTATATTATCAATATCATCAGTATTAGGTGAAGCAGAAGAAATTATATTAACATCTGACAATATTGGTGGTATATTAGATATAGATATATTTGAGCCTGGATTTAGATATACACCAATGGGTGATATTAATGCATATGAATCTTTAGTTATAAGAGACTTTTCTGGAATAGTTGATCTTACTATAATAGGAAAATATGTTACATCTTCGTCTGGTGGATCTGGACAAATTATAACTTTTTCACCATTAACAAAAGTATTAAAAGTTAGAGTAGATTCTGGCACATTTTTAATTGAAGATACTTTAAATATTAATAATAATAATGGGTATTGTAAGATTCATTTAAATGAATCTGCTAAAATGAGCATTTCAACAAGTGTAATTTTTAATTATCCTGGCAAATATATAGGTGAAAATGGATTTGTATCATCATTTGCAAAACGTATACAGGATTCGGTATATTATCAAGATTTTTCATATGTTGTTAAAATCGGAAGATCTATTAATTATTGGAAAGAAGAATTAAAAAGTACTATACATCCTGTTGGGTTTAATTTATTTGGTGAAGTTAATGTTATCAACTTACTAAATGTTGGTATTAAAGTGCCTACCGCTGATTGCACCACATTTACTCCAGATTTATTCTCTACATTATTTGTTATATTTGAAACTAAATTACAAATACCAGAAATTGTCTCACATGGAAGATATAGAATATCTAGATGGGATAAAAAGGAACATATAAGAACTAGTCCTATAACTGGAGTCAAAAATCAAAGAAGAATTGAACAATTTAAATTTGCACAAACTGAATTTCTACTAAATAATGAATGGGATCCAAATGGTAACTATGATATTTCATTAGAAGATAATACTGGTTCTATAGAAGCCGAAAATGGAGATTTAATTGTTCAACAGGTTGGAAGATGGCTACAATCAGATACATTGCGTTATGGTGGACATAAAGGTAGAGGATATCCAATAAAATTTATAAATGATTATTTTCCATCAATATCCGCTGTTATAGATTATCCTGAAAATTACACACCGATTACACCACCTTCAGAAATAACAATTAAAAAAATCATATAAATAATATAATAAAATATAAAGGCAATTCCTTATGAGTTCAATAGTATTAAATAAATTTAGAATAGAAAATGCAAATGTATTTTACGATTCATTTGCAAGCAGTAATTATTATCTTTCTTTAGGAAGGCCTAATTCTTGGGTTGATGATGAGTCACCACCAACTGCGTTTGAATCAAACCCACAAATATATAAAATTTATAGAGATATTATTTTCTCATTATATATAAATCAAGCTAGTGTAGCAATGGTTATTCCTAGAATAAATTGGATATATGATACAATTTATGATATGTATAATGATGGTTATTCATCATCAAATCCATCTAGTACTGGTGCTACATCATTATCAGATTCTAAATTCTATGTAATGAATTCATCATATAATGTATATGTATGTTTAAGTAACAATTCTGGTGTACCATCTACTATTGAACCTACAGGTACATCAATTAATAACATTGTTCCTTCTGATGGATATATATGGAAATATTTATATACTATACCGACATCAGAAGTACAAAAATTTCTTTCTTTGGATTTTATGCCAGTTTTAGAAGATAGTACGATTGCTTCATTTGCCGTACCTAGCTCTATTGAAACTGCTATAATAACTTATCCAGGCAGTGGGTATGTTACGGGAACACATACACTTGTTATGCATGGTGATGGTTCTGGTGGTAGTATTGATATAACTGTAGATTCTAATGGTATAATAGATTTTGTTAATATACCAGCAGTAAATATGGGAACAGGTTATTCTTTTTCCTATATAGATTTAACTTCAATAGAAGACACTTCTGTTACAACTGTGCCAGCTGTAATTGATTTAATTATTAGTCCTTCCGCAGGTTTTGGTGGAGATAATAAAACATTATTTAATGCCGTATTTGTTATGACATCAGTAACAGTTTCTGATGATGGTTCTAATAGTGATATTATCACAAACCAAGAATTTCGTCAAATATCATTAATTAAAAATCCTACATCTTCAGGAGGATTAACTACGGCATTATCATTATCAGCATTAAAAGTGATGAATGTTTCTGGATTTGGTACTACAAATTTTATAAAAGATGAAACGATAGTTGGTTCTAGTACTGGTGCCGAGGCAACAGTTGTTACTTTTGATCCGATCACAGGAAAATTGGAATATATACAACAATCAGAAACAGGACTAGGACTAGATTCTTTAGGTGATATTAAAGATTTTAGTACAGGAGATGTATTATCATCTTCAGAATCCGGTGCTGCAGCTGATGTGGACGGATTTACTGTACCAGAACAAGATTTATATTCAGGTAGTATATTATATACAGAAAATAGACCGCCAATATATCGGACGACAGACCAAGAAGAAAATATTAAATTAGTAATTGAATTCTAAATAGGAATAATAATGGGAATAAAAACAGATCTAAATGTCGCTCCGTATCATGATGATTTTACAGAGGACTCAGAATTTTACAGGGTATTATTTAGGCCTGGGTATTCTATTCAAGCTAGAGAATTAACCACACTTCAAACTATGCTACAAACCCAAATCACTAGATTTGGTAAACATATGTTTAAAGAAAATTCTATGGTTATTCCTGGCCAAGCCACTCTTGATTTAGAATATGAAGCCGTAAAATTACAACCTTCATTTGATTATCCAGATCCATTTGATACAACACAAACTATTTCATCTGAGCCGGATTATTATGTTGATGAATATATCGGTTCTATTATAACAGGTGCTACATCAGGTGTTTCTGCAAAAGTTGTTAATGCGGTTCAATTAACTTCAGATGATCCTATCACATTATATGTAAAATATACTAAAACGGGTACAGTAACTGCTACAGATGGAACAGTTTCTGAAACATCATTTTTCATTGAGTCTGAAAAAATATCTTCGGATAAAATTATATCTGTATTTTCAGAAAATGATAATTCTGCAATAACTTTAGATTCAGATGCTACAGCTGTTGGTTGTGCAATTTCAATTAATCCTGGCGTTTATTTTGTTAGGGGTCATTTTGTACAAAATATCCAAAAAACAATAATTCTAGATAAATATACAAATTTACCTTCCTATTCTATAGGGTTTAAAATTAATGAATTATTAGAAAATCCAGAAAATGATAACAGTTTATTAGATAATTCAACTGGTACAACAAACTTTTCTGCTAAAGGGGCCCATAGATTAAAAATTGAATTAGAGTTTACCGCCTTTAACTTAAATACTTTACCAGACAGTAATTTTATTGAACTTATTAAAGTAATAGATGGAATTATAGTAGAAAGGGTTAATCGTACTGATTATTCACTAATTGCTAAAGAAATGGCTAGAAGAACTTATGATGAATCGGGCGATTATACATTAGGATCCTATAATTTTAATTTAAGAGAACATCTCGACAATGGATATAATGGTGGTGTATACACAACTACAGGTGATGAATCTAAAATGGTTCTGCAAGTATCTTCTGGTAAATCATATGTTAAAGGGTTTGAAGTTCACACTCATATACCAAAATTTATAACTATTGATAAAGCTAGAGATTATTCATCTAAACAGAATGGATTAATTCCTACAAAATTTGGCAATTCTATTATTATAACTAACGTATCAGGTATGCCTGATATTGTTGGTGATCATTCTAATATTACACAATACAATGAAGTATTATTATTTGACAAATTAACTACTATAGTTGGTCAAAGTTCAGGAAATCAAATTGGTAGTGCCAGAATAAAAGCATTAGAATACATTATGGGGGATATATCAATACCCGGCGAGCCAGGATATAATGCCCATTTATTTGACATTCAAATGAATTTAGATATTGATGTTGATCAATCGTCATCATATGCAATTGGTTCTTATATAAAAGGATCTATATCTGGTGCTACTGGATATGTAGTGGAATCTACTACAAATCTTGGGTATGTAAAATTAAATAACACCACTGGAAAATTTGTAAACTCTGAAATTTTAGTATCATCAAATACAAATGATACCACTGGATCGTCTATATTAGGCTTTACTAAATGGAGTATTAGTAATGTTAAACAATTATTATCTACAGTTTTTGCTGGTGGTACTAATACATTCACTGCAGATGTAGATTTAAATAATTTTAAACTGATTATTGGACGGTCAACTTTAAATTATACTGCTGGTGTTGGTTATGGTACTGTGGATTTAACAGGGATTGGATCAACATTTGATCAAGAATTATTAATCGGTGATATAGTTAGATATGAAGATTTTGGTGTAACATTATCTCTTGTAATAACATCAGTTATAGATAAAGAAAATGCCACATCTGATATTATATCAAATAATGCAAGTGTTGTATTTTCTACTGCTGCTGAAATATTTAATGCAAATCTTACTAGAGTAAGAACCACATTAGATCCTGGCACAAATCCTACTCTACTATTCCCATTCAAAAAAAGGAATATTAAATCTCTTAAAATAGAACCATCTACAATATCAGATACTATATTTGAATATAAACGACAATATATAGGCGTTGCAGATTCTAATGGAACTATATCATTTAATTGTAGTTCCATTGAAACATTTGGAGATTTGACTAATAAAAACTATATATTATCTACTGAATCTGGCACACCTGCATATGTTGATATTAGTAGTAGTACTACAGGTATAGGTACAAATTCTATATCAATAACCAATACAAATTTAATTAATCAGTCTGTTAAATTATTAGCAACAATTAAAAAATCTATTGGACAAGAAAAAACAAAAACAATAAACAAATCTACTAAAAGAATAGTATCTTCTAATTCACTACTTGACTCTTATGGTCATAGAGTATTTGATGATACAATTTCTCTTGGAGTTACTGATGGATTTCAATTAAGAGCAGTATATGCTTCATCTGACCCGTTAAATCCAGCAGTTAGTCCAACATTAACTATATCAAATTTACAAGGTGCAACATCAGGAACTATTAATCCTGGCGATATATTAACAGGAGATCTTACAAACGCACTCGGTGTGGTTATTTCCTTTGATTCGACAACAAATGTTATTGAATATTATTCAACATCTTATAATTTTGCTGTAAATGAAACTATATTATATAATGATAATACCGCTACAATTTCTAGTTTAACTGATGGTGATGATAATATAGCCCAAAATTATATGTTAGATAGAGGACATCGACCATCTTATTATGATGTCTCTAGAATAGTTAGAACTAAAAATGGATTAATACCAAACCAAAAACAACTATTAATAATTTTTGATTATTTTACTCATTCATCAACAGGTGATTATTTTACAATTGATTCATACGAAAATCAGATTAATAGATCCGATATTCCTATTAATATAATAAACACAACATCTTATAGTTTAGGAGATGTTTTTGATTTTAGAAGTTCAGTTTCTGTTCCTACTACCAATATCAATCATTTTATATTTGCAAATAGATCATTTGATTCTACTGGTGCGAATGTTATCAATCCACCTAGAATAAATCATTCTATTACCACAGATTTTGAATATTATCTTTCTAGAATTGACCATCTTTATTTAAAACCTAATGGTGGATTTGTTATTCAAAAAGGTACTTCTTCAGAAGTACCAGTAGCTCCACCTCAATTGAAAGATTCGATGAAATTGTGTGCTATTAGTATACCAGCCTTTACCGAAGATTTAAGTCTGGTTAATATTATTAAAATTGATAACAAACGATATACTATGAGAGATATCTCTTCTATCGTTAAAAGATTAGACAGATTAGAATATTATACATCTTTAAATTTATTAGAATCTGATACTACGAATATGCAAATATTCGATGCTAATGGTTTTGATAGATTTAAATCGGGGTTTATGGTAGATAATTTTAATTCTTTTGCTTCAGGTAATTGGAATCATATTGATCATAATGTTTCTATTGATCCAGATATTGGTATATTAAAACCATCAATTTCAGTACGCGATTGGAAACTTCGCGAACATATTGACGATGCTTCATATATGAGATGGCTTCAAGAAGGACTTACAGAGACTCAAATATCAGCATCTAAAATTACAGCTGATATTAATAGAAGTGGTAATAATTATAGAAAAACTGGCCCTTTAATAACACTACCTTATGAAGATGTTATATTTACATCACAACATTTTGCTTCTCATATTGAAAATGTAAATCCTTATGCAATTCAAGTTTGGACATCTGGAACTTTAAAATTAGATCCGCCTGGCGATACATGGATAGATACAAACAGCACAAGACATGATATAAATGTAGCGGGAAATTTTGATGCTGTGGCAAGAGATGCGGCAACTATGGGAACATTATATAATGCTTGGACAAATGTAGGCTCACCAACAGAATCTACTGTATCAACTTCGCAATTAACAACTGTTGCTGGAGAGCCTAGAATTACTGGCCCTTTACAGGATCTCATGGGGATAACAGGTCTACCAATGAGTTCCTTGATGGATCCAGGCACCAATCATCTTGATTGGGCTGTCCTCGCACATCAACAGTTTATTACTCAGGGAGCACTCGCGGGATGGGTGGAAGAACAACCTAATATTAAACAGATGCTGGCAGATGATCCTAATATATTTGATGATATTGCTGATGAATTGGTAATGGGTGACGGAACAATCGGTGGAGATAACTCCCTTCGCCAACTAGATCTAGAAACCCTTCGGGGCATCCCTTTAGATTCCCCAGTATATGCTGGCGTAAGATATCTTAGGGAAACAACACAACAAACTGAGTTTCAAACAGAAAATTTTACTGATATAACAACCATATCACAAAACCAATCCAGATCTGGATTCACAATGCGAGCTGAGGAAGTAATTACTACGTCATTCACTGGTATGGATAAAAGAGAGGGTAGACTTCTTGCAAAAATAAGAGCAAACAAAATTCGAATTTCTGCTTCAAATATGAAGCCAAACACAACTATATATCCATTCTTTGATGGATATGCAATATCAACCAATGTTTATAATACAGATGAGTCTACCGGCCCATTTATGACTGATGAATCTGGTTCTTGGTCAGGATATTTCAATTTACCCAATGGAATATATGATACAGGGGAAAGTGTTCTTAAATTAACAGATCATAAATTTAATAGTAATATTAAAGGGATAGTAAAGACAACATCAGAAGGTGTATATTCTACTCATGGTAGAGAAATGATAGAAGACTGGAATTTTACATCTACTAGAAATGGTAGATTAAGTCCGGTAATGGTGACAGATCAAACTCTACTTAACAGTCCAGCTCATAAACGTACAGAAACATCTTCAACTACTTCTCAGCGGACAGGCCCGACTACGCAAGTGGACATTGGTGAAGCTAGTACTGATTGGGCTAGAGTAGACGGCAAACTAGTTTATATTGATCCATTAGCACAAACATTTGTTGTTGGTAACAATGAGCCTGGCGGTGTTTCGTCTGAGAGAGGCGGTGTATTTATAACTAAAGTTGATTTATTTTTCCAAACTAAAGATGAACATCTCCCTGTAAATGTATCTATAAGAACCACATTAAATGGATACCCTACAACAACAATTGTACCATTTGGCGAAGTTATATTAAACCCTGTAGATGTTAATATTCCAACACCTAATAGTGATGGTACTACACCAACTGAAATGATACCAACAACTTTTACATTTGAGGCTCCTATTCATCTTAAAGAAGGTCATGAATATTGTATAGTTATTATTTCTAATTCAAATGAATATACATGTTGGGTATCAACACTCGGTGAAAAAGATCTTGCTGGGAATTCTATTTCTACAAATCCACATCTTGGTGTATTTTTTAAATCACAAAATGCTTCAACATGGACACCAGAACAAGAAACAGATTTAGCATTTACTTTATATAAAGCTGAATTTGATACTGCTTCTTCTGGTCTTGTTAGATTTAAAAATAAATTATTAGTTGATGCATTTACAGTTATTCCTAATGGACTCGAATTTAAATCTGGACAAAATAAATTTAAAGTCCATAAGAGTAATCATGGATTTTCTCCAGCAACAACTTCACATACTGTACAGATTACTTCTGCTTCTGAAATTATTGCTGGTAATGGTATAGCGGGAATTCCATTATCAGAAATAAATAAAATTCATACAACTATCACTGATATAGAAACTGATTCTTTTTGTTTACCAACAACCACTTTTGCAAATGCAACAACCAGAGGTGGTGGTAGGATAATTAGAAGTTCTAGAAATCTTCCATATGAAATAATTCACCCAACATTAAGAACTATAGATTTTGAGGATACTTCAATACAAGCCAATATAACTACAACTACTGCAGGGTATAAAGATAAAAATGGTACTGTTATTGAAAGTGCTTATAATAAAACAAGATCAGAAAATATATCTTTAAATTCAGATTTTCGGACAGAAACACCTTCAATTCTTGCTTCTGACCTTAATGAAGCTTCATCAATGGAAGGATCTGAATCTTTAAATCTTAACATTATAATTAAATCAGAAAATAATAATGTTTCACCTGTTATTGATACAGATTTTATGTCTTGTCAATTGATTGCCCATAGAATTAATTCTGTTAATTCTGCAAGTGATGTAGGAGGTCTTACTGAATATGTCACATCAACAGAAGCTAAAGGTGATAATAATTTAGCTGTATATATTACAAGAGAAATTAAACTTGAAGTTCCTTCATCTTCTATACGAACTATGTTTGCAGGGGTTGTTGAGTCTGAGTGTGATATTATAGTATTATATAAATTAAAACCAACAGGTTCAACTGAAGTATTTGATGAAATTGGTTGGGAATATTATAATATTGATGGAAAACCAGATTTAACATTACCAGTATCATCACATTCTAGTGAATTTTATGATAGATTATATACTGCAGACGACCTTGATGAATTCGAATCTTTTGCAATTAAAATAGTTATGAAATCTACCAACCCAACTAAACAACCCACTATTAGAGATTTTAGATCTATAGCATTAGTATAATGACAGATAAAATTAGTTCAAAAAAGGTATATAGAGATGAAAATGGTTCATTAATCTCTAGAAAATCTGAATATGAAAAATATAAATTAAAAATGCAACCTATTAAAGATATAAATACTTTAAAAGGTGAATTATACGAATTCGTTTCAGAATTAAATAATATGTCTTTAATGTATTTGGAAATTAAAAATGATATTTCTGAAATAAAAATGTTATTACAAGAAATAAAGGAAATTAAAAATGACAATACCAGTAACTGAATTAAGTGATTCATTTGACCAATGGCGAGTAAATACAAATCAAAATGGTACAAATATTGGAGATACCGCAACATTGGCGACTACTTCTACTAATCTGACGGATGCGATTAACGAAACTCAGAACTTAGCACAAGCGGTGAATGATAATTCTATTGCAATGGCAATAGCACTAGGAGGATAATATGGCAAACAGTTTTAAAAATGCTGGTATTGAAGTAGGTACATCAAGAACAACTTTATATACATGCCCTGTATCAGCAACTGCAGTTATTCATGCATTATATATATCTAATGTGGGTACCGTAAATGCCACAGCAGATATTGAAATAACAATTGACGGTGGAACTACATATAGATATATCGGTAAAGGATTAGAAATACCAGACGATTCAACA
>LWDU01037421.1_pt2 | contig 20259 bp, 26 predicted proteins | sample 727161 | NCBI WGS metagenome assembly LWDU01 (sample SAMN04566230, study PRJNA314399) | hydrothermal vent metagenome | isolation source: deep sea hydrothermal plume seawater | place: Mexico: Gulf of California, Guaymas Basin | collected 2004-07-11
GGGATGAGGCGATGGGCAACCATCTTGCCCTGCTGGTGCGGCTGGAGCGCGACTATCTCGCCGATGTCGGGTTTGGCAGCTCTCAGGTGCATGCCATACCGCTGGAGGAAGGGGTGAGCGACCATGCCCCGGTGCGGATGGCGCTCGCGCGAACGGATGACGGCTATTGGCGCCTGCACGAAGGCGGGCCGGGCGCGACGTTCAGCTATGACTTCAGGGCAGAGCCTGCCGATGAGGCCCTGCTGGCCGCGCGCCACGAATGGCAGATCACTGACCCCAACAGCATTTTCTGCAAGACGCTGAGCGCCAAGATCCGGCGCGGGACGACCTATTACATTCTGCGCGGGCGCATGCTGGAAACGCAAATGCCGGGGCGCAGCACGCAGCAGGTCATGAACACGCCGCAAGAGCTGTCAGCCGTACTGGACGAGGTGTTTGGCCTTGAGGAGCCGGAGCTTGAGGCGCTGTGGCCGAAAATCTCCGCGCGGCACAAGCAGCTCTTCCCGCATGCGAGCGGCCGGCTTTAGGCGTTCGCGTCGAACTTCGCTGTATGGAAATGGGTAATCAGCCCGCTTCGCTACGAATGGCATTAGCGCGCCGCCTTATGTCGGCAGTGCTGGTGCCAGACTGCGCCCCACCCGCCTCAGAACCCGCCGGAAGCCTGTCGTAGGCATCGAGCTGGCTAAGGGCAGCCTCGGCCAATTCTTCGGCGAGGTTGTCCGGGGCGGGCGATCCATCTGGCAGGGGGCGGTTTGGATAGGTCTGTGCGAATTCGGCGAGCTGCAAATAATATTGCGCGAGCGCCTTCGCGATTGGCTGGCCCGCGCCCTCACACCGGTCGCGTAGAAGATTCAGCCGGTAAGCATTCGGCAGGCCGGGAACGATCCTGCCCTGCTGATCGAGCTGCTGCGCCAACTGACGAAAATAATCGTACTGGGTCTCCAGCTCGGCGGCCAACAACACCGATGACGCATATGGACAGGCCTGCTCATCCGGACCGTCAAAACCGGTATCGTAAATCTGGTCAAGCATCCGCTCAAACATGGTCTTAACCACGAACCCCTGCAGGATCTGCTTGGCGAGGTCGATCTGGGACGCGCGCGCTCTGCTTTGTGCTTCAGCCCGTTCTTCCGGCGGTGTGCCCTTGGCATAGGGCCAGCTTTCGGCTGCATCGTCCGCCATCCAGCGGCGTTCGACATTTCGCAGGGCATTCGACGCAAAGACAGCCTGTCGCGCAACGCCGTCCTGGTCCGGTTCAAAATCGGTAAGCAACCATGCCGCCATGGCGAGACGCAGCTGAACTTCGATTTCACCGGGACACGCCGAATAGAGCGACCGAATCTCGCTGTTGAGCACCTCAGGCCGGCCGCTATCGGTCGGCAGGCTTTCGATCCTGTCCAATACCTCCGTTATCTGCTGGAAAGCATCTTCGGGGCAGCTCGGTTCGCCTGCCTGCGCGCTGGCGGCGAATGGCAGGCTGACAAGTCCCAGCGCGATGGCAAATGATCTGATCATGGGCGTCCCCTCTCTGCGTTCTGAAAGGGTAGGATGATGCGGCACAGGACAGTCCAGGGTCTAAGCATTCGCCTCGAACTGGGCGGTATCGACGGCGAACCAGAGCGTATCGGCATGGGCGAGGAGTGTGCCGTCCTGCCTGTAGAGCGCCGTGCCCGCGAAGTGCTTGCGGCCTTTTCCGCCCGTGCGCCATGAGGCGATGATGAGCGGCTCACCGACAGGCGGGCGGGTGAGTATGTTCGCGTTCATTTCGCCCAGAAGCGCGCGGTCCACATCCGGCAGGGAGAAGCCGCCGGGGCAGTCTAGCGCGCTCCAGATGATCTCATCGCGAACGAGGCCGTCCTCGCCTGCAAAGGTCTCATGTGGGGTCCAGATGGTAGCGGCGGTTTCAGGGTCTTCGAGCTGGCCGCAGAAAATGCGGAGGCCCTCGCCTGGCTCACGACCGCGCCCGCAGACGAAGCAGACCGATTGCTCACCCGCGCCAAAGGGACGAGGGCGCTCGCTCGCGGCCTTCGCCGCATCGAACGATGGCGCCGGGCGCGGCGCGATGGAGGCGGCTTCAGGCCGCGCGGTCATGATGAGCGTGTCGCCAGCCATCAGGAGGGTATTGTCGCCGTCGCTCGTGAGGCTGAGCGGTGTTTCCAGTGGGATGGGTGCATTGATGCGGATCATGTGCGGGCCATCAAGCAACTGCGCCATCAGACCTGCGGAATAGCCGCCATTACCGCTGCCGGGCGGACCATTGAACTGTTTCGGGATAGTGATTGTGGCGGGGGCGGTCATGGCGATCTCCGTGTGGCAGCACGCCCGCGCTATCCACAAATGGTTGCGCTTGCAAGTGGACCGCAAGGGCGCGCTGTGCGAGGCCGGACTTCTATTGAAGCCCGAGTTCGAGCAAGCACCTCATGCCCTTTTCCCTTCGCCCGCTGGGCCTTGCCGCGTGCCTTTCGGCGGCGCTGATCCTGCCCGCCTGTCAGTCCGTGCCGGGGGCCGCCCCAGAGACAGATGTCTCGCAAGGGGCCTTGAACGAGGTCATCGAAATCCGGCAAGACGGGCTGATCGCCAATTATTATCCGGCCATGCGCGCGGATGCGCCCGGGCCTGCCATCCTGATGTTCGGCGGGTCTGAGGGCGGATTGAGCGAGGGTGTCGCCCGCGATGCCGGAGCGCTGCGGACTGAGGGCTTTCACGTGCTGCACCTGTCTTTCTACCGGTATGAAGGTCAGGAGCAGAACCTTGAAATGGTCCCCCTGGAGCGGTTTGACCGGGCGCTGGACTGGCTGCTTGCGCGCGATGAGGTGGACTCAGGCCGGGTCGCCATCTTCGGCACGTCGAAAGGCGCGGAAGCAGCATTGATCATGGCGAGCCGGAGAAACGAGATTGACGGCGTTGTCGCCATCGTCCCGTCCAGCGTCTCCTGGACAGGTATAAATTGGGACTTTGACGGGCGCGTGCCGGAAGCCTCCTGGTCCTTCAATGGCGCGCCTTATCCAGCCCTGCCCTATGGCGAATTCGACTATGAGACCGGGCTCTATTCGCTCTATGCCAACGGCCTGAAAGCCGTCTCCGAGCATGAAGACGCGGTGATCGCTGTCGAAGAGAGTGATGCGCCAATGCTGCTTATTTGCGGCGGATCAGATGCGCTGTGGCCAAGCTGCCCCATGGCGGAAGCTATAGATGCACGCGCTGAAGCCTTGGGCGGGCCAGAGGTGACCGTGCTGGACTACCCGGAGGCAGGACATGGCGCAGGCGGCTCGCGAGGCGCTCGACTGGGGTGGGACGCGTGCCTCTAACCGGGCCGCGCAGCAGGATAACTGGCCGAAGACCGTCGCCTTCCTGAAAGAGGCGCTCTAGGCATTCGCCAGATGGGACTCATGTCAAAATTATTCCGCCTCAAGTGAATAATTATAGACTCCCTGTTAATTCTATATAACATTGCTTCTGTCAGATCAGGAGTCTTCTGCAATGCCGTACCGCGAAAAGATCGTGTGGCTTTCCCTGTTTGCGATTGCCGTCGCCTTCATCCCTTACTTCACCTATGTGGCGATGACGCCAGCGGCCGCTGAGGGTCTTCCGAATGTGCGCCAGCTCATCCTGTATGCCATTGCCGCAGGTGTTCAGATGACGATCCTGCTGGCCGGACGCGTCTGGCTGGCGGCGCGTTCACCCGAAGACGCAAAGATGCCGAAAGATGAGCGCGACAAGGCCATCAGTCGCAACGCAATCCGTGTCTCCTATTTCGTGCTGATGGCGGGCACGATCCTTNAGCGGCTGGCAGATCGTCAATGCCGCCCTCTTCATGATCGTGCTGGCCGAAGTGGTGAACTATTCGATCGCGGCTGTCAGCTATCGTCGTCAGGCATGAGCGCGAAGACGATCCACAATCGCATTCGCGAGCTGCGCTTTCTGAATGGGGAGATGACGCAAGCTGATCTCGGCAACAAGATCGGCGTCACGCGCCAGACGATCGCCGCCATCGAGAAGGGCAAATATGCACCGACGCTGGAGGCCGCTTTCAGGATCGCGGATGTTTTTGGCGTCGGACTGGATGAGGTTTTTACCTGGGGCTGACGCACCACCCGGCATGGGTCAGCCGCCCTCTTCGCCCGCAATCTGGGCAGCGAGAGCGTCGGCCTCTTCCTTGATAAAGGCATTGTCGGCGACCAGCGCCGTGTCCATGGCGGCGATCTCAGACTGGGCCTGCTCGATCAGGGTCGCCGCGAGCGTTTCCGGTGGAGTAGACCCATCCGGCATTGGAACGCCGGGATTGGCAAATGCGCGCTCTGCGAGCTGGGTCAGGAGAAAGGCGCGCACGAGACGCACATCGTCGGCGACAATCTGGCATCGGTCACGCAGGACGAGAAGCCGGTAGTCGCCCGGAATGATCGGCAGCGTCACGCTATCTGCCGGGTTGCCTTCCAGCACGCCCATGATGCCTTCCAGCTGGGCGCGCGCTTCGATCTGCGCGATATGACCGAACTGGTAAGGACAGGTCTCATCCGGCCCATCGAAGCCCTGATAGTAGCGCCCGCCTCCGATTGCTCGCAGAATGGTCGGCGCGACGAAACCTTCGATGACGGGCGCGAGGCGCTCCGTTTCTGCGAGACGCTGTTCAACGGCATTTTCGTCAGGTCCGGTAGCGCCCCAGATGGCGTCTTCGTCCATCCAGCGCGCCTCTATCGACTGGACCGCGTAGAGCACAAAGGAAGCCGCACGATAGCTGTCCTCACGCGCGCCATGGTCAGACATTTCCCAGGCCGTTTCGGCAGCAATCAGGTCAGTTTCGAAAGACTGAGAACACTCATTTTCGAAGCTCACAACCTCTTCAAAAAGCGGCTCCCATGCCTCATCGATTTCCTCAAGCGCTTCGGCGCGGGCGAGCAGCGCTTCGCCCGTTGCCAGAGGGTCTTCGCCGCATTGGGTTTCCTGCGCGGTAGCCGCAGAGATGCCGGCGAAAGAGAGAAGGAGGACGGTAAGCGTAGCGCGCATTTGGGACATCCGGTTCGTATCCGAGTGACGGGAGTCTAGGCGAATTCGGAAGCGCCCGCCACACACGCTCTCATCTCGCCCGGCGCGCCTTGGCCGGCTCACTCGTCCTTTGCCATCCAGCCATTGATGGCGTCGGCATGAATATGGGTGGTGGAGAAAACCGGTAGCGGCCCATCGCCATCTGACAGGATCATGCAAAGCTCTGTGCAGCCAAGGATGACGCCGTCTGCGCCTTCGTCTGCGTAGCGGGTGATCATGGCCGTCAGCTCTTCGCGGGATGTGTCCTTTACCACGCCGTTCACAAGTTCATCGAAGATCACACGGCCGATGAGGTTCCGGTCTTCCGCGGTCGGGATGACGGGCGTGCCGGGAAAGCGCTGGGCGAGAGCCGGAGCGAAGAAGTCGCCGCTCATCACCCATGGCGTGCCTAAGAGAAGCGGACTGGCAATCCCCTTTTCCATCATCGCATCAGAGAGGCTGTCGAGCATGTGGATGACAGGAAGGCCGGTCGCCTCTGCCACAGCATCGGCGGCGACATGGGTCGTGCCGGACGTGATGGCGATGGCCTCTGCCCCAGCGGCTTTCAGGGCGTTTGCGCCTTTGACGACTTCGGCCCGGAAGGCGTCCCAGTTCTCGTCATGATAGTGGCCAATCATCACGCCATAATCGAGCATGAAGAAGACGCAGCGCGCCGAATGCTGCCCGCCGTGGCGCGTGCGCGCATGGGAATTGAGCAGCTCATAATAGATTTTCGTAGCTTCGGGGCTGACCCCGCCAATCAGACCGATGAGTGACATGAGGATGGTCTAGGATGGACCCGGCGCCATGAAAAGCCGAGTGATCACACCTAACTACTTCTCTCCGCAATCGACTTCGCGGTTATATCTACGGCCATCAAACGGTTGTGGATATTCTGATTGTTGGCCTCGTCCCGCGAATCCGTGACCGGCATGGTGGCGAAGGCGTTGTAGTGCTTCCTGGCAGTGCTGGCGAGAGACTCCGCCTCTTGCTGTACGGTCCACAGCACGTCCGCATAATAGCCGTAGGACAGATACTCCGAAAGACGGTTGAGGCGCTGCTCATGGGCCCAGGCGATCTGCCAGGTGATGACAGGCTCCTGTTGCTTGCAGATCTCACGAAGTTTCTCCAGCCGGCCCATGGCCCGAGAGAAGCCGGTCGCGTCTTTCTTTTCGCCCCTCGAAAAATTCGCAATGACCGCGCCGGTGAGCCCTTCGGCTTCCGTGCGGGCACGAGCCTGATCGCGCGGGAAGGGACAGGTTTCAACCGGCGCGAGCGAGAAGATTTCTTGCGGACGCCCCATCAACTCCAGCTCCAGAAGCTGCGGCAGTATGATCGTCTTCAGCAGGTTGTCGGTCTGACCCCACGTATAGACGGATGTCTCACTGCCATCTGCGAGCGTCAGTTTCGGGGCCGGGGCCGACAGGCTGAAGGCGTCATCTTCTGCCAATGCTGCCGCGTAGGCGGTCTCCAGCAATGTCTGGCGCACCTCCGGCGCCTGGTCCGACAGAGCATTGGCGAGGATTGCAGCGATCGAGGCTGAAAGCCCCTGCACGGTGGAATTGCCCTCGCACCGCGCCATGGCATCGCGGACCACCCGGTATGCCGCATTAGGGTCGGTCATGGTGCCGTTCAGCAGCCCGACCTGAAGATTATAGAGTTGCTCGACAGCGCTGTCAGGACAAGGCTTAGCCTCATCGGCGAAAGCGGCATGCCCCAGAAGTCCAGCCGCCAGCGCGGCCAGAAGTGTCCTGATTCTCATTTTTGCGTCCTCCCGGCACAAGGATAGCATCGGTTGGCGTCGGAGAAAGCGTTTCTTCAGGCGGCTGGCCTTCGCTTGTAGGTCAGCGCCATGGCGATGCAGTGGCTGAGTTCTTCCCGAGGCAGTATCTGGTCGAGTGGCAAGGCGATGGCGCGGGTGCCTTCGAAAGCGAAGAGGTCGCCGTAGCGCTCACGCCAGCGGGCAACGAGGTCTGTCTGGCAATGGACGAGCAGCCGGACAATGCCCGGGCTCGATGGCTTCCAACCCAATCGGATAGGGGTGCCGCTGCGCACCGAAAAGCTCGGCTCGCCCCATTTCAGGCTTTCGGATACAGAGCCGACCCCGTCGGTGCGCGCAGCCGTTTCAAGCACGAGCTCGCGCAGCTCAATCCAGCGGCGACGCACGTCATCCGGAACTGCATCGAAGGCGCTGCGTAGCTCCTGCGGAAGCGGCGCGGCGGGTTTTGCCTCTGCAGGCGTCGATGGCGGCATGCACGATCCCTCCCTGCCCGCCTTCATACCAGACACGCGAAAGGAAGACGAATGAGCGATACCAAGACAGTCATCATCACAGGCGCCGGCTCCGGAATTGGGGCGGCAACGGCGAAGCGGTTCTCGGGCGACGGATGGAATGTCGTGCTGAACGGGCGCACAAAAGAGAAGCTGGACAAGGTCGCTGGCGACCTGCCTGCTGAGCGCACGCTAATTGTGTCTGGCGACGTTTCGAACGCCAATGACGTCTCGCACCTCATCTCTCAGGCAGTGGAGAATTTTGGCGGCATTGATTGCCTCATCAACAATGCGGGCGTCGCGGAAATGGGCGAGCCGGGTGACCTGTCGCTGCAGGATTTCGAGAAGATCATGTCGACCAATGTCACCGGCATCTTCCACACGGTGACGGCCGCCCTGCCCCATCTGAAAGCGGCGAAGGGCTCTATCGTGAACACTTCCTCAGTCTCCGGTATTGGCGGAGACTGGAAGATGTTCGGCTACAACACGTCCAAAGGTGCGGTCTCAAACATGACGCGGGCGATGGCGCTCGACCTTGGCAAATACGNTTTCAGCGTCCAACGGACAGCCGAATTTCGCGGCATAGCCAGAAACAGAAAAGGCCCGGTGTCTGGAGGGCTTCCTCTCTGACACCGGGCCTTGGATTTTTGGCATTGGGATTGGGAGCGACTAGTCGTCGTCGCCTTCCAGATAGCGCTCAGTGAAGTCCATGAACGCGTCCCAGCTCTTCTTGTCGGCAAGCTCCTGATAGCGGTCCGAGCCGAAGACGGTCCAGGCATGCGGCGCGCCGGAATAGATCTGGACCTCATAGGTCACGCCATCGGTTTCAAGCTGGTCGGCGAGGTCTGCGGCGAGGCTGTTCGGGATGCCGCTATCGGCGCCGCCATGCATGACCANNNNCGCCAAAGCAGTAGCCCATAAGGATGACGTTCGTTTCACCGGAGGCTTCTCGGGCCTGTTCTATGCCGCCGAGAATGCGGGCGCGCATCATCTCGCGGTCATTGTAGAGCATGCCGACCTGTTCCTTGCGCGCATCGGTGGTCGCCGGGCGGTTACCCTTGCCATAGACATCGATTGCGAAGGCGTCATAGCCCTCATCTGCGATCATTTCGGCGCGGGTCATCTCATATTCATCGAGGCCGCCCCAGTCATGGATGATAACGACGAGGCCTTTGGAGTCACGCGTGGCTTCGGCGAGGTAGCCTTCATAGGTCGCGCCATCGACGGTATAGTCGACGGTCTCGCCCGCCTGGGCGGCGAGGGTGAAGGCCGTGGAGGCGGCAAGGGATGTGAGGAGGCGCATGGCGTTTCCTTTTTTGAATGAGTGGACCTTCCGAGAGCTAGGGCGCGGCCCTTGCGTGCCAAATACGAAGCGTCCCGGAATCCCCCTTGCCAGCTGCCCTGTGCTTGCTGCAACCTTAGCCGCGGATAGCCGCTTTGAGACTTCTCATGGCCGAGACGACAACGCAGTCGCGATATTTTGAACTCCTGGGCCGGGCCTATGAGATACCGCTCGAGAGCGCGGGTTTTGAAGATTTCCTCGATGCCGCCCATGATTTCTTCTGCGCCGACCCGGAGACAGGCGAAGTCTCTGAAGACGTCGCGAAGTTCACGCCTGAAGGTGTCGAGGACCATACAAGCCGGCTGGAACGCATTTTCGATGTTGCGCTGAAGGCAGAAGCGCAGGAGGCCGAAACCGATGCGCGCTATCATAGCGTGCTGCGGGTCGCGCCGGGGACGCTGCAGGTTCATGGCAATGAGGCCGCCGTCGCCCTGCTGGGATGTACCCTGCCCCGTCCGCTGGACGAGCTGCCCTTCGACCATGAAGCCCTCGCGCAGGTCCGCGACACACTTTCAGAACCTGCACGCGAAGACCGCATCGTCCTTGCGACAGTTGAGGGCAGCGATCCGCGCCCCTGTCTCGCGCTTGTGCAGCCGGGCCGCACCGACGGTGCGGAAGCCCGCATTTCCCTATCCTTCATTCACTGGTCTGACGGGCTGATTGATCGACTGGGAAAGGCGCTGGGGCTGACCGAGTCCGAAACCGAAGTCCTGCAAGGGCATCTCGATAACAAGACACCGCGTGAGATTGCCGAGGATCGTGGCCGCTCTCCCGAAACGGTCAAGGTGCAGGCCAAGACCATCCTGAGAAAAACGGGCTGCGCGCGCATGACCGACGTGGTGCGGCTTGCGGCCAGCATGTCCTACCTTCTGCGCAAGATGCCCGATGAGCGCCAGTCGAGCCTTGATAGCTGGGCAACGCCGGCGCGCGCGCTGGAGTATCTCGTGCGCGACGGACGTAATGTGGCTTACTACCGGCACGGGCCAAGCGACGCGAAGACCGCGGTACTTTTTTCTCATGCGCTGATACAGGGGCCGTTCTTCGCGCCGGCCTTTCTGAACAAGTTGACCCAAGGAGGTGTGCGCCTTCTTGCGCAGTCCCGGCCGGGTTACGGCTACACGGATCCGCCCAAGTCAGCTGAGGAATTTGAGTCCGATACGGTAGCCGATGCGCTGGCGATGCTTGAGACTGAGAGTGTCGACAAGGTCCACGTGGTCGGCCACCAGCTTGGCACCAGCCATGCGTTTCGTATCGCGCATGCACTTGGCCCGCGCGCCCAGTCCCTTGTCTTCATCAATGGCGGCATTCCGCTTCAGGAAAAACATTATGCCAGCATGGACAGGCGGGTACGGTTCGCCGCCATGGCGACCCGCCATGCGCCCTCGATCCTGAAAATGGCGAATGCCCTTGGTATTCGCAGCTTCAAGAAGAAGGGGGTGCGCGCCTTCCTAATCGACCGGTACACCCGATCGGAGGTCGACATGAGAGCCTTGATGATGCCCGGTGTGATGGAGCTTCACGCCAACGGGACTTTCCATGCCTGCGAGCAGGATGGCATACCTTTTTTTCTCGACGAGAGGTCGAAGCATTCAGACTGGTCAGCCGACGCACAAAGGGTCGGCTGCCGCCAATACTGGTTGCAGCCCGAAGACTGCTCAATCCTGGACCCGGAAGCGGTCCGGGAATTTGTTGGGAAGTTGCGCGGCGCCCGGTTTGAAACCGAGCCGGGCGCCGGCGCCATTATGCTGTACCAAAGGCCTGAACGGGTCGCTGACTTCATACTGGATGCAATCAGCGACACGTCTGATAAGGGCCGGGCAGTCAGCCCCTAGCAGCCCTTGCCAGCATATATCCCCATAAGCGCTGTGCGGCGCAGTTCTGCCGTGCGTGCATTTTCGGCCTGACGCTCGGCCTCTGCCTGCGCATTCTGCTGCGCAAGCCCCCCTGCAGCATTCGCTGCAAAGCCCAGTCCCGGCACGCGGCCGAGGGCGCCGCTGTAAAGCGCGGCATTCGTTGCAAGACCGGCAGCCGTGCTGGCCGCTGCGCCGGATGTCTCGGCGTTACGGGCACTCTGGTCAGCCTGCATCATATAGGTGTCCATGCTGGCGATCTCGGTGCTGAGTGCCTCGCAGGTCATGTCGGCGTCGCCTGGCTGGCTGGCCACGAGACGCGGCGACAGCTCCTGAGAACCGCCAAGCGACGTGGTGGTCGTGCATGCTGTCGCGGCGAGGCCTGCGACCGAAACGAGAATGAAGTGTCTGAGCATTTTTGTTTCCCCCTGAAACTGAAGTGATCGCAATAGATCAGGGGGTCTTCCGGCCCGCATCACCCTGCCGGGTTAGATGGGCAAAATTTATCGGAAAATTTTGTCGCCGCGCACGACTGCGTGATGTGTCAGCGGGACACTTCGCGCCAAGTTCCGGGCGCAAGATCATCCAGGGACCAGTCCCCGATGCGGATGCGGATGAGGCGCAAGGTCGGGTGCCCGATCGCTGCTGTCATGCGCCGAACCTGACGATTCTTGCCCTCGCGCAGCCCCACTTCGAGCCAACAATCTGGCACAGTCTTGCGATAGCGCACGGGCGGATCACGCTCCCAGAGGCCTTCAGGGGCGTCGACCTGCTTTACTTTTGCTGGCCGGGTGCGGCCATCTTTCAGGTCGAGGCCGCGGCGGAAGGCTTCAAGCGCGTCCAGCTCAGGCAGGCCTTCAACCTGCGCAAGATAGGTTTTCTCTGTCTTGTGCCGGGGGTCGGCAATCCGCGACTGGAGGCGCCCATCATCGGTCAGCAGGAGCAGACCTTCACTGTCCCGGTCGAGCCGGCCCGCCGGATAAACGCCCGGCAGGTCGATGAAGTCGGACAGGGTCTGGCGCGGGCTTCCCTCTGTGCCCTTGTCGGTAAACTGGGAGAGGACGCCGAAGGGTTTGTTAAACGCGATGAGCATGAGACCGGCTATCGCGCCTGACTGCGACGGTTTCAATGGGACAAGGCATGAAAAAGCCCGCCATGATGGCGGGCCTTTCCGTGGTTTGCGGTGTCGCAGCTTATGATGCGCTGTAGGTCATCAGGTATTCGCTGAGCTCAATGTCGCCATCGCTATCAGCATCATACTTGCCGAAGAGGTCGTCGCCGACTTCAGACCGGTTCTGCCAGTTGCTCCACTCAGACTGCGAGATCATGCCGTCACCATTACCATCAATGGTGAGGAACAGCTGAACCGCCATCGAGGAGCTGAGCTCATTGCTCGGCACGGTGGTCGTGCTGGTGCGCACGAAATCATCAGCCTCGGCTTCAGTCGTTTCAGCGGTCTCGGTCGTCATCGTCGCCGTGTCAGTGTCCATCGTCGCTGACGTATCCGTCGTCACATCGGTGTCAGTCGTGACTTCCGCTTCCATTTCGGGCGTTTCAGGCACGTCCGTAGACATGGTGGTCGTCGTAGACGTTGTCGTAGCCGGCGGCGTGGTTGCGGTCGGTGTCGTCTCAACCACCGGATCATTCATCACGGTCTCGGCGTCCGGAGTTTCGATCGTCGTGGTGGTGGTCGTGGTTGTCTCTGGCTCGGTTTTTGGCGGCGTCGGCGCATCCGAGGTCTCGACCTCCGTCTCGACTTGGACTTCCGCTTCTGCGGTCATGTCGTCAGACGACGAGTCTTCCATGTGGTGGTCGGCGAAAGCCGGGCCGGCGGCCAGAATGGTCGTGGTCGCAAGAGCGGTCATGATCTTCTTCATTTGTCTCTCCTAGTTTGTTGCAGGTCGTTTGATTAACGGACCTGCTGCCCCGGGCGTTCCGAATCAATTTCGTGGAAGCCGACGTGTGGTGCCTGTCGACGAGCACGTCTTGACCTGACCGTACGGTTCGGCGGAGATGTGAGCACTGCGCGCGCCAGACGCGCAGAGCGAAGGGGAAACGCCATGACATCTATCGAAGCCGCCATTCTGTATGCGGGCCTGTTCATCATTCTGTTTATCCTGCTGAAGGGCAATGTTGGCAGGGTGCGTTCAGCCGAGAAGATTATTTTCGGAGACGGCGCGAATGAGCGCCTGCAACGGGCGCAGCGTGTACAGGGCAACGCCGTTGAAGACGTGCCCGTCACGTTGATCGGGATTATCGGACTTGGCTTGCTGTCAGCGCCAGTCCTGCTGATCCACGGTCTGGGCGCGCTGTTTCTGATCGGCCGGATCCTGCACGCTGTCGGGCTTGGCGGGTCGAGCGGCGGCAGCCCTGGCCGGATGTTCGGCACGCTGCTATCCCTTCTGGTCATGCTGGCCACAGGCGTAGGCTGCCTCTGGTATGCCTTGACCTGAACCAGGCGAGCAGGTTCTCAGAACACGGCCTGGACGTCGCTTGTCCAGCCGACATAAATGTCAGCGCCGGTTTCGATTACCGGACGCTTTATGAGTGTCGGGTTCTGGATGAGCAGGGCCTCGGCCTTGCCCTGTTCGATCTCTGACTTCTCTTCAGTAGAGAGGCCGCGCCATGTCGTCGAACGCTTGTTGACGAGCTTGTCAGGACCGACAGCCTCCAGCCAGAGAGGGACTTTTTCCTGGAGATTGGCATCTGCGCGTATATCGACCAGCGTGACGTCATGGCCGTCAGCGTCGAGCGCCGACATCGCTTTCTTGCAGGTGTCACAGTTCTTCAGGCCATAGAGCGTCAGGGCTGCCATCAATCTATCCTTCCGGTTGAGGTTTGTTTGCGTTGCAAGACATGGGGAAGCTGCCCGGCAAAGTCCAAGCTTGCGCCTCGGAACTAATACCTTAATAATGTGTTAGGATTTTGAATGAAGCCCGAGCGGGTGGCTGCGGGCGTTCCCGATCCAAGAGGGCTTAGCTGATGGGTAAATTTCTTTCTGGTCTGATCGTTCTGATCGCCGCAATCTTTCTGATCATCCTCCTGTACTTCCGTATCGCAGAAGGCTCCTTCGAAGGCGCTGGCGCACGCATGGACGAGTTCCTTGGCGCGGCTGCTGAAGAGACCGGAGAAGCAACACGCAACATCGTCAATGAAGCTGACGAAGCGCTTGAAGGCGACGACGGGTACTAGTCTCGCAGACTGAATAAATCTTCGACCCGGCAACTAAGCACGCGCGCAAGCCTGAGTGCCAGAACTGTTGTCGGGACGAAGACACCGTTCTCAATCGTATTGATGGTCTTGCGGCTGACGGAAACTTTCGCCGCAAGATCCGCCTGTGTGAGGCCTGCGGCCTGCCGGTAGTCCTTGAGCGCCGTCTGCAGGTCGGGATGATCAGGCATCGCGGCCCTCGAGCCTTGCGAAGGCCAGCATCGGGCCGGCGACACCCGCGACCAGGATAAGCTGCGCGGCGACATTGCCTTCTATTCTGACGAACATCGACGCTGTGAAAACCATCGCCGCCGTGATCAGCATCACCCAGTAGCCAATCTGAAAAGCACGCATTCGGTTCTGCTGGACGAGTTCATCGTTTAGAGCCGCGCGCGCTTCGGGCGGCGCGCCTTTCACGCCGCGCTGACGCATCAGGATGATCAGTGTTACCGCCCAGAATGCAAAGGCAAACAGGCTGACAAAGCTCGTCAGGCGCCTGTCTCCGCCAGCAAAGTCGCTGAACATCTGCAGGCCCGCCAGCTGCCAGACGATGAAGGCAATGGCCATGACAACAAGCAGGCGCCGGCGCTTGCGGGACAGTTTCTCGACCTGGTCAGACATTCCGCTCTCCATGTAACGTCAAGGTTACACGGTAGACCGCCCAATAAGTAACGTCAACGTTACATTCGGAAAAATCTAGTTTTCCTCTAAGTGGACCTCCCCATCAAGGTCATCGAGCTTGACCTGAAGGTGCGCGCGCACATCAGCCACCGCCTGATTATAGACGGTCGGCCCGAGCGTACGCAGCATGAGATCAAGGATTTCGTCCGCGCGAAAGTCGCTCAGGTTTTCATCAAAGCTGGAGGCGAAGAGCGACTGAAGATGCGCAACAAGGGCGCTGCGGCGTTCGTCAGAGAGCTCTATCTTCTTCATCTTTCCACGACGCCGACAATCGGGCCCATATCTGCGCCCTGCTCATCACGGCCCATGGCCGGCGCATAGATGCGAGAGACCTGCCCATCGAGGAAGAGCGCGTCCGGCACTTCGAGACGCTCGCGGAAGAGGCTCGCAAAATCATGGAAGGTCACGAGCGTGTCCGAAATCGCGAAGTGGACGGTGCGACCATCGGCACTCACGCCGACGCCGTTGCGGCGCTTGCGGGAGGTGCCATCGGGATTGAGGGCCGGATGTATCTCGCCATCGATGACCAGCATCGGACCAGATTGAGTGGCGTACTCAGGGTCGCGGTTTTCTTCCAGATAGATTTCGGACACAGAGATCCCGGCGCGCCCATCTTCAAGCCAGAAGACGCCGTTCGGCTTCATGTGGAAGTTGCCGGGCCCTTCATTTGTGTTGACGCTGGCACGGTCGCCATCCTCGGCGCGAAGATAGCCGACGGGTTGGCGGTCCTCATGATACATGCCGCCATTCATCGCGAAGACGAGCGTCTCGCCGCGCGCTTCCAGCGTATCGGCAAGCGTGTTGAACTGCAGATACTGGCCGGCCTCTCCATCGGCATAAAAGAGGCGGATATCGTCACGGTCGGCGCGGAAGGTGCAGATGGTATAGGGCAGCGAGCGGAAGGTAACGGAGCGGCAGTAGTCACCGCTTTCTTCAGGCAAGGCGACATCGCAGGCGGGAAGCGCCACCGCTGCAGCGAGCAGGGCGATGATCAGGGCCGGCGCTTTGGCTCGTCTGCGCAATTTCAGGGGCCCTTCTACTGGCGCGTGAGCGGCCTGAGCCGCCAATTTGAACAGGGTATGAAGCATCGCTGATGGACGAAAGGCTCCAATGTCAGATTGGCGAGCAAGCCGTGGCCGAATTACGGCTTTCAGGCGCTGGCGGCTGCTTCGAATTCCTCACTGGCGGCAAGCCATGTTTCCTCTGCTGCATCGAGGGCAGCATTGAGCCGGTCGCGCGACTTGCCGAGGGCCACCGCTTTCTTCGGGTCAGTGTCATAGAGGGTCGGGTCGGCAAGCTCTGTGTCGATGCCCGCAAGCTCCTTGCGGATCTTTTCCATCTCGCGCTCGGCCGCTGAGATGCGCTTGCGGATGTCGGCGGTGGCGCGGCGAATTTCCGACTCGGAACGCTTCGGCGCGGGCGGCGGCGGCGCGGGCTCGAATTTCGAGTGCGGCGTGTCGGCGCGCGTCTTGTCAGCCGCGAGCACGAGCGCGCGATAATCGGACAGGTCGCCATCATACGGCGCGGCCCGGCCTTCATTGACCAGCCAGAGGCGGTCTGCTGTTGCCTCAGCGAGATAGACATCGTGCGTGATGAGAAGGACTGCGCCTTCATAGTCATTGAGCGCGTGGATGAGTGCTTCGCGGCTGTCGATGTCGAGGTGGCTGGTCGGTTCGTCCAGGATCATGATGTTCGGCTTTTGCAGCGCCATCAGGCCCAGCAGCAGACGGACTTTCTCACCACCCGAAAGCTTCTCGACTTTGGTCTCAGCCTTGTCGCGGTTGAAGCCGATATTGGCGACGATGGAGCGGACCTGGCCATCGGTCGCGTTTGGGCGCAGGCGGCGCACATGGTCGAGCGCGTTGTCGCCCGCGGAAAGCTCATCGAGCTGGTCCTGGCTGAAATAGCCGACATTGACCTTGGGCGCGGCGACGCGGTTGCCGTCGAGCAGCTTGAGGCGCCCGGCAATGGATTTGACGAGGGTAGACTTGCCCTGCCCGTTGGCGCCGACAATCGCGATCCGGTCGTCATTGTCGACGCGCAGGTGCACGCCGCGCAGGACCGGGTGACCTTCTGCATAACCTAGCGCGGCGTCATCCAGCACGAAGAGCGGCGAGGCGAGCTCTTCCGGCGTCGGGAAGTCGAATGCATGGGTGCGGGCTTCAAGCGGGATGACGATGTCCTGCATCCGCTCCAGCATCTTGATGCGGGACTGGGCCTGTGTCGCCTTGGAGGCCTTGGCGCGGAAGCGGTCGACAAAGCTCTGCAGGTGGGCGCGTTCCTTGTCCTGCTTGGCCTTCTGGGCTTCCAGCTGGGAAAGCTGTTCGGCGCGCTTCTTCTGCCAGCTGTCATAATTGCCGGGATGGACAAAGAGCTTGAGGTTTTCCAGCGCCAGGATGTGCGTGACGGAGTTGTTCAGAAGCTCACGGTCGTGACTGACGAGCAGCACGGTATGCGGGTACTGTTTGAGATAGGTCTCAAGCCAGGCAGCGCCTTCAAGATCGAGATAGTTGGTCGGCTCGTCGAGGAGCAGCAGGTCTGGTTCTGCGAAGAGGACACCTGCGAGCGCGGCACGCATGCGCCAGCCACCGGAGAACTCCTTGCAGGCGCGCGAGAGGTCAGACTGGGCGAAGCCAAGGCCAGTGAGAATGGTCGACGCGCGCGCTTCGCCTGACCATGCGTCGATGGCGGTGAGGCGCTCATGCACATCGGCGAGTTCCTGCGGGTCCGTCACCGTTTCGGCCTCATGCATGAGGCGGGCGCGTTCTGTGTGCGCGGCGAGGGTCTCGTCCAGAAGGGTGCGGTCAGAAGCTTCTACTTCCTGCGCGACCCAGCCAAGGCGTGCAGCCTTGCCGATACGGATCGCGCTGTCGGCTTCGTCACCTGACTCACGGATGAGGCGCAGAAGTGTCGACTTGCCTGTGCCGTTGCGGCCAATAAGGCCGACTTTCCAGCCAGCCGCGAGGGTCGCCGAGGCGCCATCGAGCAGTAGCCGGCCTTGTATCCGGTAGGTGAGATTGTCGATCGTTAGCATGAAGGGCCTGCTAGGCCGTCAGGCCAGCGACATCAATCCTTCTTGCGCGGCTTTAGCTTGCGCATGAGGCCTTCCTGCACAGTTGAGGCAACCAGCTGGCCATCGCGCGTGTAGATGAGCCCGCGATTATAGCTTCGGCCATTGCCCGCTTTTGGGCTGTCCATCGCATATAGAAGCCACTCATCGGCGCGCACTGGTGCATGAAACCAGATGGCGTGGTCGAGGCTGGCGGTCATCAGCTCCTTGTTGATCCAGTGCAGGCCGTGCGGGCGCAGGCTGGATCCAAGAAGATTCATGTCACTTGCCCATGCCACCAGGCAGTGATGCATGGCCGGAGACGCCTCCACCTTGCCGTCGGTGCGGAACCAGACATAGTTCACGTCCGACTTTGGCTTCGGATTGAACGGGTTGAGGCCGCTGATCTCCTTCATCTCGAAGGGCTGGGGGCGCATCCAGTGCTTCAGCTGTTCGTCTGAAATCCTGTCCTTGAACTGCTCAGCAAGCTGCTGGCGGGACATCAGCTCTTCAGGCTGTTTCACCTCCGGCATGTCATGCTGGTGGTCCCAGCCATCCTCATGGACGTGGAAAGAGGCTGACATGTTGAGGATCTGCTGGCCGTGCTGGATCGCGACGACACGGCGGGTCGTGAAGCTGCCGCCATCTCGCGAGCGGTCGACTTCATAGATGATCGGGATTTTCGGATCGCCCGGACGGATGAAATAGGCATGCAGGGAATGGCAGATGCGATCCTCGCCAACTGTGCGATAGGCCGAGGCAAGCGCCTGCGCGATCACCTGTCCGCCATAGACACGCTCACGTCCGGCCTCTTCTTCGGGCGTAAAGCCTCTGAAGAGGTCAACCTCGAGACGCTCGACATCGAGAAGTTCTAACAAACCGGAAACGGCATCTGTCATATTCGATTGTCTTTCCCATCAGACCTTAACCAAGGCGCGCTTATCACTCCGAGCGGTGACTGAAAACAGGCGCGCCGGAGAGAAGCAGCGACAACAGACTGCACCCCGGCGCGCCATAGGCAAGGGTGTTGATGGTGATGAGACTGCTCAAATCTGCCGTGCGTGAGGCCAAAACTGTGCGCATCCTTCTGCGCGCGAAGAAATGGCTGGACCCGATCACGAATGAATCGACCGAACTTCTGGCCGATGATCTCGAGGCCGCCGTCGATTCCTACCGAGAAAACCTGGCCTTCATCTTTGAAGGACGGACAACCAGCTATGGCGAGCTGGATGAGCAGGCCAACCGCTTTGCTCATTGGGCACTTGGGCAGGGTCTGAAGGCTGGCGACACGGTCGCGCTATTTATGGAGAACCGGCCTGACTATGTTGCAGCCTGGTATGGTCTCTCCAAGATTGGCGTGGTGAGCGCGCTGGTGAATGCCAACCTGACCGGCGAGGCACTGGTTCATTCGCTGAAAACGGTCGAGCCAAAGCTGATCATTACGGGCGCCGAACAGGACCGCGCCATGCGCTCGCTTGAAATGGTGCAGATCCGCCAGCCGGTCTGGACGCTTGGCGGAGAGGTCGGCACACCGCTCGCCAGCGAGCTGGCTGAGCAGTCTTGCGAACGCCCGGACCGCAGCCACCGCGCGCACCTGACAAACGCTGATATCGGCTTTTACTTCTATACGTCCGGCACGACGGGCCTGCCAAAGGCCGCGAAAATGTCGATCGCCCGCGTGCGCAACATGATGCGTAGCTTCATCTCGCCGCTCGATATGGGCGAGAACGACCGGGTCTACATCACCCTGCCCCTGTACCACGGCACGGGCGGGCTCTGCGCCGTGGGTATCGCGCTCTATACGGGCGCCTCAGTCCTGCTGCGCGAGAAATTCTCTGCCAGCCGGTTCTGGAATGATTGCGCCGATTTCGGCGTGACAACGATTGTCTATATCGGCGAGCTCTGCCGCTATCTTCTGAACCAGCCTACCCATGCCAAGGAGCGCAAGCACAAGGTCCGCAAGGGTTTCGGCAATGGCCTGCGCCCGGAGATCTGGGGCAAGTTCAAATCCCGCTTCAACATCCCGACCATGATCGAGTTCTATGGCTCGACCGAAGGCAATGTGAAGCTGATGAATTTTGACTGCGAGACCGGCGCCTGAGTACTTCGATCATATCGCTTTTGTGAAAGTCGATCCGGAAACAGAAACGCCGCTACGCGATGAAGAGGGCCGTTGCATCCGCGCCGGACGCGGCGAGACGGGCGAAGCTCTTGGCCGCATCGGCGAGGACATGACGACCCGGTTCGAGGGCTATCACGACAAGCGCGCCTCTGACGCGAAGATCCTGCGCAACGTCTTCGAGGAAGGCGACGCCTGGTTCCGGACCGGCGACCTGCTGCGCCAGGGCGATCATGGTTACATCTATTTCGTCGACCGGCTGGGCGACACCTACCGCTGGAAAGGCGAGAACGTCTCGACAAATGAAGTCGCCGACGCGCTGGCCGGTGCGATCCCGGGAGCAGACGGCAAGGCCGGCATGGCCTCTATCACGACGAGCGGCTATCTCGATTACAAGGATGTGCTGGACAAGCTGTCCTCCCGCCTGCCGAAATATGCGGTGCCCGTCTTCATTCGCGAGCAGCAGGAAGCCTCCACCACGACGACCTTCAAGTATCGCAAGAGCGATCTCGTGAAGGACGGCTTCGATCCCGAGCGCGCTGGTGAGAAGGTCTGGTATTTCGACTCTGAGACCGGGACGTATGAGCTGGTGACGCCAGAGACATACAAGAGGATCGCGTCGGGTGGGGTGAAGTTCTAGCTGCCTGCCACACCCCTGAATGGGCCTGGTCCTTCGACAGGCTCAGGATGAAGCAGCCTAACGCCCCATCGCTTC
>LWDU01036247.1_pt1 | contig 20252 bp, 14 predicted proteins | sample 727161 | NCBI WGS metagenome assembly LWDU01 (sample SAMN04566230, study PRJNA314399) | hydrothermal vent metagenome | isolation source: deep sea hydrothermal plume seawater | place: Mexico: Gulf of California, Guaymas Basin | collected 2004-07-11
GGCTACTTCTTCTATCCAGTCAATTTACAACTCCCAGATAACGGGACAGTCTGTCCACGGGCCTTCCTTATACCACCGGCTCGGCCGGTGGACAAAATTGAAAGACTCGTTTCCAGTTCATGCGGTACGTTTTCGTGCTGAGCCGCAGTTTGATTTTGATCGCGGCCTTCCCGCATTGGCATGAGAGACAGCCGTGGTCAGTTTTTGAGGGACGCAACGATATCTTCATACTCAGCGTCGGTCTCGGCATCGGAAGGCTCATCGCGGCCCAAACTGGAGATCACCGGCCCTGGAATGGCCCGCACGGCAAAGATTCCGACAACAAACATCAGACTGTTCAGCATAACAAGAGTTTCCGCTGACTGCAGCAACGGCCGAAGGAAGCCGATCACGATCACCAGCACTGAGCTTGCGAACAGCGACACAGTGATGACTCGGCTGCGGGCGGCGTCGTCCGGACAGTCGGAAAACAATTCACCGATCATCGCGCTGCTGCCGCAGGCAACTCCACCGGCGAATAATCCGCACAGCAGACAGGTTGCCACGAACACGAGGCCCGTCGGCGAAACAAGTCCGCAGGCGATCGTCGTGGTCGCGGCAAGGACAAGGAATGGCAGGATCGCGACGATGTAGCCAACGCGAGGCGCAACGGAGAACAGCAACCACGTTCCGCCCGTAACACCCGCAGCCATCGCGACTGCCGCAGCATAAGCTCCATTCCGGAATGCCAGCTGCAGAATGTCGAATGTGCAGCCCCAGACCGCAAACAGTCCGACAACGCTGAGCACCACGCCGTGCCGAAAAGAGGTCGGTTGGAAATCCCTCGAGCCACCGCAACATTCAACGGCATCACAGTCGGCCGGTGTGGAATCTTCGTCGTCTGGACCACTGACGACGTCTTCAGTCGCCTGGACCACGGCTGCTGGCGTGTTGCTCGGGGACGAAGGTGGCGGACTGTCCTGCGGTTTCGTGACCGTAGCCATCGTTGATTCCGTTCCCATCAGAAACCAGGCCGGCACACTCAACAGTGCGAGTATGGCGCCCACGGCCGCCGCTTCACTGGATGCATGCGCTGTTGCAACTCCAGCCAGCAGGCCGAGCGGAAACGCGAGCGACAGAAAACGAACTCCGCGCCAGCGATTCTGACTGGGCAGCCATCGTCGAAAACAGTCGGCCATCGGCGACCATTCTGTCCCGACGCCGACGCCGATCAACGCTGCTGCGGCAAGATCGGCTTCACTTCCCATGCTCCCCCACAGAAAAAACAGCCCAGCGGCCGTACAACAGCTGCGGAACGCGAAGAAGATGCGATATCCCAAAATAGCCACGGCGCTTTGTTGACTGGCGGCCATAACAGCCATGGCGCAGTGGCGATCGGTGTCAGCTCAATCCTTGTCAGCGAGATCACAACGACCATGGCCACCGCGAAGCCCTGCAGCGTGCGTGCGGCCATCGCTAGCGCCAGCTGGTAGCGGTATGTGTTCTGCGAAGTCAATGAAGTCACGTTGCCCTGACCATACGCAATATAACCGAACGACGACGCTGAAACTGGATCAGCGGTCACGCGTAGGGTACCCGTCGATCAGCCGATCGAAAGATGATCAGCAGTGGAAGATGTCAGTCTCTTACCGTTGAGAACCGACAGTACGTCGTATTCTCTGTGCGGATTCGGTCGTACGTGGTCGGAAGCGTCAGCTCAGCTGTGAGGTGCAGTGACCGCCTGGCGGTAGCGGCGTGCGAAGCACCCTTCGGGCCGTTCCGGTTTTTGGTACCTGACCCCGTTTTCCTCGCCAACCCTGAAACTTAGTTCTGACAAAGCGCTACGTTGACTTCAACAACGCAAATGACAACGCCGCCAGCGTGGCAGCGATCGGCAGAGTGACCACCCAGGCCAGCAGGATCTTTGTGATCGACCGCCATCGCGCCCCACCCGTGAACGTGCCCAGACCAAACAGGGACCCACAGGAAACGTGAGTCGTCGAAACCGGCAGCCCCCAGCGACTGGCCACGATGACGATCAGAGCGGTGATCAGATTGGCCGTGAATCCCTGGCCCGCGTTCATCGGAGTGATACGGTGGCTCATGGTTTCAGCGACGCGGCCGGAAGTGATGAAGCCACCAATCGCAATTGACGCTCCGCACAATGCCAGCGCCCCGAATGGTGTCATCTGCGGTGCGATCAGAAACAGCGCCGCGATCTTCGGCGTGTCGTTCAGCCCGCGTGCAAAACTCATGACACCGGCAGACAGGTAGTGGCAGACATCCAGCGCCTTTGCGCAGTTGATGCCCAGCAGCCGACCTTCGTATCTTTGCTAACAGGTCACGGCTGTTCCCAATGACGTTGACAACGTCGCCGCGCGCTGCAGTGCCAGTTCTGAATTCATCAACGGGACAGTTTCTACGGTTTCGACGCCGGCGCAAAAACACGTATTCGTCGTCAGGCCAAGTCCCTGTCGAGTACGTCGCAGAACCGGATACACCAGCATCGTGGCCACTAACGCAATAATTTGACTCAGCAGCAGTGGCACGAAGAATTTGCCGGACAGAGTTTCCCATTGGATCGCCGTGGCCGACGCCATTGCCGCGCCTGTCAAGGCGCCCACCAATGCATGAGTCGTGGAGATTGGCATGCCCAGACGCGTCGCCAGCAGAACCGTCAGCCCGGCGCCGATGGTGATGGCGACCGCCGTACCAAATCCCGGATCGCCGGTCAGCGAATCGGGCACAACACCTTTTCCGCTGAATCGTGCCAGCAACCCGGCCGCCAGCCAGATGGCGCACAGGGAACCCAGCAGAGTTGTCACGGTGGCCTCGATTAACGCGCGGCGACGATCCGTCGTACCGCTGCCGAATAACGTTGCCACACCCTTGAAGTTGTCGTTCGCCCCGTTGGCGTACGCCAGCAGCAACCCCGTGATAATAATTGCCGCCAGACTGATCAAACAATTCTTTCCGGCGCAATTCAGAGGAGGGATGGTGTCGATGGCCAATGTGAGAGTGCCACCGCTGCTATCGTCAATGCATCGCCAACGTTAACAATAATGACCAGCGGCGATTGTTCGCTGCCACACAAATGGGGACAGATCGCGTCGAGTGATACGCTGCAGCGACTCAGTGCCCTCAGAAATTCGCGGTCCGTTGCCCGTTCAGGAACATGCTGCGATGGCCGTCGGCCGTACAAATCACCGTTGCCGGCGGTATGCCTGTGTTTCTTCGGTCTCGCCGTGTGACTAGTGGTCTGTTCATGTTGAGTTTACCAGTAGCGGAACTCGCCCAGAGTTTCGGCAAACGAGGGGAAACGCCGAAAGTCATGGCGGCTTCCGCTACCGTCGGCATTAGTAAACTTAATGTCGATGCAGCACGAGTGCTTCGTTAACTCTTGATTTTGGGGGTTGCCGAAGTCGCCAGACTTTGGACGACATAGAGAAAAACCTCCAAACTCTGGCGAGTTCGGCTACGGAACAACCCCGGTTCTTAGACTTGACCACGAAGTAGTCCCCATCGACCAACAGCGGCGTCACGGATGACAGTGACGGTATTTGTTGTACCATAGGATGTCTGAATAACAGTCTTCGGCCACACGTCGCCACTGGGGGAATTCGCCATGCACACAGCCATGACCACGTCGTCAGCACTACTTTTTCTGTTGGCGACGACTGCACCCACCGGCGCTGCGAAGGATATTGAACGTCTGGAGATCGGAGCCGCCTGCCCGGAATTAAATCTTCCTGGCGTTGATGACAGGACACACAAACTAAGTGACTTCGCAGACGACAGGCTGCTGGTTGTGGTGTTCACATGCAATCACTGTCCGACCGCGCAGGCTTACGAGGACCGCATCATCAAGCTTGACGCTGACTATCGTTCGCGGGGCGTGCGTCTGATTGCGATTTCGCCGAACGATCCACTGGCCGTCCGTCTTGATGAACTGGGGTATACAGACGTGGGAGACACCCTGGACGATATGAAATACCATGCGAAGCGCGTGGGGTTTGGCTTTCCGTATTTGTATGACGGGGAAACTCAGCGAGTGTCGACGGCCTTCGGTGTACTGGCGACACCTCAGGTCTTCATTTTTGACGAACAACGAATACTGCGGTACACCGGGCGCATCGACGACGCCGACATCAAGCCACCGACGTCCCATGATGCGCGCAACGCCATCGATGAACTGCTGGCTGGCAAACCGGTGTCGGTCGCTACCACGCGAGTTTTCGGGTGTTCCACCAAATGGGCAGAAAAACGTGCCTCGGCCAAAAAGTCGTTGGCGAAGTGGGAGGCCGAAGCGGTCGATCTGAAAGAGATCGAAGCCGGCCCGCTTAAGGAACTGATCGCGAACAGAACCGAGAATTATCGTCTGGTTAACCTGTGGTCGGTCACGTGCGTTCCGTGCATCGCCGAGCAACCGGAGTTCGTGACGATCAATCGCATGTACCGCAAACGCCACTTTGAACTCATCACGATCCTGACAGACGACGTCGCACGCAAAGACATCGCACTAAAGGCGTTGCAGTCGAACAAGGTGTCCTGCCGGAATCTGGTGTTCAGCGGCGGGGACCGCGATGAACTGGCAGAGATCGTCGACAGCGACTGGCAGGGACCGCTGCCGTACACCGTTCTGATTGCTCCAGGCGGAAAGATCGTGAAACGCTGGAGTGACGAGATTGATCCTCAGGAAGTGAAAACAACGCTGGCAAATGCACTCGGGCGCACTTACGCCAGCCGAAAATGACGGGGTTTGTCTGTCCGCGGGGCTTGGCGCGGGCTGCGCTGTGCGCGGGTCTCCCGACCCCGTACATACCGTGACCGCAGGTCTCCAGTCCGCATACCGACACAGACCGCCGCCTGACGCTGGGCGCCGGTTAAAGATCAGCACCCAGCCCGACGGCTGTTACAGCTTGCCGGCCGGCCGAATGCCAGGCCCCTTCATCCGGGTGTCTCCCAGATCCTGGCGCATCGCGTTGGCTAATTTCGTTAAGCGTTCCACGATTTCAGGGTGGCTGCTCGCAACATTAGTGGTTTCGCCAATGTCGGCTTCCAGGTCGAACAGTTCCGTGCCGATTTTTGCCTGCGAATAGGAAGTCGGAATGCCATCGGTGCCACCAGGTTTGCCAGCCATCGTGCGATAGCCATGCGGAAAGTGCAACTTCCATTTACCGCTGCGGATCGCCTGCAGCTGTTTTCCGTAGTACATGAAATAGGCTTCGTGTGGGGACATGGCACCTTCTTCGCCAGCCATCAGCGGCCAGATGTTCTTGCCGTCAATTTTATGGTCGGGCAGTTCCGCACCGATCAACTGAGCAATCGTCGGCAGGATATCGATGGTCATCGCGGGGACACTGCAGCTGGTGTCGGCGGGAATCTTTCCTGGCCACCACATCACGCAACTTTCGCGGCAGCCACCGTCGAACATTGTTCCCTTACCTTCTCGCAGCGGTCCGGCACTGCCGCAGTGGTCTCCATAACTCAGCCACGGGCCGTTGTCAGCGGTGAAGATGACCAGGGTGTCATTCTGCAGGTCGTGCCTGCGAATCGTGTCCAGGATTTGGCCCACTGACCAGTCGACTTCCATCATCACGTCTCCGAACAATCCTCGTTCGCTCTTACCTTTGAACTTATCAGAAACGTATAGCGGCACGTGCACCATGCTGTGAGGCAGGTACACAAGAAACGGCTCATCCTTGTGGTTATCGATAAACTGAACAGCCTTTTCTGTGTATTGAGTCGTCAGTTGCTCCTGATCTTTGCCCGTTACCTGCGGGTTGATTGTTTTGTTGCCGTCGATCAGTGGCAGGTGCGGCCACTTTTTCAGGCGTTGCTCCATCGGCAGATGCAGAACGCCCGGATGATAGGGCCACATGTCGTTACTGTACGGCAGCCCGAAGTAATCGTCGAAGCCGTGCTGCAGAGGCAGGAACTGTTTGTGATGCCCCAGATGCCATTTGCCGTAGCATGCCGTCGCGTAATTCTTCTGCTTACAGATTTCTGCGATCGTCACTTCGTCTTTATTGATGCCGATCTTTGCCGACGGCCCGAGTGCTCCGCCAATGCCGACGCGCACGTTGTAGCAGCCGGTCAACAATCCAGCCCGCGACGCCGAGCACACGGCCTGGGTGACGTAGAAGTCTGTAAAGATTCGACCTTCTTTGGCCATACGGTCAAGGTGCGGAGTCTCGTATCCCTGTGCACCGAATGGTCCAATATCGGCGTAGCCCATGTCGTCGATAAAGATGATGACAACATTCGGCGGTCGATCTGCGGCAGTGATTGACGCGGAACAAAATAAAGCGGTGAACAGCAGGGCCAGAGAATGGACGGTTCGTTGCAGCATGATATGTTTGGCCAATCGTGGACTTTGTTAGGTGTGGTCAGTTTCAGAAGATACGCTCCGATCCAGTGCCCGGCAAGTGACTCGCTTCAATGGACGTATCGGACTGGTGGATGACCAGCTGCGTTGCCCGTTGGGCGCGCGGTGAAACGATTCTGCATTTGCCGCGTTCGCGTCTTCGTTTAACCACGCGGGCACCGCCCCGTGCTTCGTTCCGCTGTTCGTGTCGTGTCAAACGACTCAGAACCACCGGCGTTTGTCGACGAGTGTTGTTGGCTCCAGCCCCGCTGCGAAGCGGCGAACGTTCTCCAGTAGCGTTGCCAGATGTCGCTCGGAGACACGTGGCGATGCGGCCGCAATGTGGGGCGTAATGATGACGTTCTCCATCCGCCACAAGGGATGATCGGGCGGCAGGGGCTCAGTCTCAAACACGTCCAGTGCTGCCCCGGCGATCAGTCGGCGTTCCAGGGCATCCGTCAGGTCCTGAAGGTCAACGATGACTCCGCGTCCAATGTTGATCAGGTACGCCGACTGCTTCATCTGTTCAAACTGAGCCGTGCGAAACAGCTTTTCCGTTTGCGGAGTGTGAGGCGCGGCGATGACGACGAAGTCGGACCGTGCCAGCAGGTCCGGCAACTGACCGACGTCCCAGACGTCCTCGACGATGCCAGGCACGCTCCGACACACAGGGTCAAGGCCGATGATCGTCATGCCAAATGCGGCCGCACGCACGCAGACTTCGCGACCGATATGTCCGACTCCGACGACACCCAGTGTTGTGTCAGCCAGATGCAGGTGAGACGCATCGACCGGAGACACACTGGCCGGTCCGGCATCGTTCGAAAACTCCGTCAGACTTTCATTACCGACCGGTGCCCATCGCGATTGTTGTTGGCGTCGTAGGTAGGTGTGCAGATTGCGTGCGAAACACAGAACGAATCCCATCACATGGTCGGCGATGACGTCCGAAAACAGCCCACGCATGTTGCTGAGCTGACAGGGATGTTCTATCAGCGCCGGAAACAGGTAGTGTTCCAGACTGGCGGTCGGAGACTGCACCCAGCGAAGCTGCCTGGCCGCTGCCAGAAGTTCCGGAGTCATTTTCCCGAAGAACCCCTCGGCATCAGCGATTGCTTCGATGGCCTCCTGCTGCGTGCGGGCGTTGACGACGTGCAATGAGTCCGCAGCGTGTTTGACAGCGTGCAGGCGGTCATCGTCGAGAGGGGGATGAATGACAAGTTTCAAGGGATGTCTCCAGCAGCCGTTTGGCAGGAACAACTGTTTTAAGCTGCGTCGTCAAGCATTAGTTCTGGCGTTGTTTAGTTTAACGGCATGCCGTAGGCGACTTCGATCTGGCCCGAAAAGCCGGCGCCTCCGGCTTGCCGTTAAACGAGTCCGTATTGAGTGCAACCCCCGTTTTAGTGTTGACGCCGCACAAGCTGCGACGGCGTGGCGTCGGTGTCCACAGGACGACCCGCTCCGAATTGTCTCTGTCCAGCCGGTTGGAAGCCGGTCTCTGGAAACAGCCACTACGGCGCCGTCCGCAGCAGATGTTGCTGCGACGTTGGTACTCGATCGTACCGCAATTCGCCGCCGATCAGCCGCATGAGGACTCGTGGTGTTCCGCGCCGCGGAGGCTCAAACAGATAGTCGGATGGCGGCACCGGGAACGAACGGACTTCGGCAAGCATCGTCTCAAACGTTTGCTGCAATCGTTTTAGGACGTCCGGATGCTCGGCGGCCACGTCATGCTGCTCACCACGATCGGGCTGCAGGTCAAACAGCATCATCGCTTTGGGGGCCGCGCCGGATGTCAGTCCAGGATGCTGCGTTGGTTTTGCCTGTTCGAACGGAGCAAGAAAGGTCACACCGTCCGGGCCCCGCGGGTCGACATAATTCTCAAGCTGCTGCCGCGAGAGATTGCTGAATCTCAGCGGACCGGGGCTTCGAACATGCAGCTTCCAGCGTCCGGAACGAATGGTCGCGAGGTTGGCTCCCTGCATTCCGAAGATGGCATCGTGAGGACTCTTCGCGGCGGTATCCTGCAACAATGGCAGAATGTTCCGTCCGTCCATGATGCGGTCCGATGGCACAACCGTATTGGTCAAGTGGCACACCGTCGGCAGCAAGTCAATCGTCGCCGCCAGCTCATCGGACACCAGTCCGGCGGCGATGGTGCCTGGCATGCGGGCGATCATGGGAACTCGCAGACCGCCTTCCCATGTCTTGCCCTTCATGCCCCGTAGTCCACCCGTCGAACCGCCGTACCACGGGCCGTTGTCAGATGTGAAAATGACCAGAGTCTTCTCGTCAATGCGCAGAACGCTGAGTTCGTCCAGAATTCGTCCGACGTTTGCATCCAGTTCAGCAATAACGTCGGCGTAAAGATTGTCTCGAGTTTCGGGCGTATAGAAATTATCAGAAACAGCCAGTGGTTTGTGCGGCATCGCATGCGGCAGATACAAAAAGAATGGGCTGTCTTTGTTCGTTCGAATGAAGTCCACAGCCTTCTGCGTATACCGTGCGGTGAGCGACGCCTGGACCACCGGGTATTCCACAACTGATTCGTTGTGCACCAGTTGCACGGGGAACATGTCGTTGGAGTACAGAATTCCGAAATACTCGTCGAAGCCCTGGGTGCGGGGCAGCCACTGTTGTTTATGCCCGAGATGCCATTTGCCATAGGCGGCCGTAGCGTACCCTTTTGCCTTCAGCAGTTCGGCGATCGTCACCTCGGACTGAGGCAAGCCGAAGTTCGACTCCCCCGCATCGGGAGCAGGATTGCGGACGACCGTGTGTCGGAACGGATACCGGCCGGTCAGAATCGTTGCTCGGGAGGGAGCACAGTACGGAGTCGGCACATAGAAGCTTGTCAGCTTTGCACCTTCGGCCGCCATCTGATCAAGTCGTGGTGTTTTGAATGGACAGTCTTCGTTGAAGCAACCAACGTCGCCGTAGCCGAGATCATCCGCAAAGATCACGATCACATTGGGATCATCCGCGTTGAGGAAAGGACACGTCGCAGCCATCAGTGCTGCAGCAAGAATAGGGATTCGCATCGGTGACTCCACAGGCCGGGGTGAACAGCAGTTCTGTGAGTCTGGCAGGATTTCGTGGGAAGATCCACCTTCACGCGATGCTCGCTGCGGGCATACGCGAAAGACTGACATCAAATCGTTGGGTGGCCAGTTACTTTTTACGGCGGCGTGACCGAGAACGTGATTTGCCTTTGCGAGACTTCCCACTGCCGGAGGCACTCCGTCTGGATTTTCGGCCGCCCCTGGAATCTGCCTTCGCCGCTTGTTCACGGGCCTCTCGCTTCTGCTTTCCCGCTCGGTAAGCAAGCGGCAACCACAACACTGCGAATCCAACGCCGCCCAGACAGCCGAGCCCTGTTCCCAGAATTCCCGCACGTTCGATTCGTACTTCGCTGACGCGCGTGCTGGAATTGATCCAGAACACTCCGCCAATTCCCACGGCTATCATCAGCACGAACCAGCCAATCGACATCAGGATTCGTTTCTTCACTGTCATGAATTCTTTTCGCATAGTCCGTAAGATTGAAACGTCCTTGTTTACGTCGGCCGCATGGACATCGCAGCTTTGACGTTATACCCACAACAGCGTATTACGGTGACTCGTGGAGGCGAAAGACGCGTTTCAGCCTGACAAAACGGCCAGCCCCGGAGCCAGAACGGTGCAGGAGAATAAGCAAACCGCTCTGTTTCTTTCGATCGTCGCCACGAGTGTATTCATCGAGCGCTAAATCGCGTCGATCCATGTCCGGAAATTGTCCCAGACGGATGCAGAAATAAATTCCGGCGATGTTTCGTCGACGAGTGTCGGTGTCGCAGGGACCGCATTCGGGGCGGCGTGGCCAAACAGTTCTACGGTTAAGTCCGTTTTTGGAATACCGGCGTCACGGATTGTAACACCTGAGATTCCGGTGGGGTGGACGCACTGGTTGTGGCCTGCGCATCGAGTGCGTTGATGTTCGTCCGAATCTGTACGGCCGTGAGCGAACTGCCGCCCTTGGACTGTTCGATCTGTGTGTTCGTGCCGGACAGCTTGATAATGTGGATCAGGAACGAGTCGTTGGCGTCAAAATCGCCGTCACCGTCGACATCTGCCAGTGATCCCAGCTGGCTGATGTTGGTCCGCAACTGTGCCACCGTCAGCGAAGTGCTGCCTTTGGACTGATCAAGCTGTGCGTCGCTGCCGGCCAGTTTTACCAGGTGAATCAGGAACGAATCATTCGCGTCAAAGTCCGTATCTCCATCAACGTCGCCAGTGATGGGCGAGGTCTCGATGGCACCCATGTCGACCGTCGTGTGACCGTTGCCAACGCCGTCCAGAAGACGCGAAAACGCTCCACCTCGCTGGTCTGTGGCTAAAGGGATCCTGTTCACATCGATCGCTGCCGCATCATCACCGGCGTTGATGGCCGGACTGCCAAACACCAGCACGTGGGTTCTGGTCGGACCACCGTTGTCCGACAGTGTGGTATTGAGAATTCTGCTGATGGGCAGGACCGCGGTTCCTCCGTCGCCCAGAATATTGCCGTTGTCGCCGTGTGCCAATCCGCCGCTGACGGTGAAATTGCCGATCAGATTGTGCGAGGACGTCGAGTTGACGGGACCTGCAAGGTCACTGGTAGTATCGGCAGTACCTCGAAAATTGCCTGCGACGATCGTGTTGTGCAGCGTGACGGAGCTGGCCGTGGACCAGATGCCGCCTCCGGGGCCGACAAGGTCGCCGTTCACCTGAGAGCGATTATTCGTAATTGTGGAATTTCGAATCTCCACTTTTCCCGTGGTGGTGACCACGATCCCGCCCCCGCCGCCACTGGCCGTATTGCCGGAAATCGTTGAGTTCACGATTTCGGCCGTCCCCCCTCTGTCCACCTCAATGGCCGCGCCTTGCTTGGCACGATTCCCGGTCAATGTGCTGTTGGAAACAACCAGCCGGCCCGCGGCATGATTGATTCCTCCACCTGTCCCGAGCACCTTCGTGTTGTTGGTCACTTCAACGGCATGCAGTGTCAGGTTTTCACGGTTAACCACTCCCGACACGTTGCCCTCTGTGATCGTCAGGCTCTCGATCAGAATCACACGGTGACTTTCCCTGTTGTCGTCGATTTCGAATACTCGAGTGGTCTGGCCGCCACTCACCGACAGCAGACGTGCGCCAGGGCCTGTGATGGTCACCGTTTACGTCGCCCGCACTGTGTACGGACTGGCTGGCGTGATCACCATCATCGACGCCGAAAACCGTCACGCCGTCCGTTCCCATGTTCGACAGATCAATCACGGTGGTTTGCGGAATTGTGTCCGGCAGGGTCAGCACGAGGTCGTCACCATCGCCGCCGACGTAACTGATGACGGCATTAAAAAAGTCAGGCAGCACAGCATCTTCGGCCAGCCCTGCGAAAGTTCCCGATCCGCCGGTGCGTTGGACAATGATCAAACGGTCGTTAGGCAGTGCCGTCCATGACGGTATCCATCTCGTCGGCAATTCGACATCGGCGGCGATGTCGACGCGGCCAGTGGCCAGAACCTGGTCGTACGTGCCGACGGTATTTTCGCCCGCTTCAAGTCGCAGCGCGCTGCCTTCGGTTAAAGTCAAGTCCCCCATGACTTTCAGTATTCCTGGTGCCTGAGTGACAGGGAAAATCCCGGGTGACTGGCTGGGATTGATAACTCCGAACAGCGACACCGACGGAGCAACGATATCGACGTCCGTGGCATCGAGAATCCGGCCACCTGCGATCGTCACGGGGTCCGAAAAAGTGACTGATTGTACGAAGACGTCGCCAGTGCCGAGTTGCGTGTCTCCAATTGTGAAGCTGGAAAATCCGTCCTGAAATGTCGCCAGCTCTGCATCGTCAAGGTCGAGTGTTCCAAACCCGCTGCGTCCAAGTCCAATCGAAGTGCTGCTGGCTAGAGGCGCAATAGTGAGTGACCCTGTTGACTGAACCGTGGCAGTTACCCCCAATTCAAGTCACCAGTGCTGGCATCGCTGCCGATGCCCGCTCCGTCCTCAACGAACAGGGTATCCGAGTTACTATTTCCGACTGCCGTGATTTGCGCAGGTCCGCTGTTCAACGAGCGAACCTGGGCCCCGGTCGATTCATTTCCTCGCAACCAGACGCCCGGACTGTCGTCGCTGTTCGCCGTTCCCACAATGGATATTTCGGCATCAATGGTGGTTACCGTTGCCCCTGCGTTGATGCTGACACCGTGATTGAAATCACCCGTTGACAGTCCTCCTGTGCCAGTAATGCTGATGGCGCCCGTTGAACTTACGATTTGCGTCCCGGATTCCTCAATGTAAACGCCACCATTGCGGCTGGTTCCTCCCGGTAATGTTGATCGGTGCCGTTCCGAGTGACCTCACGGACGTCGCCAGCCACAGGCCGCGGTTGCCGTCTTCCGCGCCGGCCAGGCCGCCGTTTCCGACTAAGGTAATCGCTCCATCGATACTTCTTATTTCTGACGTGTCTCCGGTGATGACAGCGTCTTCGTTGTAACGAGTACCACTTCCGCCGATTCCCGTGATCGTGATTGTGGCAGCATTGGCACCCGTACCGGTGGATTCGATGACTTCGAAACGATCCAGGGTGAGACCACGATTGTTGACGCCAGTGGCCGCGCCTGCACGACCGATCAACGAAATGTCGCCGTCAACGCTACGGACTATGGAATCAACGCCGAATGTCACACCGACGTTCCAATCGACTGCGTCGCCCCCCGTGCCGTCGATCGATACAGATGCCGCCTCAGGTCCGCCTCCTGTTGACTAGATGGTCACCCCGTTTGCGAGCCTGACACCATAGTTTTGTATTCCCGTGCCATCCCCGCCACGTCCAGTGATCAAGATGTCACCCATCACGCTGGACACGGCCGTTGCGTCCCCCAGAACAACTCCGAAGTTAAAGTCAATACAGGCGCCACCGACTCCGTTCAGGGAAATACGCCCGGCGGACGTGGCTGTGCCGGTTGACGAGATTATGGAAGCACCCTGCAAAGAAATGCCGATGCGACGGTCACTGGCCGGGCCAGCGCCGGTGGCGATTCCGTTGAAAAGAATATCTCCCGTGCCGGACGTCGTGATTGACGCCGCCACCAAAGCCACGCCGCGCAGAGCGCGCCCTTCAGAATGATGTCGCCATCAACGGTCGTCAGGTTGGTCCCGGTGAACAGCTGAATGGATCGGTCTGAGTTCGCTGTCAGACTGTGGTTTCCAAAGTGAGCACCACCGTCGAACACGATTGACTGCCCAAATGCGCCGTCGTCCAGAGTGATTTCGAAATCGTGAACGTACGCGTTCACGCCGCTGTCCAGGAGCTGCACGGATGCTCCGGCACCACTGTCGGTAATACTGACTGAGGTGTATTGAGCCAGGCCAATCAGGCCCAGGGTGTCCGTGTCGAACCCGGTGAAATCATCTGGATCATCCACGCCATTGTCGGTAAAGGTTTGCGTCGTGGACACAAAGGAATAACCCGTGCCGTTCGACACGACTTTCAATCGTTCACCAGCGGATAAATCAATGCTAAGCGTGCCATTGCCGCTGTCCATGACGGAGGCCAGCAACGTCCGTGATTCGAGTGGCTGAATCGTTGTGCCCTGGCAACTCCGGCGTCGAAGTCGTCGGGAGAGCCGGGTTCCGCCCGTCATTGCGGAATTCAACCGACGAAACAGTGATTTCAGCTTCATTGTCCGTGTTGTCTGAAATGAAAACATTGATGGAAAGGCGGTTGCGAGGTTCGACTTCGGGGGGGGCGCCAACAACTGTACTGAGTAAGTTGAGCAAAGCCCAGCATCCTGTTGCGAAGAATCTGACTGCCCAGGTTTGATTCCGCAGGTTCTCCCGAATGAACGGACGGGCTGCGGGGCGGACAAGGTGAGAGGTGGAACAACTGCATCAGATGGACAGGACTGCATGCTGGACCGACACTTGAACAACGTCTCCTGCCACGCGGAATGTTATTCGTCGCCAGCGACCGTGCGGGAAGGCGTCAGGTGCTGATCGAAGAAGCTCAACATCCGGACGAGGCAATAGTCGTTGACGACCTGGGCCGCGTCCATGGCGTGCGGCCAGCCCTCAAGTCGCTCATACGATGTTTCGACGCCGACGTTCTTTAGTTTGTTTGTAAGCGCGTCGGCCTGAGAAATCATGACCAGGTCGTCCAGCGTTCCGTGAAACGTCAGCGTGGGTGGATCGTCGCTGGTGACGTGAGTCAGCGGTGATGCCTGCCGGTAAAGATCGGGGGCTTCATCATGCGTAGCGCCGATGAAACCCGTGACAAGCTCGTGGCTGCGCGCCACTGGAGTCGTCAGGTCAACCGGTCCGTAAAGATTCACAACTGCACGCACTCGGCTGCTGAAGTCCTGATGCCCTCCGTTGCCTTCCAGTGCCGGGACATCTGACGAGTATCCGACCATCATCGACAGGTGACCGCCCGCCGAACCGCCGGCCACAACAATTCGCTTTGGATCAACGTGAATTGCTGCGGCATTCTTCTTCATCCAGCGAACCGCACATTTCGCATCTTCGACAGCGGCTGGGTAGACGGCCACGCTGCTGAAACGGTAGCTGATCGAGGCCACGACATAGCCTCGTTCGGCCAGACGTACCCCGTAGTAACGATAGTCGCCGCGTTTTCCCTTGTTCCACCCGCCGCCGTGAATGAAAATCAGTCCGGCTACCGGCTTTGCGATCCCTTTGGGGGAATACAGGTCCAGCTTGAGAGACACATCCCCAACGCGACCGTATTCGATGCCTTCCTGCACCTGCACGGATTCCGGAACGGGCAGGTCGCGATCGACCAGTTTCAGCTGGCCGGCAGCAATCGCCAGTTTGATCATGGTTGTTGAGGAATACCCCTCCGGCGGTTCGTCGGCCGCGACCGTGTCCAACTTTATTGGAGCGAGAAACACAAGTGTGCAAAGAAGGAATGCCGGTGCTGCATTCGTATTCCGAAATCGGTTCATCAATTGTCTCCCCGCAGTACCCAGGCTTCATTGATAACGACGTGCTTCATGGTCTTGCCGCCTGTCACGAAGTAACTGTAAACGATGTGAATCCGGTCGTCGCGTGACTGGATTACGGCCGGATAGTGGTACTGTCCGGACTCGTGTTTTTCCAAATGACGCGTCCAACGCCAAGTGGCACCTTCGTCATCAGACACAGAAACCGCCAGACTGCTGCGGCCTTCCGTCGTGTCGTTGTAGACCAGCAGCCAATGACCGTTTTTCAGCCGCACGCCGTCCAGCCCGGAGCCTGGATTCGGCAGCTCACTGACGCCGGCGACGGTCCATGAAATTCCGTCGTCTTTGGATTCACAAATGCGAATCCGTTCCGTCACACCGTTTTCACGCATGTAAGCCACCAGGCTGCCATCGTTTCGCCGCAATACGGCCGGCTGAATATTGCCAAAGCCCAGCAACGGCTTGCTGGCGTACCATGACTTTCCGTCGTCGTCACTGACAGCCATGATTGAGATCGAATACGTGTCCGAATACAACGGCAGCAGGATGCGACCCGATGGCAGAACGGTGGGCTTACATCGGGGTTGCCAGCCGAGTCGCTGATACAGCTTTTCGCCCAGACGCTGCCGCAGTCGATCAAGCCCTTCTTTGCGTGACTCCGAATATCCCGGCGGTGCCTGTTTCAGCTGAGCATCCAGCACATGCAGGCCCTCAGCTTCGAAGTCGTCCGGCTTCAACAGCATTGTCCCGCTGTGGCTCCACGAAGGACATGAATCGTCTGCCGTGCCACAGTTGACCGCCACCTTGTAATGTGTCAGGCATGATTCCCACGAATTGGCGATGATGACGGGCCAGAAGAGCCACAACCGTTCATGCCGGTCGACCATCATGCACGTGTTGCAGTCAGGAAAACCGGGTGTGTCGGCCATCAGAAAGGCGGCCCCCCATTGGCCAGCGTCTTTCGCTTTTCGAGCACCAAAGACGGCGACATCGTCAGATTTGCGTTCGCCGGAGCCGCGGTACCACGACACCAGCAGGTCGCCATTGGGACATTCCACAATGCTCGGGGCATGATTGTGGCTGTGGTGCAGTGGGAAGACGAACTCCGCTTCGTGGATCGGTTCGGCCGCCCATGCCGCACCGCAGGACATTAAAGCAATCAGGGGAATGATCCGCGTTGTCATCGTCTTGCATTCAGTAAGTTACGATTAAAGGACAGAGAGCAGCCGCACTCTGGCTATTGTTTCGTCAAGTCTTTATTCCGGGGTCGCCGAAGTCGCCAGACTTTGGACGACCTGGAGAAAAACCTCATTCCTTAGATTGACCACGCACGAGTGCTTTGTCACTGTCAAAAAGTGGGGTAAGCATACTGCTTGCCGTGTGTTTCTCCAGATGAATCGCAAGCTGGAAGCTTACGCCACGAATCTGCAACCCGAAAATTCAACTGTGACTATACACCAGGCTTTATTCTGAAGTCTCCCAATGCCCGCTACGGAATCTGTGGAGTTTGCGCCGCCAGTTCCAAGCCTGTCTGCCGAACAATTTGGCCGGCTTCGAGCCCAGGGCCGGTCCGTTCTTCGTAACCATCCTCGCGAAAATCGAAACTCGGGACAAGATAGCCAAGCTCTCCGTTCGCCAGGCCCACGATTGCCCGAAGTCGACCGGACATCGCCTGCATGATCTCAAAACCGATGTCCGGCAATAATTCTGCGGGAACAGTGATGAACTGCGCATCGCCCACCCAGATGACATTCATGTCGGTTCGAATCCTGCCGTTACGCATCTGGACTGGCTGTGGTGCGTTTTCCAGGAACTGCGCGACAGACTCACCGGTGATCGGCAATTCAATCGACCGCGTTTCGATGGAAAGTATGTCCGACTGACAGGGGACGGTCTTTTGCGCTGCCGTCACGACGAATTCCGCCAGTGCGATTCCCATTTTGGTGGCGGCTTCGTTGGTTCTGAAGCGGGTATCCGGAGTCAGCATGCCTCCCAGAGCGCCGTTTAGAAAGACGGTCTGTCCTCCCAGTCGTGCGGTGACTTCCTTGCACAATGCGCCCACAAAGTCCGGTGACAGCGATCTCGTGCGTTCCAGGCGAATCACTTCCGGATGGCATGCCAGATTGATCACGTTGACCAGCGGCACGCCATCGTTCCCAATCGCCTGAAGAATGGACACCGTTGGATCAACAAGACCCGGGTCACGGCCGTTCCTGATCAGGTCAACGACCCGACCGCCGGCCAGCGGCATTTCGGTTGTGCCGGTTTGCAATCGCTGCACGGATTTCAAATTCGCTGCTGCCTCCAGCACGGCGGCTTCCGTCTGAGCCAGAATGTGCTGCGCGTATTGTTTGGGATAGTGGCCATAAAAGCCGATCGTGTCGACGTTGGCGTGCGTGTGGGACATTGCCACAATCACGTTGGTGTAACCTTTGGACGCCAGCGACGTTCGAAGACGGTCGATATCCCATGGGCCCAGTCCGAACACATCCAGCCCGGCAAAGACGACCTTGCGGCCATCGCGTTCGAAGACCACAACCCGTGCCAGCAGATCCTCGGCCAGATCAAGAGTTTCACCACGGCCGTTGGCAAGAAGATCCGCAAACACGGTCGGAGCGATCGAACGTTCGGCCGTGCCGACTCTGATGCGGCACGTTTTTTCTACGTGCGGGCGTTCCTGAGATTTCGTGCGCCGCAGGTCGATGGAAACATTGGGGCAATCAGACGGAACGCGAGGTGGCTGTGGAACAAAACTAATGATGCCCGTGGTCGTACCATCCGCAGCGCAGATGAACTTCAGACCGTGTTCCGTGTAGTCAAGGTACTGCTGCGTTTGAAACAATACCTGTGCTTCCGGCCTCCCGAATTCGGCTTCGATGGTTTGCCGATTGGGGTATCGATCGTCACCCGACGCAGCCGTGACCAAAGCCAGCTTGCCGGCCCGAAAATACAACCGATCGTTCAGGGAATCACTGCCCGCCACCGGATAGCGAAGATCATCCGCGTGGCCTGTTTTTATGGAAGACAGGCCGAGAGACGTGATGACATTCTGCTTGCTGGTCGTGCCGATCGGCAGGCCGCGATACGTTGGCTGTCCATGGGCCGCCGAACAGAATCCACAGACTACGACTGCGGCCAGAATGCCAAGGCACAGCGGCTGAATCGCGTACGAATTCCGGACTCTCCACAATGGACTCATCAATGGGCTGTGCTGTTCGAAAGACTCGCGGTTCATCTTATGGGCTGTACCTCAAGGGATCGCTGGCAGCTTGTCCGGATACGTTTGTTCCTGTGAGCCGTGTTTTTACCCGCGGCTAGCGCCTTGCGGCTCACAGTTTCAGTTATCCGGACATCCTCCTAACGCCGGTAAACAAGCGTCGTCAGTGACCATGGATGTCCGTCCAGGTCATACTCAAACTCGCCGAAGACGGCCACGTGTCCGGATGCGGGAACGTCGACCTGGCCGACCCAGCCTGTCCCAGTGGCGGGCAACTCCGTTGACGTCCACTTGTCGTCTCGAAAGTCCAGATCATCCGACGTTGCCGTCCAGAATCGCACTGTCTCCGGCCGTGGCGTTGCGGTCATCGTAAGCTTTACTTCGTTGTCCTCGTTTGCGACTGTCCATGTATGCTGCGGAAGTTCATGTGCGGCTGCCACATGACGGAAGAAGACGGCCAAAGTTTTCAGGGCACCCTCACGACCACCTTCCAGGCCATGTCCCGCATTGGGAACCTGGCGAATGTACTTTTTCCCTTCCAGGTCGTGCCAGTACAGGTTCATCGCGTCCACGACCCAGTACGGATCATTCGTTCCGACGATCAGCAGTTTCGGCAGCGTTAGCTGTTTCCGGTAGGTGTACGGATCCATCATCGTGCGTAACGCGGCCTCACGTGGTGTTTCTGACTCGTCCGGACGTTTGATCAGTCCTTTGCTGGTGTAGTCAATGATCTGCTCGCTGAACTTACCCCATGATTTCAGCTGGTGATTCATCTGAGGTCGAAAGTTGAGCACATCGATCACGATAGGTGCTGTGGCACATATTCGCTTGTCAGCCACCGGCGTCAACCAGCTTGTCCAGCCTCGCTTGGAGCCGCCGGTGATCACGAAGTGATCAATCGGTTGAGACCACTCAGCCTTCGCCAGCTCCTGAACGGCGTCCATAGTCTTAACGGCGCTCTTGACCATGGGGAACAGCAGCGGCCATGTTTCGTCGCCGGTCTCCAGGTACTTCAGCCACGTATCGGTAATCAGGTCATCTTCTTTTCGTCCACCAAACAAAGGTTGGTTCGGAACCTGATGCAGCATGACGACCCGAGCGCCGCACATCTGTGCCAGTTGCAGGCCGGCTTTGATGTCGTCTTCATCGGGCGAACCAGGTTTGCTGCCACCGTTGACAAACAGCAGGGCGTGCCCCGGAAAGATTACTTTCCGCGGTTCATAGACCTCAACGGCATGTTGCCAGACGATGTCGTGCCATTTTTGTGAGGTGACTCGCAGCTGATGCACACGTCCGGTTTCGGTTTCGATGGTTCCCAGCGACTTCCACGCGTAGTCCGGTTCCGGGCGGTCTACATAATTCTGCAGGGCATTCGGTACGGCAGGAACATCCTCAGCATACGCGGACGACGCAGCGGCCAGCATCGTCAACCATATTCCGAACTTCATCCAAAGGCTTTCTTCTTGAAGCATGAGTTTCTGCGCATGATGCCGAGGGCGACACCGCCAGGGTCAGCTGTGAATGTCCTACTTGGTGGTCAGAGCAATCTCGCCCATATCGTTTTCCTTACCGTCTTCCACCGTGACTGAAAATTCCGATTTTTCGAGTTTTGAATAGCGCCCCTTGAGCTTGTCGGGGCCTTCGTATCGGCCACTCATCAGGCTGATGGCGCCCCACATGAAGGTCAGTTTATATTCACCGGCGGGCGCACCAT
>LWDU01035501.1_pt2 | contig 20246 bp, 19 predicted proteins | sample 727161 | NCBI WGS metagenome assembly LWDU01 (sample SAMN04566230, study PRJNA314399) | hydrothermal vent metagenome | isolation source: deep sea hydrothermal plume seawater | place: Mexico: Gulf of California, Guaymas Basin | collected 2004-07-11
ACTTTATTATTTAAGTACTTTATTTAAGTACTTTATTTAAGTACAACCAACTTCCCAGGATCAGCGTTTGCAGAATGCGGGCAGTCAACAGTATTCTGCATCCTACACCAACTGATCTTCAGGTTAACAACATGCCAGAACCACTCGATGGAATGATCGTCATTGAAATGACGATTGCAGTACAGGGGCCCGCTGCCGCTCTGTACCTGCGCGACATGGGCGCGCAAGTCATCAAAGTTGAACCACCCCTGGGCGACCCAAGTCGCTATGGAAGAGGCAGACAGAATGAAACGCCGGATGGCACAATGGGGCCACAGTACGCTGCTGTTAATCGAGGCAAACGATCCATATGCATCGACCTCAAGACGGATGCTGGAGCAAAGGTTATCCAGTCTCTGCTGGCGACCGCTGATGTTTTCCTCACTAACTATCGTGAGGCAGCGCTGCAGAGTCTTAACCTTGGCTATGACCAGTTGCATCAACAATTCCCCAGGCTGATCTACGCTTCCGTCAACGGATTTGGCCCTAAGGGGCCAGATGCCGATAAGGCAATGCTGGATGGGGTCGCGGCAGCCCGCGGTGGTTTGGTTCACCATACTGGTTACCCTGACAGAGAACCTTCGCTTGTGGGACCCATTGTTATTGATACCTCCGGGGCAATGCAGTTGGCACTAGGCGTCATGACTGCACTGCTTTCACGGGAACGATATGGCATTGGTCAGCGCGTCCAGACAAGTGCACTTGGCGCCGCGCTTTGGCTACAACAGTGGGAGCTAACACACGTAGCCATGACCGGCGCAAACCTGAACCGGGACGGCAATCATCATCCAAACATACGCGGGTTCTACGGCACGTATCGAACCAGCGATGGCGGCGCAATCATGCTGGCCCAGGTGATGGATCAGGAAGGCTGGGACTCGTTTTGTATTCTCTCACTGGACCCAAGATTCCAGACCCCCGGTCAGCGCCTGGGGGAAGGCATCACTGAAGAAGATACTATAGAACTGCGAGGCATTCTGGTAACTGCCTTCGCCCGGAAGACGATGGGGCAATGGGTGGACTTTCTCTACACGCAACCCGAGATTATTTGGGAACGGGTACGCGACTGGCAGGAAGTACTTAAAGATGATCAAAATTTTGCGAACGGTTACCTGGCTAAAATTAACGTTCCAGGGGCAGGTGAAACCCTTACTGTTGGCAACTTAATTGCGCTAAGTGAAACCCCTGGCAGTGAAAAAGGTAACCCTCCGGAACTCGGCGAGGCTAACGAAGGCATTCTTAGCGGATTAGGTTTCAGTGACACGGAAATAGAAGATATCGAAAGCCACGCCACCAAAATCAGGGGAGAAGTGTTAAGGGAACTGCTCAAATCAGCAGATCTTGCCGCCAAACACCAACAACCCTAAAGCAATCGGGTCAGCTTATCGGAAGTTGATGCCGGACGGGCTCGCGTCTACCGTAAACCGGATATCCTGTATGCTCGTTATTTTGTAGCTTAGGATCCGCAATGAAAGTCGACGCAAATATATCTGCCGACATGACCAGGACACCTAGACAGGCCGCTCATCTGGAGTCCCTGGGATACGACGGCCTAAGAATCGCCGAACTGAACCACGACCCATTCCTGCCGCTAGCGATTGCCGCCGAACATACTAACAAAGTCGAGCTATTGACCTCCGTAGCGGTGGCGTTTGCACGCAATCCGATGAGCATGGCGACCCTTGCTCACGACCTTAATGCTTTCTCACAAGGTCGAATGATATTGGGCCTGGGTTCTCAGGTGAAACCGCATATCGAAAGGCGCTTCAGCATGCCCTGGTATAAGGCGGCACGACAGATGCGTGAATTCATAGAGGCCATGAATGCCATCTTCGACTGCTGGTATGACGGCGAGCGACTCGAGTACATTGGTGAATATTACGAACATAGCTTGATGCCTGCGACCTTTACACCTGAGAATCTGGAATTTGGTCGCCCCCGAATCAATTTGTCGGCTACGGGACCGCTCATGACAAAAGTGGCAGCGGAAGTTGCAGACGGCATGATCATGCACCCCTTTTCATCGGAAAAATACATCCGCGAAGTCACCTTACCGGCTATTGAAGCCGGTCTGGCCGTCAGTGGGCGGACATTGAATGAATTCCAACTGGACTACGCCCCTATCATCGCCACCGGGCCTAATGAAGAAGCCATCTCCCAGGCGATTGAAGTTGCCAGGGACAGAATCGCCTTTTACGGCTCAACCGAAGCCTATCGCCCCGTTCTTGAGATACATGGTTGGGGCGATTTACAGACCGAGCTTAACTTTCTCAACAAGCGGCAACAGAAAGAAGAGATGGCCCGACTGGTCGACGACGAGGTGTTGAACACCATTGCCCTGATCGGAACACCCTCGGAAGTTATCAACTCAATGAAGCAGAGATTTGGCGATGTGATCAGCCGAACAGGATTCAGCGTGCCGTCGCTGCCTGACTCAGATCATGCCGACCTTATTGCACAGCTCAAACAGGACGTTTCTCCGCCAGTCCCCTGGGCACACTACCCGCCATCAAGAATACGAGCTAACCTGGGGAACCTGGATCACTAAATATTCTTCGCGCCAACCGCCTGAATCTTCACCCGATAAGGTTCTCGCAAATGAATGTAGAGCATCACCAGAACGCTATAACCGAGTAAGAGCAGCCAGCCGGTATTACCGATGAACTCCCACGAAGAATAAATCCCGTAGCCGTAGATAAGGACCGCAAGCAGCGGCAGAACCTTCATCATCAACACGGGCAATTTGAAGGGAGCCCGGTGGTAGGCCTCGGGGTTTCGCTCTGCTAGATTATAAAGAGAGAGCACAGGGAACAACCCAAAGATGGCACCTACGGCGTTACCTAGAATCGCCACGTAGTTCAATGTCATTCCCGTCAATATCGGCGTAACCCCCACGACAAAAAATACTGGACCGCGAGTTTTGCGGGCAACCAGCCGTCTTCCGTCGCCATATACAAACCGCGCGTGCACCAGGCGAAAATGGCGTTAAGCGAGGTAACCAGCGAGATCATAACGCCGCCAACAATAAAGGCAACATAGACTCCAGGGGAAAAGATGACTTTAGCCGTGGCCGCCAAATTCTTGCCCTCGACCTCAGCGAGTGGCAAAACGCCAGTGGCAACAACTGCAATCAGAATGTAGAGCAAACTGACTACTAGTAGAGACAAGCCCATGACCAGCGGAATCATTTTGCCGGGGTTCTCCATCTCGTCTCCGAATTCTGATACAAACTCAGAGCCAATCAAACTCAAACGCAGCAAAAATGCGGCTGCAAAAAAACCACCGAACCCATTTGGAAAAATGGTGGCCGTAGCCAAATAAGGCGAGTAGTCCTTAACATGCGTAAGACCGAGCACAATGTACAAGACCAATGCTGACAGCAGGCCAAAAACCATAAGCGCTTGAAACCGCGCCGCGGTTCTAATACCAAACAAATTTGCAACAAAGCACAGCACCATGATACCTGCAGCGACGAGCAGCATATTCAACCCTGGAATCAGAGCGTCGGCATATTCCGCGAAACCAATGGCGAAACTTGAAAGAATGACTTGCCCGGCAACGAGTAAGGCCAAATAGAAAAACGACGTTTTGCTTCCAAGCAGGTCTCGCACGTAGGTATAGTTACCCCCCGTACTGGGAACCGCAGAACCAAGGGCAGCAATGCATATCGTCGGTATTGCCACAATGCCAAGCGCCAACAAAAAAGCCCACGGTGCTCCATAGCCTGTCATAGCGATGCTGACGCCAGTAAGCACGACCACGCCAGTGCCGATTATCTGGCCCAGGGAAATACTCATCAGGTCCCAGAACTTCAATTTCTTTGTGACGGTTGCCTTGGCCATTGTTTACCCGGGTGCCATTTGTAAGTTGGTTCGCGGATACGCGTAGCCTTTTTTCTTACCTGCGAAAACTTCTCCCGCCTCTTCAACGGTATCAAACCCAAAAGTCGAGGTCTGATATATAGGCATTAAGTGTGCGTGCTTGTCATGGCCGCCCTCTCCTACGTGGTTAACAATGGTCCCCATACCATGCTCTGGTTTTACTTTTTCCGTTGTCATGAAATGTTTCTCTTCGCTAGGTTTTGTACATTGTTGCAGTCAGGACATCACTAAAATGCACCACTGTGATAGTGCCGCGCTCATAACGCTCTTTTACAAAAGGAGTGGGGGCGTACAGTCCTCATCAGTGGTGTGGCGAAGAACATCTACCATCAGATTCATCATTCTTATTCGGACTTCATCGATATTACCTGCAACAAGGGTGATTTTATCCTCAAGACCTGCCGCTAGATTAATGGGCAGCGCGACTGCCCCAAAGCTCATACCCAACTCACCCGCCAAATATACTTCCGGGCAACAAGTCATGCCTACCACGTGCCCACCCAGTTGTTGGTACATTCTGATCTCAGCTGGGGATTCAAATCGAGGACCATTGGTCGCAACGTAGGTCGCGCCATCGTGAACCTTTATTTGGTGTCGATCCGCGAGTTGCACTAATTGCTGGCTCATGATCGGGCAAAATGGTTCGCTCATTTCCACATGCCCTACACTACGTTCGATCTTGTCGAAGAAGGTAAACTCACGGCCACTGGTAAAATCAAGAAAGTCTCTAAGGATGGCGAGTTCCGACACAGGGTAGTCAGCTGTAATGGCACCCACGGCATAGGTCGACATGATCCGCTTTACACCCATGTCTTTGATCGCCTTAATGTTAGCGCGATAGTTTATTTTGTGCGGCGGCGTTGAATGGTCCTTGCCGTGCCTGGTAAGAAAAACAACATCGTCATGTTCACCTTTCCCGACAAATACTTGCGCTATTCCATACTCGTTAGATATTTCTTTCGCCTCGACTTCAACACCGGGAAGATTGTAGATTCCGGTGCCTCCAAGAATTGCAGCGGGCATATATTTTCCTTCTTGTTAGCTACCAGGTAGGTAGGCTCTTTAAATTATATGGGCTAGCAATGCCATGAACGGTAACCACACCAGACACATAATTTGGCGGTGTGATATCGAAGGCAGGATATCGTGCCGAGATAGTATCAATCGTGGTGGCAGTACCCAACGCAAGTTTTATTTCTGCGGCATCTCGTTCCTCTATGACAATGTCGCAGCGCTGTTTTTTACTATCATCCCGCCCCCAGGCAAAGGCAAAAAAAGGAATATCGTGAGCATGGGCAGAAATGGCATTCTGAAAAGTACCAATCTTGTTAACAATGTGACCATCCAATGTGATGAGATCCGCCGCTGTTACGTACTTCTGGATTTTCCGCTCGGACATGATGTGCGCCGGCATGTTGTCTGTAATCAGGTTCACCTTAATACCCATCTCATGAAGAGAGGGAGCGGTAAGCCTGGCACCTTGAAAGTACGGTCTGGTTTCAGGGGCGTAGACGGTGATATCTTTGCCCTGCTTCGCGGCAAAGGCAAATGACAACAAAACGCCTGCTTCGCCAAAACAGTTAGTTAAAATGCCATCGCCATCATTGATCAGGTCCGCCATCGCGCGCGCACGTAGCGTGTAATCGTCATATATCCCCAGTAGCACCGCGTCAATGGACCTAGCGATGGCATGGTCTACATCACTATTCGTTGCAAGCGCCTCTCTGGCAACGCTGAGCATCTGATCTAAGCGTTGCATCATTGCAGTATTGGTAGGACGGGTGCTGACCAGTAGATTACGCGCCTGTTGCAGATCACCCATTAGAGTTGCCGGATTACCAGGGCTATTGGATGTCAGAATTCGCAGCGCATTAACAGAAGCAAGCCAGGGCCCGCTGCCTTGAGTCACCATACCTTCAATGGCACTCGCCACCTCGGCAACTGTCCGACAGGTCACAAATGACTGTTCAAACGGATACTTTCGACGGTCACCGATAATCACCTGTCCAGCGTCGAAACGGGCAATATTTTTAGGATTAAGTACAAAGGGAAGAAGCTCGTACGTACCATGCTGTTGCGCAGGCGAGAGCGAGCCTGAACCCGTGACAGTTTCGCTGTCCATAATTACCCTATTCAATAAGTTGTTACAAAAGAGTGAGCTATTCCAAAAGAAGGCCTGACCTTAGGCCACAAGCTTGGCTAATTGTCGCACTCAATTTGCGCAGTTGGAACCTGGATCGTTTTTCGTAGAGACCAAATTTCTGATTGCAGGCAGATCAGCAAAATAGGCTTGTCTTGCCCTTATATGGCGACCCAGGCGCTTGGCAAACCTGCAAAAGTCGCTGTTTTGCGCCGATTCGTTCAGGATTCTCGGGCAATCATATTATTGGTCTTTCTTGGAAAGAATACCCTTTGCTGCGATAACAAGAAGTACGACGACAAGCACCACGCTAAGCAAGCCTGGCAGAAAACCCAGCACGCTGATCAAGCTCGACTCGCCCAATTGATTGTCACCAAAGGTGAGTGACCTATTCGCCGAGGCGTTTCCTAACCAATAGAATACTGTGAAAGACCAGGCAACATAGATGAATCCGTAGGCGAGAAACTTTTCTTGAAACGCAGATACGTTAATGTACGGTAACGCAAATGCAATCGCCATCACCAGCAACGCATTCGTCACCCCGCCCGAGTGGGCACGCACCCACCCCTCTGTTGTTCCGTAAACAGAAAATTCCAATGTTTTGCCCGGCCAAATTTCGAACCCGCCTAACAAGTTGAACATCAACATGAATCCAGCAAACATTGAAACCAGCATCACCAATAGCCCATTGGCTATCATCACTCTTTGTAATTGAGACATCTCATTCCTCGTTGTTGTTTGTGTTGTTGTTTGTGTTGTTGTTTGTGTTCTTGTTGCTGTTAGGTTTGTCGAAAGATTGTTCCTATTAAGCGGCCGGCTGTGACCTTAAAGGCAACCCCATCTCTTCACTGCTCGTATCAATCACCGGCATCGGGCCCTGGTTATCAGCCTCTTCATTGAAGCTCAACCATTGATCCAACCATTCAGGCTCTCTCTCCTGACGTGGGTTATAGTTAGGCCCGAGGGCCCGCGCCATGAAGGGGCCGACTTTTACAACGATCGCGCTGAGCTGGCATACAACCCCCCAGGTTCGACGAAACAGGCTATCTCTTGAATCACGCCGAAGTGCGGACAACATTCCGACACACCCAAGACCCAAAACGTGTGCGGAACCATGTATCACTCCGACCGCTCGCGGCCAATAGGCCCCATAGAGTTTTTCATAGACATCGAAGGCCACAGTCTTGTGTTCACACTCTTCAGCCATATGGGCCAGCCAGAATGATGTCACGTCCGCTTGTGCATTTTGAAAGAGTGCCTTCCGATCTTCGATGAGCCAATTAGTAAACCCATTTGTCATGCATTCAAACCCTGCTGAATAAGCCAGCCGGGTACGCATGCTTCGTTCAGCCAGTCGGTCGTATGAATCCGCGATTCGTTTTTCAATCTCGGCAAACTGGGGATGACCATTTTTAGTTAAGCGCTCGTTTAAACGACGATGACAACGATAATGTTGCGCTTCTTGCCCAATAAAACCACCCATGTCCTGGAGCAATTGCTCGTCGTCAACAAGCTGCAAAGCTTCACGCATTGTTTTACAAAGAAAGGGCTCCAGATAAGGCATGGTTAAAGAAACACCATTAATCGGGTCCAGGCTCTCAGGAAACTCGAAGTCAAAATGACGAACCGGGATGATATTCAGGTCATGTTGCTGAGCAGTCTCGGTCATCGTCTCTCTCGTCTTAATACCTGCAATATCTAGAATTTCTTCAATGATCAAAATTTTAATTCATCGCCAACTTATGCAGGCACATCTGGAAATCCGTAGCCGCACAGCGGACGCACAGCCATATCAAAATCAAAATCACGACAGTCGAGATATAGTACTACTATCCCAAATTGGTATCTGTATCTGTATCTGTATCTGTATCTGTATCTGTATCTGTATCTGTATAGTTTTTGTCTTTAAAAGACTGCTGCAGGAGTGACACAGGCCTGGGGACTTCATGGCGACCGCTATCGCCAAGTTCGTCAAAGAACCTTATTGGCCAAGCAAGAAAGAAACTATCGTCAGGCTGCCTTGGAGCAGCACATCACGCGGATTGCTTGCGCGCCATTGGGGTTGATTCATACTATCCCCCTCAAATCAGGTATCGCGCTTACTTCATGCATGTCCCTTGGAAACCTTTAGCGAGCCACACATTTTGTAAATGCGTTACTTCTACCCATTTTAAGTTATCCCAAGATCGTTATTAAAAGCAGCTTAATTCGGTTTTGGTCAACGCGCCATTATGCTGACCATTATTGAAATCACTAATCAACACAAAGAGATCGTCATAGTCAGGACTGCGTCTGTTTGCACATCTGTGTACAGGCCGGACACAACAGGTACTGTGACGCTTGGTCTAAATCGTTGCTACTTTGTGGCAGGAATACTGGAAGTCAGGCTCATTTGAAACGGACTCTGTAGTATCGGATCTGGGCGCGTTCTTAGCGCACGCTAATCCATCCAGGACGAGGAGTTGTCAGCCTGCCTTGCGGTCACCGCTCTTGTTGAACCAGGCGACCTTGTGGAACCAGTTGCCCTGGCTTCTCCATTTCCAGCTTGCGCTGCTAGAGAACCGCTTTGCAGCGAGGGTTTGTCAGTAATCCAAAGCCGGCATAAGCAGGCTTTGGAGATGCCCAAGTTCTGTTCTTAAAAGTTGTAGCCCACCTGAATACCCAGCTCACGAGGAGGTCCGTAACGGGAAAAGTTCCACAGCGTGGCAACTGGGTTGGCCGAGACACGATATTCCTCATCGGTTAGGTTTCGGCCATAGAGGCTGATTTCAAGATGCTCGTTTGAGCCTTCCCAGGTTATTGAACCGTTTAGCAGTGTACGAGACTCTGCCTGGGTGTTTGCTTTTTGAACAAAGTTGCCCGCAGCCAGTTCAGGACCATTGGCAGGAAATGGGTTAACCTCAAACTCGTCTTGATAGTGCAACGCCAGGTTATAGGTCAGCGCGGAGCCGTTACTCACTTCCTGGAAGTAAGTCGCACTGATGCCTCCGTTCCATTTGGGAGAAAATGGCGTTTCCAGATTGGAATAATCACTCCCGGGTATTGGTTCGTAGGAGTCATACTCGTGATTCAGATATCCGATGTGAGCGTCAATACGGAAGTTAGGTGTGGGTACCCAGGTCATTTCGATTTCTGCACCAGTTGCTGTCGTATCACCCTCATTCGCCGAAATGGTTTCCTGGAACGTATTGCCCGCTGCGTCCTGGATTGTAACAACCGTATCGCGCTGCAGGTTTTCATACTTGGTATTGAATATCGCGGCATTCAATCTGAGTTGGCCATCAAGCAGGTCTGATTTTATACCTAATTCGAAATTTTCGTTTTCCTCACTGTCGTAGGCTCCACAAGAAGTTGGTGAACCGCAGGTTTCAGAAAACCCCCCCGCCACGAATCCGGTGGCAAAGCTGAAGTAAAGCATAACGTCATCATTCATCACGTAATCAAGAACGAGGCGGTAGGTATCCGCATCAAACTTTTTACTGTTTCTAATGTTGTTACTGAATGCTGACTCTGGCAAAGGATTGTTGTGAGGCCCTTCAAATTGATCAATGCTAATGAAGTTACTCACGGCGTTTACTACGCCATTTGTCAGGCCGCCGCCCAAGCTGAGTCGATGAAAGTCTTTGTCGTCTACTGTGTGTCGGTAGCCCATTGACAACTTGAAGTTCTCTGAGATGTCATAGGACCCATCAAAGTAAATGGCCCAACTTTCGCGTTCCTGAGACGAGTATTGGATTTCGAAGTTATCGTTGTAAAACGTTGCTCCAGCCAGTGGCACGAAAAATCCAAGACTAGCAAATACTACAAAATCAACATCGTCTTTAAAGTATGCGGCGCCAGCCACGAAATTGAAGGGGCCATCAAACTCAGATGAGAGCCTAAACTCTTGTTGAAATTGCTCCCGCTCGGAGTTCCGGCTTGCGTCGTAAAGCGAAGTGTAGGCCTCGCCGGTGTATGTGCTCGCCAGTACTTCATCTTGCGTTCGAATACCAGTAATCGACTTGAACTCCCAGTTATCGAAAGAGAAACTTTGATTCAGGTAAAAGCCTTCAGCCTCTATCTGGTGACCGCCGGGAAGGTCTATTGCAGCATTGGATGTATAGGATTGCCCAGTAGAGAATGGGTCGCCGTCCCCAATCCCAGGGAAGCCGATCAGAGGCCAGATATAAGCTTCACCACCATTTTGGTTGGCGTTTGGAGTTTCGTTTGCTGCCGCAACGGTATCGCTCGTATCATCAACATACTCGTACGTAAAATCAGCAACATACCAGTCATTGGGTTCCCACCGGAACTTCAGTTTGGCCGCCAATACGTCTTTGCCGCCAATATCTGATCCATCGCCAACGAGCGGGAACGCTGAAATCAATCCTGCATTACAAACAGGGTCACCAGCGCATGGAAACGCTGAAAAAGTGCCTCCTATGGGTTTGTCATTTGTATAGTAGCCATCGCTTTTGTCCTGGATAATCGCTAGTCGAGCGGCGAGGGTCTCGCCAAGCGGGATATTGAATGAAGCTTTAATTTTCGTGGCGCCAGAATCGTTGGAGCTGAACTGGCTGTAGTTACCTTCAATTTCACCAAAGAACTCGCCGAGAACTGGTTTTTTGGTCGTGATTGCAATTGCTCCGCCTGTCGTATTTTTACCAAATAGCGTGCCTTGCGGACCGCGGAACATTTCAACTTGTTCAATGTCGAAAAGCTCAACGAATTGCGACTGCACATGGTTAAACGCAAAGTCGTCTACGGATACCCCTACAGAGGGATCTTTTGTCACCAAAATCGAGATAAATCCAGTGCCTCGCATCCCGCCTGCTATAGCATTGAAACCATTTTGAGGTGTTAGGTTGACATTGGGAGCGAACTCACTGAGTGCAGTTACGTCATTTTGGAATGTGTTTTCTAGTTGTTTTGAAGTTATCGTGGTAACCGAGATCGGTAAATCTTGCTGCGCAATGTCACGCTTTGTCCCCGTTACAACGATTTCTTCGATATCGAGTCGGGCGATACCCTCCTGCGCCACTGCGCCTGCATTCATGCAAAGCAAGCCTGGCAATAATACCGTTTTGAGCAGTTTTTTAAACTTAGGTCTACACGTCCTTTCCATCCCCGTCTCTCCCACTTTATGATGATTTACTTTTAGCAATTGCTCGCCCTGTTGTTCGTAACAACTCATAGACGAGCCCGATAATTAAATAGTATTCATGTGTTAAGGCGCGATTTTTAAATAGAATTCAAATTTTCACCCACGATCTTTGAATAATGTTTAAGTTTCCAAGGGAGTCTAAAGGAAAGGAAGGGGAATAGGAATCCTTCTCATTTTTTGTCCAAGTTTTTAGCGTATGTCCGGGTACACACCCGTGGTTTGGGGCTTATATCAACTCGCTTTCACCAGTTTGAACACCGGCATTTCGATGTCAGTGCTCCAGGACTCGAAAGCGACGGTGACCCGAGCCCCCACAACTACCGTGTCCGGATCACAACCAACCAGGCTACTCATCATGCAGGGCCCCTCCTCCAGGTTAATCAGGGCTAGCACGTAGGGCGCCTCATAGGCCCGGGAAATACCACGTCTTACTATGGTAAAACTCTTTATCTGACCGCGACCACTGACCACTGACCATGCCAGGTCTCGGCCCCCGCAGTGAGAACAAATGGTGCGGGGATAAAACTGATATGCCCGGCAACCCTCGCATCGCTGCATGGTCAGCTCTCCCTGCCTGCAAGCCTCCCAATAGGGTTCCGTTAGCACACTCGGCTGTGGCAAAACTTTACCAGGGGTTTCTGTGGTCAACTTAAGACGCCTCCGCTCCAAGTACCAATGCTGTATGGGACGACATAATGCCTCCCTGAGCGTGCACCAATGCATTTTTTGAGTTTGCTACCTGTCTGCCGCTGGCTTCTCCTCGCAACTGCCAGACCGATTCAGTCAGGGCGAACATCGATCCCGGATTCCCAGGGTGGCTATGCGACAACATACCGCCATGGGTATTGACCGGCAGAGACCCGCCAGGCAGGAGCGCACCGCTTTCAACGAAAGCACCGCCCTCTCCTTTGTTGCAAAACCCAAGATCCTCCAGCTCTACCAACACTGTTGGAGTAAAACAATCATAGAGCTGCGCAAAGTCCATGTCTGTTGGGCGCAGGCCCGACATCTCGAAAGCTCGCTGCCCCGCTTCCTTCGCAGCTGAGGTTGTCAGGTTGCGAGCCGCACTAATATGCTCATGACTATGCCCCTCACCGGCACCGAGCAGATATATCGGGGTTTGCTTCATGTCAGCCGCACGCTCAGATGATGTAAGCACTAAGGCAGAGCCACCATCTGACACCAGCGAACAATCCAGTAGATGTAAAGGGTCGGCAATCATCCTGGACTCGAGCACATCTTCAACACTGATCAAGTCTCGCATCTGCGCAGCAGGGTTACGCGCCGCATGCGCCCGACAGGCAACGGCAATACTTGCGAACTGTTCCTGAGTGGTCCCAAATTCGGCCATATGTGCCTGCGCGATCAACGCGTAATAGGCTGGTACCGTCGGACCATAAGGTTGCTCAAATTCCGGATGCCCGGTCGATGCCTGCACCAACATCGCCTGATCACGGGTCAAACCGCTGCGCATTGCATCTGCCATAGCCACCACCACTACGTCAGCCATGCCAGTCACTATGGCGGAAGCCGCGTGATGAATAATTGAAAAAGTAGTGCCGCCCCCTGCGCCAGCTGCGATGCAATAGCGCGGGAAAATCTGTAAATATTCAGCGGTTGCTTCAGCGTGATACATCATCGGCTGCGCCATGGCGTTACAGGTAACCAAACCATCAACATCATTTTTTTCAAGGCCCGCGTCCGCAATGGCAGCCAGCGCTGCTTCCACTCCCAGTTCCATTGGCGTGCGCCCGGGCAGAACACCGACTTCGGTATCCGCCACGCCGACGATGGCAACTTTCCCTCTCAGGCTTTTATCCATTACCAGCAAACCTCACCACAACTTTACCCGGTGTCACCACGTCACCAGACTGGTTCTTGATATAGACGTCGATTTCAACTTCCCTTGCCTCCGGACGTAGCGCTGCAATTTCCCCACCCGCAGTCAGCACATCACCAATGTAGGTCGCCACACGGTTGGAATAATCAATCGAAAAAATATGACCATCCTCGCCTAGCCATTCCTCGACACACTGGTGTAGCCAGTCACCCAGCATGGGACCGGCGATAACCAGTCCCGGATATCCTTCAACGTTCTTGGCATAAGGCTCGTCAAAATGAATGCGATGCCCATTCCAAAGCGCCGCGTTATAGAGCATAAGCTGCACATTGTCGGGCTTATATTCTCGATCCGGTAATTGCTCGCCCACGCGCAGGCCGGCGAAGCGTTCCGCATTGACTGTCGTCACCGTAATATCCTTGTGGTTTTTTCGCGAATGACCAGGTCGCCATCATCGTTAACAATGTCCATGAGCACCGCGTAAAAAATAAGCAAACCCGAACGGCCCTGCTTCTCGTAAATATCGGTTAAGGTCCGGGTAGAGGTCAGCCAATCGCCGGGGTAGATAGGCTTGTGGTACTCAATATTCAACCCACCAGCCATGGCTTTCTCAAGGGGAAATTTGGGCAACAGGCTATCAATTGAAACACCGTCAGGGGTTAACTGAGCCAACTCAACCACGTCCCAGAACAGGGGCACGTGAAACATCGGCGGTGCCTGGTCACCATCAAGATATTTGCGTTGCCGATTGTCCGTGGCAACAGCATATTTTCTTATATCACGGCGCGTGACAATTTCACGACGCGGCTCGCTCCGGCGACCGATGGTCGACAATAGCTCATCGGATAATAACTCACTCATACCTGGGCACATATTAGGCTTGAGTCACTTACCGGTAGTCACGTTCGGCAAGCTATCGACAAAATCAACCCGCTTGGGTGTTTAATAGAACGTCAAATGCTCGAACGTTGTTTCAATGATCCGCTTCTCGGCCGCACCTTCGACCGCCTTGTGGAACCATTACCGCCTTAACCGACTTGCCCCTAGCGCCTTCAGGCACACCGGCGGTGTCGCTGAAGTTGAAACGGAGATAGAGCCAGACTGCGTAACTTATGAAGTCTGGTGCGAATCGATGGCGTTTTGTAAATGTTCATCCACCGATACTATCAATATCAGCGCTTTAACTTGCCAATACCCTCAACATCCAAATATTAATAGAGCGATACTATGTAGAATTTAAATATTATTCAAGAAAATCTGCGCGCCAGCACCAGATGCACTTGTGTGTTAAATTTAAGCAATGGTAGCAGCAACGAGCAAAAACAAGAAAACCGGGCACCGCCAGAGCCGCGGTATCCAGCGCCGACGCGCAATTTTCAAGTCTCTGCACGATTGCACTCTCGCGAAGGGCTATGTAAAAACCACGCTGGCTGATATTGCGCAGGGAGCCGATATGTCAGCCAGTCACCTGCTTTATTACTTCAAGGGTAAAGACTCTATCCTCGAGCAATATTTTGAACGTGTTTCGGTGCGCTTTCTGGAGCGCATCGACTATTTCAGCAATCAGGACCCGCGCAAACAAATACAATCGCTGGCAGATTTCTGGTTCAAAGGTGAAACCAGTACCGTCAAAGAGATCGGCTTCATGCTGGAATGCTTTGGTGCAGCCGTGAATGACGAGGCACTAAGAGTTATCAAGACTAAATTTGATGCACGCTGCAAAGCCTACCTGGTAGGCATTTTTGATTCTTCTCCCTCGGTTTTTATGCAGAACAGTAAAGGCGCTGCTGAAATATCTTACGGCCTAATGATCGGGCTGCGCTCCAGCGTCTATTTTGACGACGATATCGACCTTCCAGATGCCCACCGCTTATTTATAACCAGCATGCTGGTCATGTGTGGGCTCGAATAAAGTTGGTCAACTAACGCTGTCGCGTGCGAGCGCCGATGGCAGCGCCGATACGAGCTAAAAGAAACATCGTAAAGTTCTGTGCCAGGCCACACACTGCCGTCATCCCGCTGCAGATCGCCAGACAGACGGCAAGCACCGTTTTGCGCGATTCCTTATCCGCAAGCCTCGCAATCGGAATGCCCATAAACGTGTAAAAAATGGCAAATGCAATGCCGCCCAGAAACCCAAACGCAGTATCACTAATCATCAGATCATCTTTAATCGACTGCCCGAGGATCGCCAGGATGTTCCTATCGATAAAATTAAACATGTAAACTGTCGTCAAAAGAATCACGACGTACCATCGATACGCAGGTTTTGAAAACAACTTTTGATCTTCTGATTCCATACTCAATTTACCGATTCACCAATAGTCCGTTGCACCCTGCTGCACGTAAGTTCTGAATACTTCGGCAGCCTGTTTTTCTGACGCCAGCGGTCTCAAGTGGCGTCCATTTCGCCTGATGACCTGCAATCGACAAAATAAGGCGCAGTTCAGCGAAATTCAAGCTTCTGATTCGTAGCTCTGAAGCCAACTTTCATCCGAGTGTCAGAAAAATGCAGAGCAGTGAGGTTGGGGGATACGGAGCAACCAACGCAGCAACGTGCTGAATTGGTTTGATACTCACCAAGTATTTAAAAAGGCTTCACCTGATCAGTCGGTAGAAATTCCGAAGGTGATTTGAGTCACCAAAGGAGAAGATGATGCGAGGTAAAAGACGAAACCATTTGCCGGGATTCAAAGCCAAGGTCGCGCTGGCGGCGATTAAGCGCGACAGGACACTGGCGGAGCTTTCAGAGTAATTGGATGTACACCAGAATGAAATTCAGGACTGGAGGAAACAATTGCTTGATCAAGCCGATACTGTATTCGGCAGCGGTCAGGAGCACAAAACAGCCGATGAAGCTCACCTGAAGGACCTGCATGCCAAGATCGGCGGGTTGGCGCGAGAGGATGATTTTTTAGCCAAAGCGCCCGGTCGTTAAGTATGGCCGAGCGCAAGAAGAAGGTGGGCAGGGCGCATGAACTGTCCATCAGTCGACACTGCCTGGTGCTGAATATCAGCCACTCATCCGCCAACAAGTATCAGCAGGGCTTGTGACTGGCATCGCTTGGAGGCAGAATCGCTGGAGGATGGACGAAAACAAAACAGGAGCCCCCGATGCCCAGACGCTCAGGCGGTAGAAAAGCTCGCGTTGCGATCAGAACAGCACCACTTGCCGAAGAACTGAAGCCGGTGCGGCCCGGCGAAAGTGGTGGCCAGTATCGCCCGCTGACCGATGATGATACCAAAGCCATCGTGGAAAACTGCTTTCGTATCCTCGAAGAAGTGGGCTTTTCAGAGGCCACCCCACATTGCATAGAAACCTGCACTGCCCATGGTGCAGAACTGGGTAAAGACGGTCGCCTGCGAATGTCTCGAGATGTTGTACAAAATGCGCTGGACGTTACCCCCAATGAACTCACGCTCTGCGCTCAGGATCCAGCACAGGATCTTACCTTAAGTGGCTCTAAAGTGTATTTCTCCACCGCCGGTGCTGCGGTCATGGTGGTGGACCCCAGGATCTGTACGATATGGCTCGCATTACAGATACTTGCGAGCATATCCATATGTTCCAGCGAACCTGTGTGCCGCGCGATATCCTCGATAATTGCGCCATGGACATCAACACCACTTACAACGCCATCATGGGTACCAGCAAACATGTGGGTGCATCCTGGACTGAAGCATACCATCTGCAAGAAACCCTGAAATTACTTCATATGGCTGCAGGCAGTGAGGCGGCATGGCGGGCGCGGCCGTTCGTCAGTCAGTCCAACTGTTTCGTGGTTCCACCCATGAAATTCGCAGTAGAGTCCCTGGAGTGCCTGCGGATTGCTGTGGAAGGCGGTATGCCGGTACTACTTCTGTCTGCGGGACAGGCAGGTGCCACGGCTCCGCCGTGTCTGGCAGGCACTATCTCCCAGGCCTGGGCCGAGTGCCTGGGTGGTCTGGTTTATGTCAACGCGATCAAGCCGGGCGCTCCTGCTATCGTTGGTACCTGGCCTTTTGTATCAGACCTTCGCACCGGTGCGATGAGCGGTGGGTCGCCCGAACAGGGTATCTTGTCCGCCGCCTGTGCCCAGATTGGCCAGTACTTATCCCTACCCATGGGGACAGGTTGCGGGATGTCTGATTCAAAGATGCCGGATTTCCAGGCTGGCTCTGAGCACGGCTACAATGCCGCAGTTGCAGCCCTGTCCGGCGCTAACATCATCTACGAGGCCGCTGGCATGTATGCCAGCCTGCTTGGAACCTGCCCGGAGAGTTTACTGCTGGACAATGACATACTCGGCGCCTGCCTGCGCATGGTAAAAGGCGTGACTGTGAATACAGAAACCCTGGCCTTTGATGCCCTCAAAGAAGTCTGTCTGAATGGTCCTGGACATTATCTGGGTACTGACCAGACCCTGAGCGTGATGCAGACAGAATACATCTACCCGGAATTTTCCAACCGCATGAGCCCCAACGACTGGAAAGATGCCGGCAGACCAGACCTATTGACCGGGGTTATTGCACGTAAAAAGGAGATCCTCTCCAGTCACGTGCCACGACATATCAGCGATGAAGTCGATGCAAAGATTCGCGCACAGTTCCCCATTTTCTTAAGTCGAAAAGCCATGGGCCGTGGTTAACCCAGGATCACGCGACAACTTATGAAATCACATACGCAGGTGGTCATCATTGGTGGCGGCTCACTGGGTATCAGTCTGTTATATCATCTAACAAAAGAAGGCTGGACCGACCTGTTACTGGTTGAAAAAGGTGAATTGACCAGTGGTTCCACCTGGCATGCTGCCGGACTCTGTTCCCACTTTATCGGCAACATGACGGTTGCCAAAATTCACGATTATTCAATTCGCCTATACAATGAAATTCTACCGGAAGAAACCGGTGAGGAATCCAGCTTTCACCGAACCGGGAGTATCCGCATAGGTTACAGTAGACTGGAGGAAGAGTGGTTCCGCAATCTCGAAAGTCGCGCTAAAAACGTCCCCTGTGAGTTTAATATCATCAGTCAGGCTGAAGCTCAAGATTTGCATCCGTGGGCTAACTTTGACAAAGCCCGAATCATCGTCAGCACTCCTAATGATGGTCATGTAGACCCAAGCTCAGTAGCCATGCCCCTGGCTCAACTGGCCCGTTCAAAAGGAGCTGAAATCAGTCGATTCAACCGGGTCCTTGAAATTAACGCCCTGGCCAGTGGCGAATGGCAGGTAGTCACTGAAAAAGGAACGATAATCGCCGAACATGTGGTTAATGCCGCGGGTTGCTTCGCGCCCGATGTGAGTGCCTTGCTGGGTATCAGACTGCCCATTGTTAACCTGGAGCACCAATATCTGATTACCGAAAACCATCCGTCGTTGGAGAATACCGCAACGGAGTTACCCGTACTGCGCGATTCGCACTGCAGCGCTTACCTGCGCCAGGAAGCCAATGGCCTTCTTATCGGACCTTATGAGACTTATGGCAGTAAACCCTGGGCTTTGGATGGCATGGACTGGAGCTTCGATCGAGGATTGTTTCCGGGCGATTTGGAGCGGCTGATGCCTTTCTTAAACCGTTGTATGGATCTGATGCCCATATTCAGTGAAGTCGGAATAAAGACTGTGATTAATGGCCCTATTACCCACACACCAGACGATAATGTATTAGCCGGGCCTCAGGCAGGACTTCGCAATTTCTGGAACCTGTGCGGCTCTAGTATCGGTATAGCCCAGGGAGGACTGGGTAAGTACATGGCGCAGTGGATGGTGCACGGACAGACGGAGCTTAATATGGCCAGTCTGGACAGCCGCCGTTTTGGCGCCTGGGCTGACAGAGACTATTGCATTACCAAGGCCATTGAATCCTACGAGATCATGTATACGGCCGTCGGCATCAATGACAATAGGCCTCACGCTCGCCTGAAACGCATCAGTCCTCTGCATGCCCTGCTGGCTGAAAAAGACGCTGTACATAACGTCGTCCAGGGCTACGAAAAACCGCAGTGGTTTAAGACCGACCTGATTCGCTCGGAACCTCCGACCTGGCAGCGCAGTCAGGCGCACGCTGCGGTTGCAGATGAATGTGCAGCAGTACGGGACTCAGCCGGCATCATTGATATATCAGGGGCTGCTAAGTTTGAAATCAGCGGCCCTGATGCCGCGCCGTTTCTGGATAAGCTGTCGTCCAACAAGTTACCCGTTAAGGATGGTCGCATGGTCCTTACGCTGTTTCATGGGCCCAATGGCGGCATCATGACAGAGCAATCCATCACCCGGATTAATGAACAACTTTTTTATCTTATTGGGCCTATTGCCTCAGAAAACCGTGATTTGCATTGGATGCAACAACATAGCGCCGACTTCAACGTTAAAATCAATAACTGCACTGATCATCTGGGCGGCGTGTTGCTCACGGGCCCAAATTCCAGAGCTATTTTACAGCAACTTACCAACAGTGATCTCTCGGCCAAGGCTTTCCCCTGGCTCAGTTGCCAGAACGTTAAAATTGATAGTGCTCAAGTGCGCATGCTGCGGGTTTCCTATGCCGGAGAGCTGGGTTTTGAATTGCACATGCCCGGTTATCAACTGGTCTCGCTCTACCAGTCACTGCAACGCGCCGGGGTTGGCCATGGACTCAGAGATTTTGGCGGTTACGCCTTCAATTCACTTCGAATGGAGAAGGCGTACCGTGCCTGGGGCAGTGAATTTACCGAAGAAATCAGTGGCGTCGAAGCCGGAATGGAACGCTTTATCGATACCAGCCGGGAATTTATTGGGGTGAGTAGTATCCGGCAGCGTCTTGCTCAGACAGGCAGCATTCGCCTTGCCTATCTCGCCTTTGACGATGATATTGCCTGTGAATGTTTTGGCAACGAAGCAATTTACTATCAAGGAGAACTGGTTGGCCTCACCACAAGCGGTGCTTACGGTCACCGAGTAGGCTATAGCCTGGCTTTTGCTTATATTAAACCAGAGCTGATAACGCAGGACCTCGGTCTCCAGATAATGACTTCTGCTGGTATGCGCAGTGCTCATGTAGAATTAGATGCTGCCTATGACCCCACTAACGAAAAACTTCGAAGTTGAGTCAGCTAAACCTGATTAGCCGTGAATAACAGGTTAATTTTCCACTAGACGCACTTACCATTAACCGTCAGCAGACCAGGGAGAATAGGAATATCCCTGCTAAAATTCCTGTTCTCCGGCGGTACTGTTCTTTATT